>OGRR01000157.1_pt1 | contig 71502 bp, 50 predicted proteins | sample 1553511 | NCBI WGS metagenome assembly OGRR01 (sample SAMEA2580040, study PRJEB22360) | human gut metagenome | biome: human gut; feature: human-associated habitat; material: faeces | place: Denmark | collected 2008/2010 | reverse complement strand
AAGAGAAAAAAATAATTTTTAAACTCCATTTGCACTCCATTTGGTCTTTTCGACACCCCGCAAAGCCTTTATTTATGGGCTTTTCCGCGATTTTTCAAGCTACTCAAACTCAATCGTTCCCGGTGGCTTACTCGTCAGATCATAGAATATTCTATTCACCCCACGAACTTCATTTATAACTCTGCTCATCACTTTATTCAGAACTTCATACGGAATCTCCGCTGCCTCTGCAGTCATGAAATCAATCGTATTAACGGCTCTAAGAGCTACAGCATAATCATAAGTTCTCTCATCACCCATAACACCAACGCTTCTCATATTCGTAAGTGCTGCAAAATACTGACCAATTGTCTTATCAAGTCCGGCATTTTCAATCTCTTCACGATAAATAGCATCTGCATCCTGAACGATACGAACTTTCTCAGCTGTTACTTCGCCGATGATACGTACTCCAAGTCCCGGTCCTGGGAATGGCTGACGGAATACGAGTCTTTCAGGAAGTCCGAGCTCAAGTCCTGCTTTACGAACTTCATCTTTGAAAAGATCACGAAGCGGCTCAATGATTTCTTTGAAATCTACAAAATCCGGAAGTCCTCCTACATTGTGGTGAGATTTGATCACAGCGGATTCTCCGCCAAGACCACTTTCTACCACATCCGGATAAATCGTTCCCTGTGCAAGGAATTCAACAGTACCGATCTTCTTTGCTTCTTCTTCGAAGATACGGATGAATTCTTCACCGATAATCTTACGTTTTGCTTCTGGCTCTGTAACGCCTGCAAGTTTGTTATAATATCTTTCCTGCGCATTTACGCGGATAAAGTTCAGATCAAACTGTCCTTCTGGTCCGAAGATTGCCTCAACTTCATCTCCTTCATTTTTACGAAGAAGTCCGTGATCTACGAATACACAAGTAAGCTGTTTTCCAATGGCTTTGGAAAGAAGTCCTGCTGCCACTGAAGAGTCAACCCCACCTGACAGTGCGAGCAATACTCTTCCGTTTCCAACCTTCTCGCGGATCTCTGCAATTGTATTCTCAACAAAAGCATCCATCTTCCAGTCGCCCGCACATTCACATACATTTTTTACAAAGTTGTTGATCATCTTTGTTCCTTCTACTGTATGAAGTACTTCTGGATGGAACTGGATTGCATACAGTTTCTCAGCTGCGTTCTCAGCTGCTGCAACCGGACAGTCAGCAGTGTGTGCTGTAATTTCAAATCCCGGAGCAATCTTTGAAATATAATCAAAATGGCTCATCCAACATGTTGTTGTCTCTGAAACACCCTCAAATACTTTGGAGTCTTTTTTATCAATAATAACTTCTGTCTTACCGTATTCTCTTACATCTGCACGCTCAACTTTTCCACCAAGTACATGAGACATCAGCTGTGCGCCATAGCAAAGTCCGAGAACCGGAATTCCAAGCTTGAACAGTTCTTCTGAATAAGTCGGTGAATCCGGCTCATAACAGCTGTTCGGTCCGCCTGTGAGAATGATTCCTTTTGGATTCATCTCTTTGATTTTTTCAATATCTGTCTTATATGAATAAATTTCACAATATACATTACACTCCCTGACACGTCTTGCGACCAGCTGGTTATACTGTCCACCAAAGTCAAGGACAATCACTAATTCTTTCTTCAAATCTTCCCTCCTGTAAAATCCAATCAAAACTACTTGCTTTATCTATATATCTTTTTCTGTTCTTCATTATAGTAGAGGAATCATTGATTTACAAGTATTTGTTTATGTAAAATAAAATCTTATCCATAATTTCTATTACTATACACGGTAATTATTCCCCTTCTGATCTATCCAGAACAAAGAATGTGCCTCAGCACCCTCTTACGCCTACGGTGGTCGCTTGCGACACTTACATCGTACACCACCGCAGTGCGCATTCTATGTATCCACTGTTATGGGTATAATATATCAAAAAAGATGCCGAACAAATGCCCGACATCCCATTTTTATATTCCATTTTATGCTGCAAATCTTTCTAGCTGTCTTTCAAGTTCTGTGCAATCGTCTGCATACATCTGCAGTTCAATCACGTTATTCAATCCCAGATTCATGATTCCAAGTAATGACTTCGCATCTACTACTGCCCGTCCTCTTCTCATGTCCATGTTAAAGTCAAATTTACATACTGTTTTCAAGAAATCAATGATCTCATCCGGGTGTTTGAAAGTAATGTTCATTGTGCTCATTCTTTTCACCTCTTTCTGCCTTAACGGCTATGAAATCCTTTTCACTTTTCACATATATCATAGCACATTTTTTATATTTAAAAGGGCGAAATTTTTTATAAAAGTGTATTTTTTTAATTAAATATGCCTCTTATTCTCTACTTTTTTCTATAAACAATATGAAATTACTCCTGATTATGAAATCCCATTGGAGTTACGTCTGTATTCCGTCGGTAAAATTCCTTCCTCCTCTTTAAACACCTTACTCATATATTTTGGATCAGAGTAACCGACAAGCCCCGCAATCTGATTCATCTTATATTTTGTTGTCCTGAGAAGCTCCTTTATTTTTTCTATCCTGTATTTCCTCACAGTTTCTGTAAAATTATATCCTGTCTCCTTTTTAAACTGAGAACTCAGGTATTCTTCCGATACATAAAGCTGGCTCGCTGCTTCTTCCAATGTAATACCACTGTCATATTCTTTTCTTATAATTTCCATTGCTTTTTGGATAAGCGTACTGTACTGCTCAAATTTATGCTCATATGATATCATCCGTTCCAAGCCTTGAATCGCTTTCTCTATCTGTTTCCAGCTGATGGCATAGGTAATCTGCTGCATAAGACTCAGGATTTTTGTTTCGTCAATCTCCCCGCCATAATTTCTATAATTCAATCCAGCTGCCATGCAAAAACGAATGATACTGTATTTTATTTCTTTTGGAAAATATTTTTCTCTTTTCATTTCCTCACAAACAAGTTGAAATTGTCTGGCAATTCCTTTCTTGTTTTCATCGAAAATCATTTCTCGCATTCGTTGTTCTAATTCTACCGGATAACGCACCGGAACAGCTTCAAATTTCTCAACTGTCTGCTGACAGATTAAAACTCCTCGCGGCTGAAGAAGATTCCATTCCATGAGACTTCCTGCCTGAATCATTGCATCTGCCAGCTTTATCAGCTGTTTTGTCTCTATCCATACACAAATAATTGTCCCCGGAAAATTCCTACATAACCCAGTAACCACATTTTTTTGAAAATATTCTTTCCAGTTCCTTGCTTCACGTACCCGGTAAATGATCAGATACACCTGTTTCCATCGATCCGAACATATAACAGATGCCGAAAATCCACACTCACGTCTACAGATTTCTTCGAGAAATCCACGTATATTTTCCTTCTGCTCCTCGTATTCGTCTGCCATTGAAACCGTAAATAAATATCCCGGATCATCCACTGTAAAACCAAATTTCCGGATAGTCATTTCATTTAACTTTTGATTCGATATAATTTCTCCATATCTGCAGCTTAACAGAATATTTTCAACAGTAAAAGAAGCCTGCATCCAATATTCATTCCTAATTTTTTCATGAATACGGCTTAATGCCCTCTTAAGCTCCATCGGCCGGAACGGCTGTACTAAATATCCGTCCACCCCCAGATCGATTGCCTGCTTTGCCTGTTGAAAATCTTCATCCTTTGTTATAATAATCACACGGAACTCACGTCCTTCCGTGCGTAATTTTCTCAAAAGATTTAACCCATTCATCCGCGGAAGCCCAATGTCCATAATAACAAGATTTGGCTGCATAACTGTTATCATCTCATATGCAGACTGTCCGTTCCCTGCAATCCCCGCCAACTCGTAATTCGGATCTACGCGTTTTAAACCTTTTTTCAGTTCTTCTAATACTTTTTCATCCCTTTCAACGATTGCCACCCGCATTTGAACAGTCTCCTCTCAATGTCCGTGTTTCTGATTGAATATCCTCTTTTATTGTAACATTAACTTCAATAATTGGAAGCATGCAAGTGTAAATATTTTTCTCTGGTAGCAAGCCCTCCCCGAATGTGACGTTCTGATTTGTTGGTGTCTAAAACCTTACGCGTTTCATGAGCCAATGATGGATTGATCTGAAGCAGACGTTCTGTAACATCCTTATGCACCGTACTCTTACTAATCCGAAACTGTTTTGCTGTCTGTCTCACTGTCGCATTATTTTCTATAATATAATTTGCAATTTCTACTGCACGCTCCTCAATATATTCTCTCATAGAAAAGCCCCTGCATAGTTTGTTTTTTTACAATCTATGCAGGGGCAAATTAATGTATGTCTAATTCCTGTTCCATCTATTCGTGGAAAACATTATACTATACAACTTAATACTCAAATACTGCCACACCATATCCCGGAAGAGGATATGCAAAGGAATATTTCTGACCATCACATTCCTGTTTCTCTGGCTTGTAAACCAATGGGCGTTCTTCTCCCGATCCACCGTATTTTGTCTCATCACTGTTAAGAACAAGCTTAAACTGCTTTCTTCTCGGAACACCAACACGGTAATCCGGTCTGTCTACCGGTGTAAAATTGCATACAAAGAGCAGATTTTTCTTACCATCTTTTGAATGTCTTGTGAAACTGAAAATACTCCGGAAGATATCATCCTTATTGATCCAGTCAAATCCCTTCGGATCATTATCCAACTCATACAATGCCTTATTCTTCTTATAAAGATGAAGCAAGTCTTTATACCAGTTCTGAATCTGCTGATGCGGTTCTTCTGCAAGAAGGAACCAATCCAGTTCTCTCTCTTCACTCCACTCACGAAGCTGTGCGAACTCCTGTCCCATAAAGAGAAGTTTCTTTCCAGGATGTCCCATCATAAATGCATATGCCACTTTCAGGTTACGGAACTTATCCCATCCTTCTCCCGGCATCTTATTCAACATAGAGCATTTCAAATGAACAACCTCATCATGAGAAAGTACAAGAATATAGTTCTCTGAATATGCATACTCCATGGAAAATGTCATCATGTGATGTGCATTCTTTCTGAAATAAGGATCCAGTTTCATGTATTCTGTAAAGTCATGCATCCAACCCATATTCCACTTCAAAGTAAATCCAAGTCCGTCATCCTCAGGAGATCCTGTCACCTTCGGCCATGCTGTAGACTCTTCTGCAATCATCATAACGCCTTTATTTCTTCCGCAAACTACAGAATTCAAATGTTTAAAGAATGCAATCGCCTCAAGATTCTCATTTCCACCAAATTTATTCGGAATCCACTGTCCATCTTCTCTTCCGTAGTCCAGATACAGCATAGATGCCACTGCATCTACACGAAGTCCGTCTACATGATAATGTTCAACCCAGAACAATGCATTCGCCAGAAGGAAGTTAGAAACTTCCGGTTTTTCATAATTGAAAACCTTCGTTCCCCAATCAGGATGCTCACCTTTTCTCGGATCTGGATATTCGAATGTCGGTGTTCCGTCAAAATCTGCCAGACCATGTGCATCTTTCGGGAAATGCGCCGGTACCCAGTCAAGAATAACACCGATATTATTCTTATGAAGATAATTTACCATATATGCAAAATCTTCCGGTGTTCCATAGCGTGAAGTGGGTGCATAATATCCGGTTACCTGATATCCCCAGGAACCGTCAAACGGATGCTCTGCGATTCCCATCAACTCAACATGAGTATATCCCATCTCTTTTACATACTTTGTAATTGCTTCTGCAAACTCACGATATGTATAGAATCCTTCATCTTCTCTTCCAGGATGTCTCATCCAGGAACCCATATGCACTTCGTAAATAGACACTGGTTCTTCTTTGTTATTCCACTTCTCACGAGCTGTCATCCACTTACTGTCTGACCAGTTCAGATTAGAAATGTCTGTAATTCTGGATGCTGTTCCCGGTCGGAGCTCTGCATAATTAGCAAATGGATCTGCTTTATAGATCTTCTCACCCGCCTGTGTCTCTATACAGAACTTATACAAATCCCCTTTCTTCGCCTCCGGAACGAAGCATGTGTATATTCCGAGAGGCTCTCCTCTCTTCATCTTATCTTTCGTCTCATCCCAGTCATTAAACTCTCCGATTACAGAAACGTTTACTGCATGAGGAGCCCATACCGCAAAATATACTCCTCTTTTTCCGTTCTTTGTCACCTCATGGGCACCCATCTTTTTATAAATCTCATAATGATTTCCCTGCCCAAAAAGATAATGGTCAAGTTCTCCGATCTCATAAGGCTGCACTTTCGTCTTCGTGCTGTTTTTCTTAACCATAATAAAGCCACCTCACTGCTCAAATATATTCCTGATTGTAATGATTTAAAAACCATACAATTTCTTATAGATCAAGGCACATTACCGAATCTTTCAATTGGTAACAAAGTTTCATTCTCCCCTTGAACACTATAGTTTTATTATACTTGATACTGTATAAAAAAGAAAGAGAAAATGTATTATTGCACAAAAATAGACAGTCGTTTTACTGACTGTCTATTAATTCTTAACAAATATATGTCATTAAATGTTGAAATCTTTCTCTGAAAGCAGAATTCTGTCGGAAGAATCTGTATTCTTTCCAAATACTCTCTTCACAAGCTTCTTTGCGGAAGCTTTCTGTGAATGAGCGATCGCATCATCCATCACTTCTTTCACTTCTGCTACTGTTACTGCATGATCTTCTCTCTGTAAAGAATCAATCTTACTGTACAGTGCAAGAATTCCCATCTCATCGATTCTGTAACCATTCTCCTGAGCATAAGTCTGTCCAAATGTTACAAGCTCATCATTAATAAAGATCGGCACTTCAAGTCTGGAAGTAAATTTTCTTCTGAATTCTCTGTTGGAAGAAAGAAGTCTGTCCAGTGGTTTTCTCTGCTCTTCAAGAACTACCAAAAGTTCTCCTGTATCCTGCTCCATTGCTTTGTTCAGCTTGGCGAGTGTTTTTTCGTTCATCTGTCCGGCTTTTTCAATGATCAGTGCACCGCCGTACAGTTTACGGAAAATGTCTCCGATTCTCTTCTTATTCAGTGACTCTCCTGTTACAATCGCAACCTTGCCCTGACGGATATCACGCTGCTTCTGAATTGCCTTTACAACATCAACAGCAAGGACTGTCTTTCCATTTCCTTTATTTCCAATAATCAGAAGGTTTCCTGTTCTGGAAGTTCCTTTGCGGTTTGTACAGTTCTTATCCTGCTCAAGTACATCTACCAGCTGCTCACTCATACCACGTACAGGTACGAAATAAGAGAAGAGTTTCTTCTGTTCATCTGTAAGTCCTGCTCTTGTACCGATTCCGCTCTGTGTTTCAAGATCATAACGACCATGCACGATAAATCCTGTATCAGACATTGCATCTGCAATCTCATCTAATGGCAATGGTGATGTCTTACCTGTTGCGATCAATTTTGCAGTCTCTTTACGGCTCAATGGTGTCGTCGCAGACATGATATCAATTCCGTCATCTTCATCCGGAATCTCTCTATCATCCGGTTCCTCACTATGCGCTGGATTCACGCTGAATTCATCTTCAAAATTTGGCACTTCTTCATAAGAATTCAGACCAAGAAGATCATCATCTGAAATCTTATCTTCTGCTGTGAAAAGATCTCTTGGATTAATTACTTCATCATCCTCATCGTCTTCTTCATAACCATAGGCATCCAGATCATCATATCCTTCTTCCTCACCGAACAGATCATCATCAGCGTCTTCATAATCATCCGGCAGATCGTCATCAGACTCTTCATAATCATCCAACAAATCGTCATCAGACTCTTCATAATCATCTAAAATATCGTCTTCGTCAAACTCTTCTGCATCATCCCAGTCATACGCATCATAATCTTCGTACTCATCCTCACCGAGTCTGAGATCATCCGCAAGCTCTCCCATATTTTCATGTGGTTCTTCTTCTACCTCAAGAACTTCTTCTGAACTTACTGTTGCATCTACTTCTTCCTCTTCCGGAATAACACCTTCAATCTCATCAATCAGTTTCTGTATCTCTGGTGATAAAATTGGTTCTTCATTATTTTTATTGTCCATAGTCTCTCTTACTGCTGCTCCTTCTGAATCATCTTCATCATTGACAACTTCAGTTTCTGAGATCAGTTCCTCCACCTCAGACAAATCTTCTGATTCATCTGTCAGATCTTCTGACTCAGCTGCATCTATTTCAAGAATTTCTTCCTCTTCCGGTTCTGCTTCTTCTGCTTCAAGGATTTCTTCCTCTTCCGGTTCTGCTTCCCCTGCTTCAAGGATTTCTTCCTCTTCCGGTTCTGCTTCTCCTGCTTCAAGGATTTCTTCCTCTTCCGGTTCTGCTTCTTCTGCTTCAAGGATTTCTTCCTCTTCCGGTTCTGCTTCTCCTGCTTCAAGGATTTCTTCCTCTTCCGGTTCTGCCTCTTCTACTTCAAGAACTTCTTCCGGTTCTGCTTCTCCTGCTTCTATAGTAACTGCATCTTCTGGGACATCTTCTGAAGTCTCCTCCACTGCCTGTTCTATAAGTTCTTCTTCTGTCTCCGGTTCCGGTATCAGTTCTTTCATCCCTGATGGAACTACTCGTTCTTTATTGGCTTCCTCAGCTTTCTTCTCTTCTGTCAGTTGATTCACGATCTCAAGATCTTCTACATCCTCAATTGCTGCAATATCCTCTTCCAGATCTGTCATATCCGGTTCGACTTCTTCTCCCGGTTCTGCCTGAACTTCCGGTTTCGGATTGAGTAATTGCTGCAGAGCTTCATCTAACCGCATCGTATCTCCAAGTTTCTTCTTGACTGGTTTTACCGGATTCTTACCGACAATCGGTATGGAAGCAGTATCTTTGCTAAGTGTTCTCTTATCTCCACTTGTCTCTACCGTTGCCGGCTGAACTTCTGACTCATCCTCGGAAACTTCTATAACTTCTGCTGTTTCTACTCCTGCTTCTTCCGGATTTTCTACTTCGGCATCCGGCTCTTCTGCCGCTTCCAAAGTAACCGCATCCGTGTCAATCACATCGGAAGTACTGTCGTTCTCCATCACCGGCTGTTCTGTCAGCCCGATTGATCTTGTATCTCCAAGTGCTTCAGCTCCTTCTGACGCAGAACCTTTTTCCTCGTCTTCTCCTAAATAGGAAGCCAGATCCGGTATTTCTTCTGTCTCTGAAGAAAGCTTCTCATATCTGTGATCATATTTCTGCTGCTGCGATGGTGACAATGGCTTATACTGCATCTTCAGTTCCATTGCCTTATAAACATACTTACCCTCGCTGAACCAGAGGATCAGATCATCACACTCTTCCAGACATTCTGTCATCATACCTGCTTCGCGATAAAGCTTCGCCAGTTCATAAGCCCACTCTTCAATATATTCTGCCTTTTTAAATTCCTCCAGAGCCTCAATCTGCTGTTCGATCGGCGCTCTCTGCGCTCTTAAGATCTGATATCTAAGGATATGCCTGTTCGGATCTTTCGGTGCAATCTGGATAAATTCGTCATAATAGTCGATTGCTTCATCTATATTCTTTGTCTTAATTGCAAGAGAACATAACTTATAGATCACCTTGCGGCTTCCTTCAGAACGGCGATATGCAAGATTCATCACATCATAGCTCTTCTGATACTCTTTTGTTTTTTCATAAATATCACTGACATTCATCAGCATCCCTGCGTTACGGACACGCTTCCAGTCAATCAGATCTGCTGCTGCCGCTGCTTTTCTGTATTCTCCATCTTCCATAAGTTCCAGCATCTCTTCTGTCTTTAACTTATATTCATACTTATCCACTGTACTCACCTCATTGTCATTGAAATATTAGTTTTGGTCTGAATGTGTCCATTAGGCACTAGCCGATACTCTTTCATTATTCTACCATATGAGGTCTGTAATGTCAAAAAAATGCACCTTCAATTCCTTTTGAAAGTGCATTTTTAGTGTTATTTAATTGTATTATTATTATAATTTTATATTTTGTATCGGAGATTATTCGCGATTCTACGTTCCTGTGAGACCTTTGTCGTCTGTTATTTTATCACCTGAATGATTTTCATATCCATTCAATACTTTATGTATTAAATCTTCTGTCAAGTCATTCCTGCTTTTATAACAAATCTGAGATTATAACATGTCCTTTCAATGTTTCTTTACACATTTTTCATTCTATGTTATATGCGGTATTTTTATTCAATACATCTATGAGTGATTCATCTTTTTCTCTTTGCTTCCAGTTTCCGTACTCTCCGATCTTTGATCTTCTTTTCTTTCTACTGGACTTTTACGCTTGGCAAAGGTCTCTTTCTTCACAGGAACCTTCACTCATCATACCACTGACATATTGATAAAAATCTGAAACTATACTGTCCATGGGACTGACCTCCTGTTGAACTTGTATTTTTAATCTAATCAGGCATCTGTTACTTTTGCCTTCTTAGTTAAATATCTTTGGGAGATTTCTTTCTCTCTTTGATGGTTATATAATAACATTCGGCGTCTAATTTGTCAATATATTCATTTGATTTTTTTATATTTTTTATTTATTATCTGCTTTGGTTGTAATTGTCTGAATTTTCAAACATTTCAATTAACAGATTTCTGCTCCAGCCGGCATTTCTTTTTCCGGTGTCATCAGTGCAAGGTTACCTTCTGCATCTTCTGCACAAAGCAGCATTCCCTCTGAAAGTACGCCTGCCAGCTTCGCAGGTTTCAGGTTTACAAGAACCATAACTTTCTTACCAACCATTTCTTCCGGTGTGTAATGTGCTTTGATTCCGGATACGATCTGTTTTACCTGGCTTCCAACTTTTACCTGAGAGCAGAGAAGCTTTTTGGATTTCTTTACAGCCTCACATGCAATGATCTCTCCAACCTGGAACTGCATTGCTCCAAACTGCTCAAATGTGATCTCATCTTTCGGCTCAATGTCGATAACAGCTTCTTCCTCTTTCTTTTCTTCTACCTTCGGATGAAGTTCTTTAACTTTCTTCATAACCTCTTCGAGATCCATTCGCTGGAACAGAATCTCCGGTTTCTCTGTTACATGTCCGTTACCAAGCTGCTCAAGGATCTTCTTACTTGTAGAAGGCATAAAAGATTCAAGAAGTCTTGCACCTTCAGAAATGCTCTGGATCAGATTCCAAAGTACTGTAGAAAGGCGATCCTTCTTGGATTCATCTTTTCCAAGTACCCAAGGAGTTGTCTCATCAATGTATTTATTGCAGCGTTTGAACAGATTGAAGATTTCTGTAATCGCATCGGCAACGCGGAGGTCTGCCATCTTAGCATCAACTGCTTTAGAAGCATTCTCTACAACTGCTTTCAGTTCTGCATCTACATCTTCTACAACACCCTTATCTTCTACTGTTCCGCCGAAGTATTTGTTTGTCATAGAAACAGTTCTGTTTACAAGGTTTCCAAGTGTATTGGCAAGGTCGGAATTCAAACGCTCTACCATCAGCTCCCAGGAAATAACACCGTCATTCTCGAATGGCATCTCATGAAGTACGAAGTAGCGAACTGCATCTACGCCAAAGAAATCAACGAGTTCATCTGCATAGAGAACATTTCCCTTGGATTTACTCATCTTACCGTCTCCCTGAAGCAACCACGGATGTCCGAACACCTGTTTCGGAAGTGGAAGATCAAGTGCCATAAGGAAGATTGGCCAGTAAATTGTATGGAAACGGATGATATCTTTTCCAATCAGATGAAGGTCTGCCGGCCACAGTTTGTTAAACTGCTCTGTGCTGTTTCCGTCTGCGTCATATCCGATTCCTGTAATATAGTTTGTAAGAGCATCAAGCCATACATATACAACATGCTTTGGATCGAAATCTACCGGAATTCCCCACTTGAAGGATGTTCTGGATACACACAGATCCTGAAGTCCCGGAAGAAGGAAGTTGTTCATCATCTCGTTCTTACGTGCTACCGGCTGAATAAATTCCGGATGTGTATTGATATACTCGATCAGACGATCTGCATATTTGCTCATTTTGAAGAAATATGCCTCTTCTTTTGCAGGCTGAACCGGGCGTCCACAGTCAGGACATTTTCCATCTACAAGCTGAGACTCTGTGAAGAAAGACTCACATGGTGTACAGTACATTCCTTCATAATGTCCCTTGTAAATATCTCCCTTGTCGTAAAGTTTCTTGAAGATCTTCTTAACCTGTTTCTCATGATCTTCATCTGTTGTACGGATGAATTTGTCATAAGATGTATCCATCAGATCCCAGATTCTTTTGATTTCTGTTGATACATTATCTACGAATTCCTTTGGTGTGATTCCAGCCTCCTCGGCTTTGAGCTCGATCTTCTGTCCGTGCTCATCTGTTCCTGTCTGGAAGAATACATCATATCCCTGGCTTCTCTTGTAACGTGCGATTGCATCTGCAAGCACGATCTCGTATGTGTTTCCGATATGCGGTTTACCTGATGTATAGGCAATCGCTGTTGTTATATAATATTTTGGTTTTTCTGACATTTTTCTGCCTCCTTTTCCCACAATGTGGGATTCTTTTCTCAACTTTCAGTGATTACTAATACGATTTTTTCTGGATTTTTCGGAACAAAGAATGTGCCAAGGCACATTCTTGCACTTGCGGTGGTCGCTTGCAACACCTACTTTGTACGCCGCAGCGCATATCCCTAGCGGAGCGTTTTTAATATATTAGGAAAGAACCTAATATATTAAAAAACGCCCTCCCAGAGACTTGCATCCCTGAGAAGACGAATCCTACTTTCGTGTTACCACTTCTCTTCGTTCCTTCCTCGCGGAAAGAAACCTCTATGAGTATCTGCATTTTCGTTAGTAAAAACTGCTTTGTTAATCAAAACCACTTTGAATACTACGGCATTTCTCACTGTTGATACTCTTCGCTATAAAGGGCGAATCCCTTCACAGACTAACCCGGATCTTTTTATTCAAGATTGCTGCTTAAACAACTCACTTGCTCACTCTGTTCAGGCTCATCTGCGCTGCTCAGAAGCCATCTTCATCTGTCTTCCATCCATCCCTCTCAACATCCGGCCTGACAGCCTTCAGGACTTTTCTGTAGAATCTGTTACAGACTACTCTCTTCCTCATCGCGTTTCGCTTATCACTGCTTTTCATTCCTTAAAAAGGGTAGCATAACGCGAATAGAATGTCAAGATACACCGCTTGATGATTTCTCTGCTAATTCCTCTGTTACCCCGGCAGCATTTCCTTTTGCTTTCACTCTTGGAAATGTAATATCTACCCGGAACAAATCTCCGTCCAGATACAGATCAAATGTACCTCCCTGCATTGTTGTAAGGCTCTTCGCTATAGAAAGTCCTAATCCACTTCCCTCCGTACTTCTGGAAATATCTCCGCGGATAAAACGTTCTGTCAGTTCGTCAGCCTGAATATTCAACTGATGCTCGGAAACATTTTTCAATGAAAATCTTACCTTTGTATCATCTGTTTTCAGAGTCGCGTAAACTCTGGTTCCAGGCATTGCGTACTTGGCTGCATTTCCGTAAATATTTTCCAGAACACGCCACATTCTTCTTCCATCGACATGCACAACAGCCGGTTCTGTCGGAAGATCTGTGACGATTGCCAGATTTCTCGCCTCGAATTTTTCTTCGAGTTCACCCTGCGTCTGCTGGATCATTTCTGACAGATCAAGATCCATATATTCCAGGGAAATATTCCCGCTGCTGACTTTCGATGCTTCTACTACATCTTCTGTCAATGTCTTCAGTCTCTGTGCTTTCTCTTCCAGAATATTCAGATAATCCTGAACTTTCGGATCCGCCGGATCTGTTTGTCTTAAGATGCCGACATAGTTCAAAATAGAAGTCAGTGGTGTCTTAATATCATGAGAAACATTTGTGATCAAATCTGTCTTAAGACGTTCGTTTTTCATTGCCTCGGCAACTGCTTTGTTAAGTCCGGTTCCGATCCCGTTGATCATCAATGCAAATTTCTTGTTCTCCCCATGCAGTCCGTCGATTGGAATCTGATAACTCATATTTCCGGCAGCGATCTCCTGAATTCCTTTTCTCAATCGATTCTTCTCCATCACATTTGCAACCATGTAATAGAATAGCACTGCATCAGCAATCAGCAACAGAATCACCAGGAAGAAATCTCCACCCCAGAGCACGAAAAGCTGAAACAGGAAATAAAGAATCAAAAGTCCTGCTGTTTTCTTTGTAAGCTTCATGTCTCGTAATATTTTCCCGATAAATATACCGAAGCTTCGAAGCAGACTGTTCTCCCACAGACTCTTTGCCTTAATTCTTCTTACCAGACTAAGATAGCCGGCAAAAAAGCAGGTAAATGTAAATGTTCCATATGCAAACGCACCTACTGATTCTCCGAGACTTAAAGTCTGCACATATACATTCGGAACATAGGATGATGGAATAAATGTATCACTTTCCACAGCACCGTATGAACTACTCAACCCTGTAATTCCATCAAATAAGATATGAATTCCATCGATTCCTGCTACAAAAAAGAAATAACTTCCAATCACCCAGGCAAAAATAACAACTGCAGCAGCAATCTCTGTCTTCCAGGAATCGAACTTTAACAAATGCAGTTCTTCATCCTGCGGTTTTCTCCCTGCCCCCAATGTCAACCACACTACTGTGACCAAAAAGAGTACTCCGCTGAAAATCATAAAATGCAATGTTTCTTTCATCTGTGGAATATTATTCTGATAATCAATACTGGTCTGATAGAACTGGTCCTGAATCGGATATTTTGTGTCAACCGCAACTGCAAAAACATCTTTCCACTTTGTTCCGCCGGAATAGTAACCATAAGAACGTGTATTGAGCCATTGATCCGAATAAGAAACGTTCATATTCGTCTTAAAATCTTTCAATTCAGGATAGATTACCATATATTTCACAGGGTTCTTTGACGCTGATTCTATCATGTCTTCTATGCTTTTCTTTACATCTGCATAATTTGCATATTCTGCTTTATTTGTAGTAACCTTCTTTGTCGATTCATCTGCATACAGATAGGTAAAATTGGTATTCCCTTCTTCCAGATAATCCCAACCGCCTTCATAATCCTGCCAGTCTTCATAGATTGTCTGCAATGCTGTGGCAATATTATCATAAACCAATGTCAGTCTTCCATTTAACTGCGGATTATTATTTACAACCTGGAGTAGATTATCCGCTCCGACCGGTGCATATTTTTCAATCATCGACTGACCAAAGTTCCAGCAGTCTGTATAGAGCAGCTCACCGTTTTCATCTGTAATCTGAAATGTATAATAGCCGGAAGTCGTAAATTCGCCCGCCTGCAATCCTGCCAGGAACTGATCTCTGTCCTGCTCGCCCATCTGAAACTGAAGTTTTCCTGCATTTACAAGAGAAAAGAAATCATTCATATAATAGTAATAATAATTTCCGTCCGGTTTCTGACAGACGATCACGCCATTCTGTTTGTAAAGATTGTCGTTATCTGTCCCATTGTAAGTCTCGCCCCAATTTACCAGCTCTTCCATTGTGTACGTGACACCTGACAAATTTGTTTCTGAAATCTTGCCCTTCTTTGACAGTTCCATTACATCCACCAGTTTTTTGGGATTGTAGGCGCCGTCACTTTCAAAAAGATTCTGCAGATAAAGCTTCTCCTGTACATCGTACATGTAACTTTCGACCATCTTGCTGAATTCTTCGGATTCTTCAAAAGACTGTGTATTCATCTTTTGAATCTGTGACAAACTCATTCCTCCCGCCAGTGTCAGGAGAGAAAGCAAATTTGTCACAAGCAATGCTCCGCTAAGAATCGCCACAACAAGAACAATTGTCCTTGTCACGGTCTTCCTGTACCATTTCTTCATTGTTAACCCTTTCTTATATGCCTTCTTATGCATTTTTCTATGTTCTCTTATATGCTTTTTCTATCCATTTTTACATGTGCTTTTGTTACTGTTCGCACTATGCTTTTTCGATTTTATATCCGACACCCCAGACTACTTTCAGGTAACGTGGATCTTTCGGATTGATCTCTATTTTTTCTCTGATATGACGAATGTGAACTGCAACTGTGTTATCCGCACCAATTGCCTCTTCATTCCAGATGGATTCATAAATCTGATTGATTGAAAATACTTTTCCCTGATTCTTCATCAGAAGCAAAAGGATATTGTATTCAATCGGTGTCAGTTTCACAAATTCTCCGTCTACTGTTACCTGCTTGAGATCATCATTGATCTGAAGGCCACCTACCTTATAAATCGTCTCTTTTGGCTCCTGTGCTGTTCCGCCAAGCTCGTTAAATCTTCTCAGCTGTGATTTCACTCGTGCCACAAGTTCCAGCGGATTGAACGGCTTTGTTACATAATCATCCGCACCGATATTGAGTCCAAGAATCTTATCGGTATCTTCTGACTTCGCAGACAAGATAATGATTGGCAGACTGTTCTTCTCGCGGATCTTCAATGTTGCACGGATTCCGTCAAGTCTCGGCATCATGACATCGATGATCAAAAGATTCACTTCCTCTTTCTCCAAAATCTCCAGTGCTTCGATTCCGTCATATGCTTTTAAAATCTGATATCCCTCCTGAGAAAGATAAATTTCGATTGCTTCTACGATTTCTCTATCGTCATCACATACTAATATTTTATACATTTTACATACCCCTCGATAATTGCTGACACCGATAACAGCGCAGCAACATAATTATCACATGATCAAGTTCTAACTATAGTATACATGATACTTGATGGTTTTTAAGAGATAGATTGGAAAAATATTAGGAATTTCTTAAATCGACGATTTAACAGTTTAAATACTTTCTATTTCTTGCACATCTTTTGCCAACGTTTTATAATAAGAAACCGTGAGTCACTTTAGAGCATAAGTGTAGCTGCACAAAAATGATTGCATTTGGTGCTAGAATCTCTTAGTATAGCTGCAATCCATCAATAAAAAGGAGTATAAATTAAAAATGATTGAATTTTTAAAATCCTTCCTCTTTGGAATTGTGGAAGGAATCACAGAATGGCTGCCGATCAGCAGCACCGGACATCTGATTCTTTTGAATCAGTTTGTGAAATTAGATGTTTCCGAAGAATTCTACAGTATGTTTGAAGTTGTGATCCAGTTAGGTGCGATTCTTGCCGTTGTCATCTTATTCTGGAACCAGATCTTCCCATTTGGTGCGCCGGAAGGAAGTCACACGGTCAGACGCCGTCAGGCAAAACATGCACATAGAAAAAAGAAATCCGGAAATGGAATTTTAAGTTATGTGAAGATGGATATCATTATCCTCTGGCTGAAAGTCCTTGTTGCATGTATCCCTGCGATCGTGATTGGAATGCCGTTCAATGATCTGTTTGAGAAATGGTTTTACAATTACCCTTGCGTTGCGATTGCTCTGATTGTCTTCGGTATCGCATTTATCATTGTTGAGAATAATCACAAGGGCAAACCTGCGAAGATCAACAGTATGGACGAACTTACTTATAAGACTGCATTTTTGATTGGACTTTTCCAGCTGATCGCTGCAATCTTCCCTGGAACATCCAGATCCGGTGCAACAATTGTCGGTGCTTTGATCCTTGGAGTCTCCAGAACCGTTGCTGCTGAATTCACTTTCGTACTTGCGATTCCGGTTATGTTCGGTGCAAGTCTTCTGAAGCTTGTGAAGTTTGGTCTGAACTTTACCGGAACAGAAGCAATAATTCTTCTGATTGGTATGGTAACAGCATTTGTTTCTTCTATTATCGTTATTCAATTCCTGATGGGATATATTAAGAAACATGATTTCAAAGTATTTGGATATTACAGAATCGTGCTTGGTATTCTTGTGATACTGTATGCGTTGTTTTTAGCGTAAGATTTCCTAATATCAAAAACTCCCAATAGAATTTCAGCTCAGATGTCTTCTAGAGCATGATTTTCTATTGGGAGTTTTTTATTGGAGTTCAATTACACTTGTTTCCCCTGATAAATTCCTTTCAATGCCGGATACAATTTCTTAAATCCCTGATATCTTTCCTCGTACTTCTGTACCAGTTCCGGATCCGGTTCTTCTGTTCCTGTTACTTTCACAAGTTTCTTCGCAGCCTCTTCCACCGAATCAAATACGCCGCATCCAACTGCTGCCAGGATTGCCGCTCCATAGCCCGGACCTTCTTCGCTTTCGATCAGATCTACTTTCATATTCATCACATTTGCAATGATCTTTCTCCACAGCGGACTCTTTGCTCCACCGCCGCAGATCTTTGTTCTCTCTGGATTCACACCAATACTTCTTGCAACTTCCAAAGAATCACGCAGTCCGAATGCAACACCTTCCAGCACAGCCTGTGTCATATCCTCTCTTGTGCTGTCCATAGACATTCCGATAAATGCTGCTCTTGCGGAAGGGTCATTATGAGGAGAACGCTCTCCCATCAGATATGGAAGATAGAACACATGGTTCTCGCCGAGCCTTGTGATTCCTGCCTGTTCTGCCGGATAATCTTTTGTCTTAAGGATTTCATCCATCCACCATTTATTACAGGAAGCAGCACTGAGCATGCATCCCATCAGATGATAATTGCCATCTGCATGGTCAAAGGAATGCAGTGCATTGTTCTTATCTACTCCGAATTTCTTACTGGAAATAAAGAGTGTTCCTGATGTTCCGAGAGAAATATTGCAGCCACCGTCTCCGACCGTTGCTGTTCCTACTGCTGCCGCCGCATTGTCCCCGGCTCCTGCAATTACTTTTACATCATCTGATACGCCAAGTTCCGCTGCAATCTCTGCTTTCAAAGTTCCAACGACTTCCCAGCTTTCATACAGCTTTGGAAGCTGTACCTCTGTAATACCACAGATCTCAAGCATTTCTGCAGACCAGCACTTATGCTCCACATCCAGAAGCAGCATTCCGGAAGCATCTGAATACTCTGTGCAAAAAGAACCTGACAGACGGTATGCAAGGTAATCCTTTGGAAGCATAATCTTCGCAATCTTTGCAAAATTCTCCGGTTCATTTTCCTTCATCCAGAGAATCTTCGGTGCTGTAAATCCGGCAAATGCAATATTTGCTGTATACTCTGAAAGCTTCTCTTTTCCAATCACCTGATTCAGGTAATCGGTCTGTTTTGCAGTACGTCCGTCGTTCCACAGAATTGCCGGACGAATCACCCGATCTTCCTTATCAAGCGCAACAAGACCGTGCATCTGACCTCCAAAACTGATTCCCTTTACTTGATCCTTATCAAAGCCTTCAAGAAGCTCTTTCAGCCCTTCCATACTCTGTGCAAACCAGTCTTCCGGTTTCTGCTCTGACCATCCCGGATGTGGGAAATATAACGGATATTCTTTTGATACGATATTCTTGATCTTTCCATTCTCATCCATCAGAAGAAGTTTTACTGCGGATGTTCCAAGATCTACTCCTACAAATAACATGTCGTTCCTCCTGTATAAAGACAGAGAGCCTTGCCGTTTCCGGCACGGCTCTCTGCCCGTTTTCTATGCTTATAACTTTCTATGTAATTAACCCCACGGATTCTCTGTTGGATATCTTACACCCTTCGGCTGGTTGTATCCGATCTCTTCAACCGGCACACCAATGTATTTAAATACTTCGAACAATGCTTTTCCAAAGTGTCCGAAAGCAACTGCTCCGTGATGTGGATAATTCTTTTCGATCAGTACGTGACGGTAGAATCTTCCCATCTCCGGAATTGCGAACACTCCGATAGATCCGAAAGATTTTGTAGCAACCGGAAGTACTTCTCCCTGTGCAACATAAGCACGAAGTACATTGTCAGATGTACTCTGCAGTCTGTAGAATGTGATGTCTCCAGGTTTGATATCTCCTTCCAGTGTTCCCTGTGTAACCTCGATTGGAAGAGATCTTGCCATGATCATCTGATATTTCATTTCGCAGAAAGCAAGTTTGCCGGAAGCTGTATTTCCACAATGGAATCCCATAAATGTATCTTTCTGTGTATATGGGAATTTTCCTTCGATGCTCTCTTTGTACATATCTACCGGTACTGTATTGTTGATATCAAGAAGTGTTACTGCATCCTGGCTGACAGCAGTTCCGATGAACTCGCTGAGTGCTCCGTAAATATCAACCTCACAGGATACCGGGATTCCCTGTGCTGTCAGACGGCTGTTTACATAACATGGAACAAATCCGAACTGTGTCTGGAATGCCGGCCAGCATTTTCCTGCGATTGCAACGTATTTTCTATATCCTCTGTGCTCCTCGATCCAGTCTTTCAAAGTAACCTCATACTGAGCCAGTTTCGGAAGAATCTCCGGTTTCTTATTTCCTGCTCCGAGCTCTTCTTCCATCTCTTTTACAACGGCCGGAATTCTCTCATCACCTTCATGTTTGTTATAGGCCTCGAAAAGGTCAAGTTCAGAGTTTTCCTCAATTTCAACTCCGATATTGTAAAGCTGCTGGATTGGTGCATTACATGCAAGGAAGTTTAACGGACGCGGTCCAAAGCTGATGATCTTTAGGTCACTTAATCCGATAACTGCTCTCGCGATTGGTTCGAACTCATGAATCATATCAGCACATTCCTCTGCTGTTCCTACCGGATACTCCGGAATGTAAGCTTTTACTCCTCTGAGTTTCAGATTGTAGCTTGCGTTAAGCATTCCGCAATAAGCATCTCCACGTCCCTGTGTCAGATTATCCTGTGTCTCCTCTGCAGCTGCGACAAACATCTTCGGTCCGTCAAAATGTTTTGCAAGCAGTGTCTCAGAAATCTCTGGTCCGAAGTTTCCAAGATAAACAACCAGTGCGTTACATCCTGCTTTCTTTACATCTTCCAGAGCCTGCACCATGTGGATCTCGCTCTCTACAATACAGATCGGACATTCATAGACAGTTCCTTCACCGTATTTTTTTGTATAAGCATCGATCAATGCTTTTCTTCTGTTCACGGAAAGACTCTCCGGGAAACAATCTCTGCTCACTGCTACAACACCGATTTTTAATTCTGGCATATTACTCATAATAAAATCCTCGCTTTCTTTATACTTGTTATTATTTCTATCTTTCTCATGTTACGTTATCCACACTTTTCCTGTAATTTCATTTGGTTTTCCACACATCATGCAGAAACCTTGTGAATAACACGATCCTGATTTGGGGAAACCCCGGCATCCATTTTCAATCAGACTTCGACGTTCTCACCTTTTAACCCACAGAACGCACCTTCAATCTGTGCATCCTCATGCGCGATCAGCCATTTATTCATCGCTGCAAGAAGTCTGTTTTCTCCCTCTTTCGCTGTTTCAAATGGAAGCGCTTCATTCGTTCCTTTCGGAAGAACTACTACACAGCGGAATCCACCTTCCTGTGCAGTACACGGTGCATAATGAAGTGTTGTTGCATACAGTTCTACACCGGTTCCCGCCGGAACAAGGAATGCTTCTACTTTGGCTGTATCATAGATATCACCGTCTTCAATATCCTGTTGCATTCCAAGAAGCAGAATTAAATCTGTCTGTGCGATATCAAGTTCCGAGCTTCTGTGATATTCTAATGCATTCAGTTTGTGATTATCTCCATTACAGTATCCGATCTGGATTGGCAGTCCGCCGAATCCTTTCTTGCAGATTTCAGCTGCTTCCGGAAGTACTTCCAATTCCTCAACAGACGGTACGTAGACAACATCTTTCGGAAGTGGTGTGTGTTCCATCTCTTTTAAGATCTTCTCAAAAGAGTATTCCGTGATGATCTTGCCGTATTTTCGGAAAGATGCATCTGTTACATTCTGGATTTTCATGATGTCCCCCTGAATTTTCTTCTGTTTCTTGTTTCGTTTGTTTCTATGGTCATTTTACCAACTTAAAAAGGCATTATCGACCAAATAATTAACCAAATAATGCCCATTTCTTATCTTTTCTTTCTGAAAGTGAAATGTACACTAATATAATGTTGTAAACTTTGCCGGAGGATTAAAATCTGTATTATACATTCTAGCCGCATGCGCACATTTGTTTCGTAAAACCGATAAACAATGAAGAGGATTTTCTAGTGTATCTCTTCCAACACCAACCATATGAGCAATAGCATCTTCGGCACACTAAATTTCAGTATCCGCGTTGTACACAGTAACCAGTCTCAGCGCAATAAAGACCGCGCAAGACTAGACACAATCTTAGATTATATCGCACAGAATTACCGCCACATCAGCATTGAAGAGATTGCCGGAATTGCTTATCTGCAGCCTGGATACTTCTGCCGTTTTTTCAAAAAATGTATGGGAATCACTTTTTTAGAATATCAAAATGAATTAAGACTTTCCTTTATTTATCAGGATATTATTTCTACAGATGATTCCATCAAAGATATCCTGGAAAGACATGGATTTACCAATTATAAATTGTTCCGTCGAATGTTCTTTGAACATTTTAAGGCTTCGCCTACTGAGGTTCGAAAGACGCATGATACGAAGAAAAACTCCTAATATTTAGGGATTATTCTTTTATATTACCCCTTATATTTAGGGATTTTATGTGTTATACTATAAACAGAATTATATTGGAGGTGAAATTATGGAGTTTGCAATTCAACATACATTATCTTCGAAAGACATAAAACTAATGCGAAAGCGTCTTGGACTTAAGCAAAAAGACTTTGCCGCCTTATTAAATGTCTCAGTAAAAACAGTTGAACGTTGGGAAGAAGCAGATGTTACCGTAACCGGTCCCGCTGTAACATTATTAAAGATTCTATATGAAACACCTGAATGGGTTGAAGAATTACAAATTCCAACGAAAATTTATCCTCTTAGACTATTTTATTACTATAAAGAAAGTCTGTGTACTGTAATTGATGTAAACGAACCCTCCCGAAAAATAGCAATTAAAAATTTTGTAAGGAATCCTATTTTTTGTGCATTTGGTGTCAATAATGCTCCTACATTCAGAGATTATGAAGAATTTCTTGAATCAAGATGCTTTCCACGAAGCAGGGATAAAATGAAGATTATATTACGTGATCTCGGACTGCCTTTTTATGATCCATTCCTGATTATTCAGAAAACCAAGGGGAAAATGGCTGAGGATGATTTTTGGATAGAAATCGAACGATAGGTAACTTGAACGCTGGAAGGAGGTAAGATAGAGTGATTGAATTAAATATAAATGATATGAAAGATACTGAACGTCATTCTTCAAAGGGAAATCAATTAAAATGGAACCCTGCGAATACTGAAACCTGGTATAAGGCAGATTATATTGGTTATGAAGGTTTAACAGAATATATGGTTTCTCACTTATTAATGCATTCCACTCTTTCTACAAAGGATTTCGTCTTATATGACACAGAAATACTTCGTGTTGGAAAAAAAGACTATTTAGGATGTAAAAGTTCAAATTTTCTTCCTGATGGCTGGCAATTATTAACACTAGAACGACTTTTTCATACACTTCACGGAAAAAGTCTTTATCAATCTATTTTTCAGTTTGGAGAAGTAGAAGATCGAGCACAATTTCTCGTAGATCAGGTAATACAAATGACTGGACTAAAAGATTTTGGGAAATACCTTTGTACTTTGCTCACTATTGATGCATTATTTTTAAATGAAGATCGACATATGCATAATATTGGAGTCTTACTTGATCCACTTGGAATTTACCATTACTGTCCTGTTTTTGATAATGGATGTTCTTTACTCTCAGATACAACTACTGATTATCCACTTGAAGAAGATATTATTGATCTAATTCCACAAGTCCAGGCAAAAACACTCTCTACGGATTTCTTAGAGCAGTTAGATGCTGTTGAAAAATTATATGGTCAAAAATTACATTTCGATTTCAATGGACAAATAATAGAAACGCTTTTAAGAGAAGAAAAATTTTATTCAACAGATATAAAAATAAGAGTTCGCGACATTATATTACAACAAAGAAGATCTTACCAGTATTTATTTTCATAAGCAAAAAAGGAAGCGAACCGCTTCCTTTTTTACCCTCTCATCCTATTCCACGTCCCATTATTCCTTCGGTGGCAGGAATCCCTTACTTGTCTTCACGATCACTTTATCAAATACCATGAACATAGACGGTAGTACGAAGATTACAACTACCATACTAATCAGTGCTCCTCTCGCCATCAGGATACACAAGGAACTGATCATATCAATGTTGGAGTAAAGTCCTACACCGATCGTTGCTGCGAAGAAGCTCAACGCACTTACCATGATAGACTGTGCGGATACGCGGTGCGCAGTTGTGATGGAATCGTATTTATTTGCGCCATGGTTACGCTCTCTCTTATAACGAGTTGTCATAAGAATTGCATAGTCTACGGTGGATCCAAGCTGAATGGTTCCGATTACGATGGATGCCACGAATGGCAACTTAGTTCCCATGTAGTACGGGATACCCATATTGACAAAAATCGCGAACTCAATAACGCCTACCAGGATGATCGGCAGTGAGATTGACTTGAACAGAAGCATGATGATCACGAAAATAATTCCGATTGATACTGCACTTACTGTCCTGAAGTCTTTATCCGTAATGTCGATCAGATCTGCTGTCAGAGGACCTTCTCCGATCAGCATTCCACCTTTATCATATTTATGAAGAATCGTATTCAGTTCTTTGATCTGGTCATTCAGTTCATCTGTAGCTACCTTATATTCTGAGTTCGCCAGTACAAGCTGGTACTTATCATTCTTTAATGAACTTGTCACTGAATCCGGGATCATGCTTGCCGGTACGGACGGCCCAATCAGGGAGTCAAGTCCAAGTGCCCACTTGATTCCGTCCACCTTATCCATCTCTTTCAGCATCTTGCCTACGTCCGCTGAATCTGTAGAGCTGTCTACAAGAATCATGTGCGTCGTATTCATGTCGTAATCTTCCTTCAATTTCTCATTTGCAATGATACTCGGAAGATCTTTTGGAAGTGTCTCATCCAGGTTGTAATAAACGCCTGTATGGTTATTTCCGTAGATTGCCGGGAATAACAAAATAATAAAGAGCGCTACATAAATCAGATATCTCTTTGTAACCTTGTCTGAAATTCTTCCGATATCCGGAAGGAATGGTTTATGTTTTGTCTTCTTAATAATCTTGTCACAGCACAGGATCATGGATGGAAGGATTGTTACGCAGGCAAGTACACCAAGGATAACACCCTTAACCATAACAACACCGATATCAAGTCCAAGTGTGAATGACATAAAGCACAGTGCGATAAATCCGGCAATTGTTGTGACGGAGCTTCCGATTACAGATGAAAATGTCTGTGAGATTGCATGTGCCATTGCACGGTGTTTATCTCCGTCGTAACGGATCTGCTGTTCTTCGTAACTATGCATCAGGAAGATCGAATAGTCCAGCGTTACACCCAGCTGCAGAACTGCTGCCAATGCCTTTGTAATATAGGAGATCTCTCCCATAAAGTAGTTACTTCCCAGGTTATAGACAATTGCAATTCCAATACTGAGCATGAAGAGGATCGGTACAAAGAACGATTCCATTGTAAGACCAAGTACGATCATCGCCAGCACAACCGCGATCAATACATACAACGGTGTCTCTTTCTCCGCCAGCTCCTTCGTATCTGTAACAACAGCTGACATACCACTTAAAAAGCACTGCTCGCCCGCCAAAGAACGGATCTCGGAGATTGCTTCCATTGTTCCATCCGAAGATGTTCCTTCATCAAAGAAGATTGCCATCATCGTCCCGGTCTCGGAATTAAATGCATCATAAACCTTTGTCGGCAGCATACTCTTCGGCATACTGATATCTGCGATAGAATCATACCAGATAACATCTTTTACATGATCCACCTTTTCGATCTTCTGCTTTAACTTCGATACATCCTTATCTTCCATTCCATCAACTATAAACATCGAGAATGCACCTGTACCGAAATCATTTACCAAAATATCCTGGCCTTTCATCGTCTCGATGTTATCCGGCAGGTAAGTCAATACATCATAATTAATTCTCGTATGCAGATACCCCAATGCAGACGGAATCAACAATAAGATGCTGAGAATCAGAATCGGCACTCTGAATTTTACTATCTTTTTTCCAAACTTTACCATCATATCCTTTTTCGCTTCCTTCCTCATATTCAGTTTATGACCATTGGTCATTTTAATCTCTTCTTGCACTATACAATAAAAATGACTAACAGTCAATATATTTTGTACTGTTAGTCATTTTTTCTTTTTATTTATATTCCATTTTCGTAACTGTTCAGAGCCAACCTCCAAAATGCTACGCATTTTCTTTATATTCGCTTGGAAGAATCCCGTATTTTTTTCGAAATGCTCTTGCCAGCGCCTTGCTTCCGGAGAAGCCGCTGCGAAGTGCTGTCTCAGTGATATTATATTTTCCGCCCTTCAGGTCTTTCATTGCATATTCCAGACGAATATTCTGCAGATAACTCTTGTATGTGATTCCCGCATATTTCTGAAACATCCTCGACAGATACGTCGGAGAATATCCAAAAATTCTTGCCACTTCTTCCAGACTGAGCTCCTGTGCATAATTCTCTTTCATATAAGATGTGATTGCTGAAAGCTTGTTCAGATTCTTATTCTTCCTTACAAAAGCATCCTCAACTTCCGTCAGACGGTATTCTTTCACAAGGAGATATAAAAGATGATAAAAAATACTGTTCATCTTCATGTCATATCCACACTGCTTTTCGCAATATGTCTTATACAGTTCTTCCAACAATTCCATAAAGCGCGCGTCCTTACGTCCCGGTTCATGCGTAAACCAGATAAATTGCTCTCCTGTATAATATTTTTCAAAAGCTTTCAACGGAATCTGAAGAACGATCGTCTCGTTTGGCAACGGAGAATCTACTTCATGAACCTCATTCGAATTCACAATCATAAATTCTCCCGCTGTCAGATGCCAGGTCTTCTCATCGATCTTAAATTCCAGTTCTCCGTCGCACACTGCAAAAATCTCAATCGATCTGTGCCAATGTTTTTCTCTATGGTAATGTCCTTCTCTGCCTTCAAATAAGAATAGTTTAAAAGGAAATCCAACTTCCGGAACGATCAATTCATGCGCAAACTGCATCTCTTTTATTCACCACACTTTAGGCTTTCGTCCACTTATGTACCGTATCTGTTCCCGGACTACATAATTCCACTGTAGATCCATCATCTGACAGTGTATAGACATATTCCAGTGTTCCACCGGAGATAACCAGATTCAGCCTCAATGTACCGTCTGCATTCTCTGCAACACAATATGTTCCCTTTGTTTCACCGGAGGAACTCTTGATCACAAGCTTTCCGTCCTTCTTTAATTTATATTCATTTCCGCTGTTGTCTGTCCACTTTCCGATCAGCCCCTTCGCACGGTCATCCGTCAGATCCAGAAGTTCTGTATCCGCCTGGAGTAATTTTATATCCTTACCACCATCCAGGGACTCCAGCACTACGCCATAGCCTGTATCATCTGTCGTAACCGCATACAGTTTACCTTCGTCTTCGCCGTCCATTGTGATCTTGATTGTAATGTTGTTATCCTCATCAAATCCACACTCAAATGTCAGTCCGGCGTCATCCTTAGTTCCTGTTCCATCTTCTTTCAGATCATACACAGTATCTGTTCCAATCACCTTCCACTGCTTTGCCATAACTCTCTTAACAGAATCACTTGGAAGAACCGCGTTGTCTCCCATCTGTTCTTTCATCGTACTGCTTGCTTTGTCCACCTCTTCTGTCGTAGATGCAGCCGGTTCTGTTTTCTTCGTATCGCCGCATCCTGTCATACACAATGTGCTTGCCAGAAGTAATGCTACTACTAATCTTTTCATATTCTCTCTCCAGTCTTGTTACTGTTCACTCCGTGTCAATCAGCGAAGTGATTGACACGGGAGTGAACAGTAACCCAGTCTTTTCTATCTGATCAGAAAGATAGCATTCCGATCAGGACTTACAGTCTTTAGAGTATCACAAACGCACTGTAAATTCCAGTAAAGTTAATACAATTTCACGGTTATTTCATTTTTAGACACACTCGTTTTCGTTTGTTTTCAACAAACTTTAATGCTTTTGCACTGTTTCACTTTACCTCGACAGCTTGTTTATTTTCTTAACATATGATACACTATTCACAATGTAAAATTATAGGTAACTTGGGAGGAAATAGGTTATGATTATCTCTACAAGAGGGCGTTATGCTCTCCGAGTCATGATTGATCTGTCTCAGCAGGATCCGGACTCTTACACACCGCTGAAAGAGATCGCAGCACGTCAGGAGATTTCTGAAAAGTATTTGGAAAATATTTTAAAATCTCTTGTCACACAAGGATTTATCCTTGGACTTCGCGGAAAAGGTGGTGGCTACCGCCTGACAAAATCTCCGGAAGAATACACTCTCGCTTCCATTCTTCATGCGACAGAAGGAAGCCTTGCAGCTGTAGCGTGTCTGGAGGATCATGCACCGGAATGTGCACGTGCGGGTCAGTGTCCGACACGTCCGATTTGGGAAAAACTGGATAACCTTATCGAGGATTATCTTGGAAGTATCACACTTGCTGACTTTCATGAACCGGCCATTCCATGCAAAATTGAGAAATAGCATTATTTCAGGGGGAACGAAATAACAGTTGTTTCAATACAATGGAAAATCAGATCTACATAGAAAAAGATGGATAAGTAATACTTTTATTGCTTATCCATCTTTTTCTGTTTCTATTTTATCTAATCATCCGTGAACGTTTTCTTTCACTGCTTTTTCAATCCGATCCAACGCTTCCACAAGCGTCGCTCTCTGGCAAGCCACGTTGATCCGCTCAAAACCACTTCCAGGCTCTCCGAAGATCGCTCCTCCATCCAGCCAAACCTCTGCCTTATCTTCTATCAGTTCTTTTAGTTCCTTGTCTGAAAGCCCTAATGCCCGGAAATCCATCCAGACGAGATAGGTTCCTTCTGTCTTTGTCACCTTGATCTGTGGTAAATGTTCTGCCATCCATGTATGAAGGAAATCAATATTCGACTTCACATACTGTTTCATCGCCTGATACCATTCTTCGCCCTGAGTATACGCAGCAATCAGCGCAAAGATTCCGGGTGCGCCGACCTGACTATACCCGGCTGCAGTTACCTGATGCTGAAATTCCTTGCGAAGGCTTGCATTTGGAATGATAATATTGGAAATCTGAAGTCCAGCAAGATTGAATGTCTTCCCCGGGGAAGTACATGTCACTGTAATGTCTTTATACTCGTCCTTAAGATCTACAAGCACCTGATGCTTCCCTTCAAATACGAAGTCTGCATGAATCTCATCACTTACAATGATCACCTGATGCTTTAGGCAAATGTCTCCCAGACGCTCCACTTCTTCCCTTGTCCATACCCGGCTGACCGGGTTGTGTGGGCTGCAGAATAAGAATAATTTCACACCCTTTTCCACGATCTGGCGTTCAAAATCTTCGAAATCAATCGCATAAGATCCATCTTCCTTACGGATAAGGATATTGGCGGCCACTTTACGGTCATTGCTTTCAATCACTTCCCGGAATGGATAATAGACCGGATCCTGGATCAGAATATAATCCCCAGGTTCTGTATAAGCCTTCACCGCCATTGCCAGTGCAAAGACAATTCCCGGAGTCTTTGTGATCCACTCCTTGTCGATCTTCCATCCGTGACGGCGTTCCATCCAGGAGCTGACCGCATCGTAATACTCCTGATCTGACTCTGTATATCCATAAATTCCATGTTCTGCCTGACGGATCAATGCTTCCTGGACGAAAGATGACGTCTTAAAATCCATATCAGCGACCCACAACGGAAGAATATCTTTCTTTCTCCCTCTTTCTTCTGCAAAATCATACTTCAGACTGTGGGTTTCTCTTCTCTCTACAGGCTGGTCAAAATTCAAATTCTTCTCACTCATTTTTACTCCTTTTATTGAAATGCCTGTTCCAGATCTTTGATCAGATCTTCAGCATTTTCAATTCCAACGGACATTCTAAGGAAATCTTCTGTGATTCCAAGATGTTCTCTTATCTCCACCGGTACATCACCGTGTGTCTGAAGCATTGGATATGTGATCAATGATTCTACACCGCCAAGGCTCTCCGCATAAGAGATCAATTTCACACTTTCAAGAATCTTTCTTGTACGTTCCACCGTATCTACACGGAAAGAAAGCATACTTCCTGCTCCTGTCGCCTGCTTCCGGTTCACCTCGTAACCCGGATGATCTTCCAGACCCGGATAATAAACTTCTGTCACATCCGGTCTGTTTTTCAGCCAAAGTGCGATCTTCTTCGCATTCTCCTGCTGGCGCTCCAGACGCACTGATAAAGTTTTGATTCCTCGAAGTACAAGGAAACTGTCAAACGGAGACAGACTACAGCCAACTGTCTTATATGTATAACGCAATTTTTCCGACAGCTCTTTCCCTTTGACACAAACAAATCCTGCGAGAACATCATTGTGTCCTCCAAGGAATTTTGTCCCGCTATGTACTACGATATCAGCACCCAACTGTAGCGGTTTCTGGAAATAAGGAGAAAGGAATGTATTATCCGCAAGAATCAGTAACCCAAATTCGTCTGCGAGTTTTCTCATCTCTGCAAAATCTGTAATCCTCATCGTTGGATTGCTTGGTGTCTCAATATAAAGTGCCTTTGTCTCTTTTCTGATATTCTTTCTTACAAGATCAATATCTGAAGTATCTACATAAGAAAACTTTAATCCTCGCTTTTCGCCAATGCTTTCAAACATTCGCACAGTTCCGCCGTACAGATCTTCTGTACATAAAATATGATCTCCTTCTCCGAAAAGCTCCAGGCAGATTCCAATTGCCGCCATTCCTGTCGAGCATGCAATACTGTCATCCGCTCCTTCTAAAGAGGACATTACGCTTTCTAATTCATACCGTGTTGGATTGCTCTCGCGGGAATAATCATATCCTGTGCTTTTTCCGATTCCCGGGTGTGCGAAGGTTGCTGTCTGAAAAATGGGAACGGAGACTGCTCCGTATGGATGTCCCTCTACAAATCCTCCGTCCCCGTGAATACATCGTGTTTCAAATTGATAATTTTCTGCCATGCTGTCTGTCTCTGCTCCTTACGTTCCACTCTATTAAATATAGTACATTCCCTCAACAGAATCCTGATACCCTTCGTATGCATCCACAAGATCCTTAAGCGTCACATCTTCCAGAATCTCCTGAACACAATCATTGATTCGGTCAATGATCAGATGCTGAATTGCTTCCTGATCTCCACGTCCCACGCTATTTCGATCAACTTCATCTTCCAGGTCATACGTTCCTTCCAGTGCCTCTACAATCTGTGCAACCGTGATTTCTTTCGGATCTCTCTCAAGAAAATATCCTCCCTGGGAACCTTTCATACTCTTTACAATATGAGCCTTGCGAAGAGCTGAAAATACATGCTCAAGATACTGGGCGGAAATGTCATTTCTCTGTGCGATACTCCCTAATGAAACCAGCTCTGTCCGTGAATTCACCGCCAGATCAATAAGAGCACGCAGTCCATATCTGCTTTTCTTTGATAATTTCAAACGCTTCTACTCCTTTCTTCTAAGCACTGTAGGAGCAGCTTTTACTGCTCCTACTTCTTACAGATTTCTCTGATTCTTATTTACTGAATTGCTTTGAATGCCTCATCCAGATCCTGGATGATATCATCAATATTCTCTGTACCGATAGACAGACGGATTGTGTTTGGCTTGATTCCCTGATCAAGAAGCTCTTCCTCTGTGCACTGGCTGTGTGTTGTTGTAGCCGGGTGGATAACAAGTGATTTCACATCCGCTACATTTGCAAGCAATGAGAACAGTTCCAGGTTATCAATGAAATCCTGAGCTTTCTTAGAATCACCTTTGATCTCAAATGTGAAGATAGAACCACCGCCGTTCGGGAAATATTTCTTATAAAGTTCCTGCTGTTTCGGATCTGGATCTACAGATGGGTGATGTACTCTCTCAACCTGTGGATGATTGTTCAGATACTCAACAACCTTCAGTGCATTTTCCACATGACGCTCTACACGAAGGGAAAGTGTCTCAAGTCCCTGCAGGAAGATAAAGGAACTGATCGGAGAAATTGTTGCTCCTGTATCTCTCAAAAGGATTGCTCTGATCTTTGTAACAAATGCAGCCGGTCCGCAAGCCTTTGTAAAGCTGATGCCGTGGTAGCTTGGGTTCGGATCTGTCAGTGACGGGAATTTTCCTGAAGCCTCCCAGTCGAACTTACCGCCCTCGATGATAACTCCACCGATTGTTGTTCCATGTCCACCGATGAACTTTGTAGCAGAGTGAACAACAATGTCAGCACCATACTCGATTGGTCTTACAAGATAAGGTGTTGCAAATGTATTATCTACAACAAGCGGGATTTTATGCTTATGTGCGATATTTGCGATTGCTTCAATATCAACTACATCTGAGTTCGGATTACCAAGTGTCTCGATGTAAACAGCTTTTGTATTCTCCTGGATTGCATTCTCAACTTCTTCCAGATTGAAAATGTCAACAAATGTTGTTGTAATTCCATAATTCGGAAGTGTATGCTCAAGAAGATTGAAAGATCCTCCATAAATATTCTTTGCAGATACGATGTGATCTCCCTGCTGAGCCAAATTCTCAATTGTATATGTGATTGCTGCTGCTCCGGATGCCACTGCAAGTGCTGCTGTACCTCCTTCAAGTGCTGCGATTCTCTTCTCAAACACATCCTCTGTCGGGTTTGTCAGACGTCCGTAAATATTTCCTGCGTCTTTCAGTCCGAAACGGTCTGCTGCATGCTGGCTGTTGCGGAACACATAAGAAGAAGTCTGGTAGATTGGTACTGCTCTTGCATCTGTCACCGGATCCGGCTGCTCCTGACCTACGTGAAGCTGTAATGTTTCAAATTTAAAATTTCTGTCTTTTCTCTCTAATTTTGCCATGGGTTTATTCTCCTTTTTCTAATTCCTGTTTTGTATTCTTATTCCACAGCTAAAGCTGTTCGAAAGTTAAAATCTTACTTAGTTAATGCCTTGCTGTTGTCTTGATAGTCGTGTTTACTCTGTAAAGAGTGGTGTAGAGTAGTATCTGTCTCCGCTGTCCGGAAGAAGTGCTACGATTGTCTTGCCCTTGTTCTCCGGTTTCTTTGCATATGCAATTGCTCCGGAAAGTGCTGCTCCTGAAGAAATACCTACCAGGATTCCTTCTGTCTTTGCAAGAAGCTTCGCGGCTGCGAATCCTTCGTCATTGTCTGCTTTGTATATCTCATCATAGATCTTTGTATTAAGGACATCCGGTACGAATCCAGCTCCGATTCCCTGAATCTTGTGCGGTCCGCCCTTTCCTTCTGAAAGTACCGGGGATGCTGCAGGCTCAAGTGCTACAACCTTCACATCCGGTTTCTGGGACTTCAGATATTCACCAACACCTGTCAGTGTTCCACCTGTACCGACACCGGCGATAAAGATATCAACATTTCCATCTGTGTCTTTCCAGATCTCCGGGCCTGTTGTCTCTCTGTGTGCTTTTGAGTTCGCCGGATTAACGAACTGTCCCGGGATAAAGCTGTTTGGGATTTCCTTTGCAAGCTCTTCAGCTTTTGCAATTGCTCCCTTCATTCCCTTTGTGCCTTCTGTAAGTACGATCTCTGCTCCATATGCTTTGAGGATATTTCTTCGCTCAACACTCATGGTCTCTGGCATGGTAAGAATTGCTCTGTACCCCTTTGCTGCTGCGATTGATGCAAGTCCGATTCCTGTGTTTCCGGAAGTAGGTTCGATGATAACAGAACCTTCTTTCAGGATTCCTTTCTCTTCTGCATCTTCGATCATTGCCTTCGCAACACGATCTTTCACACTTCCTGCCGGATTAAGATACTCAAGCTTTACAAGAATCGTTGCTTCAAGTCCAAGCTCTTTTTCCAGATTCACAGGTTCAACAAGTGGTGTGTTTCCAATCAGTCCAATTGTGCCTTTATAAATTGCCGCCATAGTCTATATCCTCACTTTCTTTATTAACCTACTTAGTTGGTGTGTTTTTGATGGTTTGTATTATATACTTATAAAACCCATCTGTCAACTATGTTTTAATATTTTTCTACATTTTTTATTATACAATATCGATCGGAGATGTAAATGATCAAAAAATGCAAAAAAAATCCGCTACTAATAACATATACTGTTTCATTTTCACTGCCCCGAAAAGAGAGGTGTCCTGTATGCGTAAATGTGTTAAAAAGACCGATGCCCCGCCCTCTCAGACGAACCCATCGGTCTTTTCTTCTAATCCTTATATCTTCTGTCGGATTTTATTCCTAGAACTCCGCAATCACAGTCTCACCCTGTACTGCATCCATTCCTGTATGTAACTTCATATCCGGATATTCATCTCCGTTTGTGACAACAAAAATACAGGTTGTCTCATATCCGTGTGCTTTGATCTTCTCCGAATCGAACTGAAGGAGCTTATCTCCTGCATTGACCTTCTGTCCTTCTTTTACGAAGTACTTGAAGCCTTCTCCTTCCATATTTACCGTGTCGATTCCCTCGTGGATCAGAATCTCTGCTCCGTTGGAAAGTGTAAGACCTACTGCGTGTTTGGATCCTTCCATCAGTGCTGAAACTGTTCCTGCACATGGAGCTACGATCACATTGCCTTCCGGCTCGATTCCAAGTCCGTCACCTAACGCCTTGGAAGAGAATACCTCATCCTTTACTTCATCGATTGGGATTACCTTTCCTGACAGATAAGCTGTCAGAACTGGTGTCTTATTCTCTTCTACCGGTGCTTCTTTCTTCTTAAAAAATGAAAACATACTTACTTTCTACCTTTCTTTTTCATAAACATTGTCCATTCGTTGCGATTACGTTCTTATACCAATCGAAGGAATCTTTCTTTTCTCTTGAGAGGTCCCCGGTTCCATCATCAAATTTATTGACGTAGATAAATCCATATCTTTTTGCCATTTCGCCGGTTGATGCAGAGACCAGATCAATGCATCCCCACGGCGTATAACCCATCAGATCCACCCCATCTTCTGTTGCCTCATACATAGCTTCAATATGTCTTCTCAGATAGTCAATTCGGTAACTGTCATGAATCTGTCCATCCTCTGCCTTTTCATCTCTTGCACCAAGTCCATTTTCCACAACCATGATTGGTATTCTATAACGTTCATAAATCTCATTCAAAGAATACCTTAGTCCATCCGGATCAATCTGCCAGCCCCAGTCGGAGGCCTGCAGATACGGATTCTTCGCTCCACCTGCCAGATTGCCTTCCACTGTTGCTTCTCCCTCATGCGTTGTAATACAGGAAGACATATAATAAGAGCAAGTATAAAAATCCACAGTTCCTCTTTTTAATATTTCTTTCTCTTCTTCACTGATTTCCAGACAGATTCCCTGCTCTTTAAAATAACGTTTCATATAAGACGGATACTCTCCCCGGATCTGCACATCTGAACAGAACCAGTTAATCACATGATTGTGTTTCTGCGCAGCCAGCACATCTTCCGGATCACAAGTCAGCGGATACGCCGTCAGAAATACATTCATATCCCCCATTTGAAATTGCGGATAATGCTCATGTGCATATGCAACTACCTTTGCGGAAGCCAATAACTGGTGATGCAGTGCCTCAAACCGAACCTGTGGACTTACCGGTGCGTCTGCAACCGGTCCTTCATATCCTCTCACCGTACTAAGAGACAGGGTTGTACCAAGAGGAGTTACACCTCCATTGATCTCATTAAAGGTAAGCCAGTATTTCACCAGATTCTGATAGCGGTCAAAAACTGTATAACAATATTTTTCAAACAACGCAATGACATTCCGGTCAGCCCATCCGTTATATTTCTCTACCAGTGCATATGGCATCTCATAATGGCTCAAAGTTACCAGTGGTTCAATCCCGTATTTCTTACATTCTTTAAAAACATTTTCATAGAAGACAAGCCCCTTTTCGTTCGGCTCTTCTTCCATTCCTGTTGGATAAATCCGCGTCCAGTTGATCGATGTTCTGAAAACTCTGAATCCCATCTCCGCAAAAAGGGCAATATCCTCTTTGTAATGATGATAAAAATCAATTGCCTCATGACTTGGATAAAATCTGTTTTCTCTTATCTCTGTCGTAATACATTTTGGATTCCGCTTTGTTCCATTCGTGCACAGATCCGGAACTGATATTCCCTTTCCATCCACGTTCCAAGCTCCTTCAAACTGGTTTGCTGCACATGCTCCTCCCCACAAAAAATCTTTTCTAAATGCCATATCTGCTCCTTATTTATTCTTGCTTTTTACTTTCTTTAATTGAATATGCTTTTTCTTGTGTCTCTTTTTTATTACTTTCAAAATCAAGCTGATATAGAAATGAGAACATACAATCCAGAATAAAGTGAAATGCGCTGTATACCGCAAAGGTATCAATCTTCTCTTCATAAGATCCCTGTTCCTGGACATCCACCAGAATCACTTCCTGACACATCCTCGCCACTGTACTTTCCGGTGTCACTGTAATACCAACGCAATACCTCTTCTTCTTTTTCAGAAGCTTCAGACTTTCTACCACATCCCTGTTCTCGCCAGATTGCGAAATTATCAGATTTACAGTATGTTCTGACCCTGCCAGTGCATATCCCGGAAGAAAACAGGAACTCATTGTCAGATTTACGATTTTTCCAAAACGTAACATTTTCTGCTGAAATTCCATCGCCACCGTAGCAGATGTTCCAACACTGAAAATATTGATCATATCTGCACGGCTCATCCGACGGACAATTCTCTGAAACTGATTATAATCAAATCCCGACATTGCTTTATTGATCGTGTCATGATTCAGCTTCGCGAGCTTTCTTGCAATCTGCTCAAAAGAATCGCTTCCTGAGAATGGGTAATTCGCATCTACTGCCCCCTGACTTGCATATACCTCATACTCTGAATAAAACAGAATCTGAAACTTTTTATATCCGTCTAATCCAAGTTTCTTACAGAATCTGGTGATTGTTGACGGCGAAGTAAATGTCTCATGTGCTAATGTCTGAATTGACATGTTCTTTACATCAAATCCGTTCTTCATCAGATAATCTGCTATGCTCTTCTCAACCTTTGTGAAGTCTGTCTGTTTCATCAGTTTTTCTATAATCATAATAACTCCCCTTCTCCTGATTTCTTCCGAAAATAAAACCTACATTTATTTTAACAAAGAAGATCTCAGAAAAAAAGGGGAGATGCATTGCCATACTAACTAATTATATTCTTTTACTTTACCGCTCTTTAAGAGGAACGCTGTGATTCCAAATCCAAGTGCGATTGCTACAACAATTCCCACACAATACATCGGGAAGTTGACACATCCAAGCCAGCCACTGAATGCCAGAATTCCGGTAAAGGCAAAGTTCGTTGCTGCCACACCACCGATTCCAAACACGAGTCCCGCTGCTGCACCAGAAAAGACCATTGTTCCAAGAAGCCATTTACTTCGCAGAATAATTCCATAAAGTCCCGGCTCTGTAATACCACAAAGAGCATTTGTAAATGCAGCAGATCCTGCTGTTGCTTTATCTCCACTGTTCTTGGCAAATACTGCAACTGCAAGGCAGATTCCAAGTGCAGCGTAACCGCCCAGTCCACCTGCTGCCAGTGCCGGTTCAAATCCCTGCTCTGCCATAACTCCAAGAAGGATTGGTGTTACTGCCCAGTGCATACCAAGAAGAATTACCAGTGAGAATAAGCCACCAAACACAATGCCTACAAGAATTCTATTTGCACTTATGACACCATAAACAGCATTGATGCCATTTGCAATAAATCCGCCTGCCGGTCCAAACACAAGAATGCTGAGTGGAACGAATACGATCAGGCACAGGAACGGAACAAGAATAAACTGTGTCACCTGTGGCAGAATCTTTTTCAACCATTTTTCAAAATAACTCATGCAGAATACTGCAAGCAGGATCGGGATAAATGATCCACTGAAATTATATGCTGTAAACTTAATACCAAGCAGTGATGCTTTTTCACCTGTTACAAGAAGATCTGCAACTCCCGGGTACATGATGGATGCTCCAAGTGTCACCGCTACATAAGGATTACATTTAAAATGCTTTCCTGCTGTAAATGCAAGCAGAATCGGGAAGAAATAGATCAGTGAGTAAAAAATTGCATAAAATGTCTGGTAAGTAAGACTTGCACTGTCCACTACTCCAAGATTGGCAAGCAGTCCGATCAGACCGGATGCAATACCACCTGTTGCAAGGATTGGAATATATGGTGCATAAACGTCAGACATCATTTTGGAAAATCTGTCCAGCAGCCCTGCCTTCTTTTCAGATTCATTTCCTGCATCCTGCTTTGTCTCTTTTGCTATGTTCTTCAGTTCCGGTGTCTCCATAAGCTGCGCGTAAACATCATTTACCTGTGGTCCGATCAGAACCTGATAATAACCGGAACTTACAAGCGCTCCAAGTACCCCTTGGGTTTCTTTCAATGCTTTCTGATCAAACTTTGTTCCGTCTTTCAATGTAAAACGAAGTCTTGTTGCACAGTGGATGCAGTTTTCAATGTTTTCTGCCCCACCAACTCCGGCGATCACTGACTGGATTAATTCTGAATAATCTTTCATTTGTGTTCCCCTTTCTTTTTCTCTTTTCCTTCTTCTAAATATTTAATGCTGCTGTATATCCCTCAAAATTAGCATTCATAATATTAGACGGGCTGACACAGTCCCCAATTGCTACTGTATCCCTGCAGATTCCATAAAAGGATTCTACAAGCTGTCTCTGTGCCACAAGTCCTGTTGAGAGGATCAACTGGTCATATGGAAGCTGCTTTTCTTCCCCAGATTCATTTTTATAGATGACAACATCCTCTTCAATCCTGCTGCATCCACATTTTAACAGACTGTGAAGATTTTCATGCAGTAAAAATTTCTGTCTCAACGCTTCTCTGTACAGAGAATTTGCATTCGCAGCAAGCGTATCTGTTAATTCAAGAATTGTAACATTCTTCCCATTTTCTGCAAGTTCAAGTCCGATTTCACATCCAATACTTCCACCGCCCAGAATTACAATATTCTGACCAAGCTGCTCCGGATGTGCGATTGCTTTTGTCGCAAGCTGTACTTTTTCACCTTCCACACCTGGGATTGGAAGAATTCTCTCCACTGCCCCAAATGCAATAAGAAGTGAATCCGGCTGCAATTCTTTTACCAGTTCCGGATCTGCTTCCGTATTCAGAAGGACTTCTATTTCTCTTTTGAAAATCTGTGTCAGATAATAATCTAACAGTCTCTGAACTTCCTCTTTATGTGCTTCTTTTGAAATAAACCGGAGCATTCCTCCCAATTCTTTCTGTTTCTCAATGATTGTTACTTTATGTCCCCGGTCACTTGCTGTAATTGCAGCTTTCATTCCCGCCGGACCACCTCCAAGAATTACAACATGTTTTTTTGTCTCCGCCTTTGGAAGATTGATTTCAGACGGAACAAATTCCTGATGGTGATACCGCGGATTTACAGAACAGCCTACATTCCAGTGATCCGAAGAAATATGATAACAGTTCGAGCATCTGAGACACGGAACAATATCTTCCGGATGTCCTTCCATTGCTTTCTTCGGCCAGTATGGATCCGCAAGAAGCGTTCTTCCAAAAGCCACCATATCTACATAACCTTTGGAAATGATTTCATCTGCCATGGCAGGTGTCATCACCGCACTGACAACAGACACCGGAATCTGTAACTCAGCCTTTGCCTGTTTTGCCCATTTCAGATTCGGCATTTCTTCTTCAAGATTTGTTGTAATACAATGGACATTTGCCTCAAAAATCTTGTCAATACCAGAAGAAATCTGAACCGTATCAATATAAGGTTCCGCTTTCTTTAAAAAGTACATTACATCCTCAAAGCTTATAGAATCTTCAATCCATTCATATGCACTGATTCTGATATCGATTGGATAATTGTTCCCTACTGCTTTTCTCACTGTCTCCAGAATCCGAAGTGGGAAACGACTTCTGTTTTCAATACTCCCCCCATAAATATCTGTGCGATGATTATAATGTGGGGAAAGAAACTGTGCCGGCAGCCATCCATGTCCAAAATGAAGAAAAATCGAATCAAATCCTATCTTCTTCGCACTTGCTGCTGTTTCTGCATACCAGCGGAGCGTCTCCTCCATCATTTCTTCATCCATCTCTTTTACTTCAACCCCATCCGGACGGATCAGTGCAGATGGTCCCTTTGCATAATCCACAGTTCTGGCATCCTGACCTGCATGAAATATTTCAACGGAGGCCTTTGCCCCACCTCTGTGAATCTTAAGCACTTTTTTCCTTGTCTCTTCTCTTTCGTATTTAGCAAACGGGTATGGCTCTTCCGGACTTGCGAAACTGGATCTTCCAGGTTCCACGATTGCATGTCCTGCAATCACAAGTGCCGCCCCACCCATTGCCTTTTCTTCGAAATCATCACCTGTCGGTGTTGCTATGATCCTGTTCTTCAGAATCATTCCATTCACAGAAATCGGTTTAAATAAATGATCAAACACTTCTCTTCTCCTTTCCTTGTCTCTTTTGGAATACACTCATCTTAAAGCACTCTTCTGTGATACACAACCTGTCAGAAAAGGATAGAAAATAATTTTCACAAACTCTCTTATTTTCATATCTATTTATGAAATTTATTCACTTTTTTCTGCTATTCATTGATAAAATCATGATTTTACACAAAAGAAAGTCAGGTACTCTGAATTTGAATCCTGAATTCAGAATACCTGACTTTTTCTTCAATTTTCCAAAAGCCAATCTATTACATTAATTACTTTTATACCATCATAATTTCCAAGCGAAAATTGATCCAGTGTTAAAACAATTTTTTCATAATTGTCTTTAATCTCCTGTAATGGTCTCATTTCTCTTTCAAAAGTTTCTTCTGCTGTCATATCTGCCGTCACCTGATAATAAACGATTACCCCTTGTTTTTGAGCAACAAAATCTACTTCTGTAGCGCCATATTTACCTATATTCACCTTATTCCCACGGCGCAATAATTCAAAAAAAACAATATTTTCAATAGAAAATCCAAGATCATAACGCTTTCTTGGCAAAATGTGATTGCGAAGCCCCAAATCAACCATATACAACTTCTTATTAACTTTTAACAGCTGTTTTCCTACTATATCAAATCTATCTACTGAATAAAATATAAATGATTCTGTCAACGCATCTACATAATCACTCACCGTATTCGCAGATACTTTTCTACCTGATGAAATCAAATAATTTGTAATACTTTTTATAGAAATTGGGCTTCCGATCACACTTGCCAGATATCGCGCAATTGTCTTCAACAATGTAATGTCTGTGATTTTTCGCTTGCCACAATTCATCTCTTTTCTTGACTGACGATCTTCAATATCTCTTACAATCACCGTATTATAAATACCTTCCAGATAGATCTCCACTTTTTCATCTGTTCTGTCCATCACTGCAATGTAGGGAAATCCACCGGTTTTCATATATTCTGAAAATGCCTGTTCTTTTAGAATTCCTGTAATTTCAACATATTCTTTAAAGGAGAGCGGTAACATAGAAATTTCAACATATCTTCCTGTTAATAGTGTAGCCAAATCCCCTGAAAGCATATATGCATTAGAACCTGTAATATAAATATCAATATTTTCTTTTACATGAAGACTATCTACCACTTTTTCAAAGGATGTTACCTTCTGAATCTCATCCAGAAAAATATAAGTCATCTTGTCTTCGCAAAGTCGTTCTTTAATATATTGATATAATGACTTGTAGTCCAACAATGGCTCATTTTCTAATTCTTCAAAATTAATTGATATAATTTGTTCTTCTGTAACCCCAGCTGATTTTAGTTTATTCTGATATTGTTTTAATAATGTTGATTTTCCACAGCGCCTGATTCCAGTTACAACCTTGATCACCTGCTCGTCTTTCCATGACCATAGCTTTTGTAAATATTCCTTACGTTCGACCATACAGCGTCCCTCCCTTTTTCCAAGTATAGCATACTATATGCTCTTTTTCAAAAAATATTCTCATTTCGGAGTTTATTTTTTATTTTCAAAAAAAAGATTCCCATTTGGGAATCTTTTTCTATGTCGTCTCTCGCTCAATCAACTTCGTTCCAAACACCATATGCTGCACGCTTGGTTTCTCATCATCCGCCGCTTCAATATCTTCTAATATCATATCCGCTGCCCTCTGTCCCATCTCACGACCCGGCAGCTCCATGGAAGTCATCGCTGTCTCAAGCATTCCTCCGATTGCATGACCGGTAAGGCTGATGACCTTGACTTCCTTCGGCACTTTCTTTCCGCTCTCTTTCAGTGCCCGGAGTACTCCGATTCCCTGCATATCCGCAGCAACCATGATTCCATCTACTTCATCAAATGCCTCTTTGAGCCGCTCCACACCTTTATAACCATCTTTGAAATAATTTCCGCGCGGCAATCCGGACTCTACCTGATATTCCTTCAGGCCAAGTTCTTTCATTGCCTTGTGGTATCCTCTGTAACGTTCCGCATACGGGGTAAACTCTGTTGATCCATTGATAAAACCAATCTTTGTACACCCCTTCTTATAAAGATACTTTGCCGCTTCATATCCGCAAGAGAAACAGTCGGCTTCTACCGAACTGAATTTCCTGTCCTGATTTCTAACAAGTTGGACAACTGCCACTCCATTTGCCTTGATATCACGGATCAGTCTTGTGTTCTGTCCGGTCGATGCGATCAGGATTCCGTCTACCAGTCCATTACGAAGACGGTTCAGACATTCTGCTTCAATATCCGGATCATCCTTCGTCAAACAGATCATCAGACTGTAACCTCTATTGCCTGCCTGCATCTCGATCCCCTGGACGATCTCACCAAAAATTGAAAGATTTACAGATGGTACAACTACTCCAAGCGTCCGTCTCTTCCCCTGTTTCAAACCTTTCGCCAGCAGATTTGGGCGATAGCTTAACTGCTCTACCGCTTTAAATATTTTCTTTTTCGTATCCGGATGAACATACGACGTGTTGTTCAATGCTCTGGATACCGTACTCACATCTACGTTCGCAAGCTTTGCAACATCCTTTAATGTAGCCATAACATCTCTTCCTCCTGTGCATCTGTTCTGTTCGTGCAATTAATTTACGCTCTTTCTATTATAACATGCCACAAAAGCCTGGCAACCATCTCATCATGATAATCACCAGACTTTTCATTCTTATCTATAAGACCGTAGAAGCGGACACATACTTCCTGATCTTTATGAAAATGAAGCAATCAACTTCGGAATATAATTTGCAAGTGCAGAGACTGTCATTGCTAATGTAAAGAGATAACTGACTGTCATAAGAACCTGCAGTACTCTTGGTGCCTTCAATCCAGCCTGAACTTCTTTCTTCCAGAACATCAATGTGATGAAAAGACCTGCAACCGGAGTTGCGATTGATGTTGCGATGTTAGCAATGAAGATCAGCTGTGTCGGAGAACCGTCGTAGATGAAGCAGACTACACATGCAAATGCAAGTGTGATCATACATCCCCAGCGGATCAGCTTGGACTCAAGTGCAACGTCTTTGTCGAATCCTGCACTTAAAAGTACCATACCTCTCTGCGTATTACCGAGAAGTGAAGAGAATCCTGCTCCGAGAAGTGCAACTCCCATTACAATGTTAGAAGCTTTTCCAAGGAAAGGAACAAGAAGCGCTGCCAACTGTGCCGGTGCTTTAATCTGAATTCCCTGTGGATTCAGAACGATTGCTCCAACCAGCATGATTGCTCCGGAAATCAGGATAACTGATACAATATGTGCGATTGCATCCCATTTCATTGCTCCGTTAAATAAATCCTCTTTTTTCCACTTTTTCTCAGCACCGAGATATGTTCCATAGATTCCTGCTGTCACAGCTGCATTTGTACTGATATAAGCAAGTGCTGTTGTAAGACTTCCTTCCGGTACACTCCAGTGTGTTAATCCATGTCCCATTGCACCCCAGTCAGGTCCGCCGGTTGCAACCAGTGTTGCATAGAAAGCAAATATCATAGCAATGATACAAACTAAAATTCCTTTTTCTACTTTTGAATAAACACCTTTTGAAAAGTAAAGCACTGTAAGTACTGCCAACATGATCAGTGCTCCTAATTTCCAGTTGATTCCAAATACAAGGTTCATACCTGCACCTGTTCCGGAAATATTTCCAAGTGTAAAGAACAGGCAGGATAAGAATAATGCAACACCACAGAATCCAGATGCAACTTTTCCATAATAATGTCTGATCGCATGTAAGATTGGCATTCCTGTCAACATAGAAATACGGTAGGATGTCAGCATGAATGTAACACCCATGATCAGGATCGGTATAATCAGCCAGATCAGGCTGTATCCATAATTCGCACCAATCATTGCAGATGTTGTAATATTACCAGGTCCGATTACTACTCCGGTAAGGACAATTCCAGGACCTACACGTTTTAAAATTTCTTTTGCAGAAAGCTTGTTGACTTTTGATGGATCAAATCCATCTATCCCCAGATTTTTGTTATTTTCTGTCATGGCTCCTCCGTTCTAAGAGTGATGTCTGAAACATGATTTTTTCGTATATATTTCAGACACCACATCTATAGTTATATCATAATTTTCGTCTTATTTATCTTCGAACTGAGTCATATCAACTTCCGGAAGCTGGCTTCTCTCAAGTCCAAGAGCTACCCAGTCTTTTTCTTCCTGATTCAGCGGAAGAACCGGTTTTCTCATAAGTGCTGAAGAGAAGATTCCTCTCTGTTTCAGAGCTTCTTTCAATCTTGCATGTGCTTCACCTGATGGCTGTCCGCCTCCGTAGATTGCCTGGGAAATGTGGTAGATACGATCTGACCAATCCTGAGCTTCTTTTAATGTATGTTTGTCTGGGTTAGCAAATACTTCTCTTGCCGGGCAGATGATCTCCGGTACGCATCCTGCGAATCCGATCAGAGCTCCGTCCATTCCTGGGAACCAGCTTACGCACAGTGTCTCGTCGTGGCATGTGATAAGAGAAATGTCTGGGCACTCCTGACGAAGAAGACGTACATCATGCTCGTAGATAGATGTAACACGTGTTCCCATCTTGATACATTTTACATGATCGATCTCTTTGCACATTTTGATCAGTGTCTCTACCGGGTAGAAAGCTTTGCTTGTTGCCGGGTACAGGTGGATGATGATGTCGATGTCAGCTCCCTCTGCAACGTCTTTTACATACTCGAACGGTGCATCCGGGTTCATACCGAATCTCAGCCACATATGTGGTGGCATAAGAAGGATTCCGTCGGCTCCTGCTTCCTTCGCTTCTTTTGCCATCTCGATAGACTCTGCTGTGTTCTCACAGTTAACACCGGAGATGATTGTCATAACGTCTCCACACTCTTCTGCACAGATCTCTACAACACGTTTTCTCTCTGCTCTTGTAAGTCCTGTGATCTCTCCTGTATGTCCGTTACATACAAGTCCGTCCATTCCTTTTCCATAGAATGTTTTGATCCATCTTAAGTATGCTCTGAATTCTGGTTCGTTGATAGAATAATCGTCATTAAGCGGTACAGATACTGCTGGGAAAATTGTCTTGAATGTTTTTACTTTTGCCATTTTTATTGTCTCCTTTTTCTTCCGAATTTCATTATTATCAATTTCCAGAACTTTGCGCATTGTTCATTTTTCATATTACAAACGTTTGTTGTTTGCTATGTTTAGGTTATATCACACAATGCAACACCTGGTCAACGAATCAGGCCTCTCCTGCAATTTGTTGCATAAATCCAATTCATCTGCCATTTTCATGCAATTTATTGTGTATTTGCACAACAAACCGCATAAAGACTGAAAAATTAGTTTAAAAAGATAAGTTTAACGAAAAGGCAAAAAGGAAGCTGCCGCTTCGCAATTTTATTGTTAAAGCGGCAGCCTCCTCTAAAAGGCATATTTTATCTTATAATAACATGGCAGAATTATTGCAGTATGTTTCTTAGTCTTCGAACTGTGTCATGTCTACTTCCGGAAGCTGGCTTCTCTCAAGGCCGAGAGCTACCCATGCTTTCTCTTCATCGTTCAGCGGAAGAACTGGTTTTCTCATAAGTGCTGACTTGAAGATTCCTCTCTGTTTCAGAGCTTCTTTCAGTCTTGCATGAGCTTCACCTGATGGCTGTCCGCCTCCATAAATTGCCTGGGAAATGTGGTAGATACGATCTGACCAGTCCTGAGCTTCTTTTAATGTATGTTTGTCTGGGTTAGCAAATACTTCTCTTGCCGGGCAGATGATCTCCGGTACGCATCCTGCGAATCCGATCAGAGCTCCGTCCATTCCTGGGAACCAGCTTACGCACAGTGTCTCGTCGTGGCATGTGATAAGAGAAATGTCTGGGCACTCCTGACGAAGAAGACGTACATCATGCTCGTAGATAGATGTAACACGTGTTCCCATCTTGATACATTTTACATGATCGATCTCTTTGCACATTTTGATCAGTGTCTCTACCGGGTAGAAAGCTTTGCTTGTTGCCGGGTACAGGTGGATGATGATGTCGATGTCAGCTCCCTCTGCAACGTCTTTTACATACTCGAACGGTGCATCCGGGTTCATACCGAATCTCAGCCACATATGTGGTGGCATAAGAAGGATTCCGTCGGCTCCTGCTTCCTTCGCTTCTTTTGCCATCTCGATAGACTCTGCTGTGTTCTCACAGTTAACACCGGAGATGATTGTCATAACGTCTCCACACTCTTCTGCACAGATCTCTACAACACGTTTTCTCTCTGCTCTTGTAAGTCCTGTGATCTCTCCTGTATGTCCGTTACATACAAGTCCGTCCATTCCTTTTCCGTAGAATGTTTTGATCCATCTTAAATATGCTCTGAATTCTGGCTCGTTGATTGAGTAGTCGTCGTTAAGTGGTACAGATACTGCTGGGAAGATTGTCTTGAATGTTTTTACTTTTGCCATTTTTATTGTCTCCTTTTTCTTGTATGAGATAACATGATTTTTAATGTTTCCTAACAATGCGCATTGTTCATTTCTTTCTATGCAAACGTTTGTTGTTTGCTATGATTAGGTTATATCACACAAAAAAGAGACGGTCAACAAAATAACCGTCTCCTGCAATTTGTTGCATAAATCAGATAAATAATGGCTTTTACTGCAATAAGTTTCCAACAAAATTCATTTTATCCGTGATACTCTCCATTATACTGGATCAATGTAATATCTTCTACATTCGTGATCTTCCGGATCTTCTCTGTGAAATCAAGCTCATTCTGCCGGCAGAACACCTCAACCGCCATCTCTGTTTTCTCCCCACGCATCGTCTTTGACTTTATGAAATATTTCATTTTTCCAAAGCTGCGGATAATTTCATCACCTGCCTCATCTCCCTGGTAATGGATCACGGCGATATAGATTCTGCCTTTCTGCTGCTTATGATAAAACAGATAGATCATAAGGATCATAACCGCTGCTGCAATCAACGCCAACGGATACATTCCTGCTCCGGTCGTGATACCTGTCGTGATCGCCCAGAAAAGATAGAGCAGATCCATCGGATCCTTCACCGCTGTACGGAAACGTACGATAGACAATGCACCGACCATACCAAGGGAAATCACGATATTCGTACTGATCGCCAGAGTAACCATGCAAGTGAGAAGTGTCATGCCGACCAACGTAACCGCAAAGCTCCGAGAGAAGATCACCCCCACATAAAACTTGCTGTAAACCATATAGATCACTGCTCCGAGAAGCAACGCCACGATCAGCGAAATTGCCATCTTCGATGCATTAAAGCTATCAAATACGCCGGATTCCAGCACCGACTTCTTAATCATATCTTGTACACTCATAATCGTTTTCTCTCCTGTGTTTCATTCCAATATTCAAACCCATGTAAGTACTGTGACTTTTCATAACAGAGTATATATTTCGATACTGCTGTGAATTCCTGTGCATTTGGCGGAAGCAGATCACGCACGATCTGTGGAAGCATCTCTGTGAATTTCACTTCCATGACCAGCTTCCCCGGTTCCAGCACAGACAGTGTCGGAAGAGACGGATCAAAGATGTCATAACTTCCGACCACCGCACGCACATCACTGTCAAATGTGATCCTGACTGTCCCCTCGTCCATGATCCACGGTGCACGGTCATAGTCAACAATCGTGCGCGGACGCATAAGATTACTGACGCATTCCACATAAAATTCTCTGCACAATGGATAGGGACTCTTTAATAAAAATTGATAATCCCCATCAAGAATCCTGTAGAATTCTTCTTTTGTCAGCGGAGCGCTTTCTTTATAAATATAACTTCCGAATTTCTTCTTCCGCTCCAGTTTGATCGAACGGTCACTACAATCATAAATACGGATTCTATATTTTTTTCGCATCAGGACACCCGATTCCTTTTCCGCATAAGCACTGTTGAAATAATCTTCAAAATAGAGACTGCGGATCATATAACCATTTCCCTTTGCATTTGGATCTTTTTTCAACAAATGCTTCATCCTCAGCTCCAGCAATTCTTTCTCACTGGTACTGATCAGATATTTCCACTCATTACGGAAGCGTTCTTTTGATAAATCATTCTTCATAAATATCTTCCTCAACATTTTGTCCGCCTGTAATGTAGAAGCATTTCATACCATAGTTTTTCCCATCATCGGTTACATAATAATCAAATGCATCCTGCGTCTTTCCAGATTCGTTTGTCGCACGGACACGGACGAAATACTGTCCGTCTGACGGAACCGTAGTTTCTGCTTCCGGAATTTGAATATTATCCTGCCGAAATACAATCTCATTGAACTGATAGTCTTTCGCCAGTTCAACTGTATAAGTAATCGTCTCCGCATCAAAATCATAGGACGCATCCCAATTCAGCTTCAAGATATTCCCCTCGATCACCGGTACTCCAATATAAAATGGCATTGGTTTTTCCAGACTCTCCTTATAGAGCTCATAATTTTGTTCCACCTCGGAAGGGATTGCCGATGCAACTGTATCATATTGAGCTTCGGTCAGCGGTGCATTCATCTGGTCCGGCATCTGATACAAATACTTCTGCGTCACTGTACGATATTTCTCTATCATACTGCTGATCCGCTCTACGCTGAGATAGGATCTCAGATCCTGAATTGCCGCATCAAGTTCCTCACGAAACTCCTCGGACTGCAGACATCTGCGAAAAAGAACATTTCCCCAGTAATTACTGATTCCACATTCCCAGCTTCCCTGATCGGAACGATTTTGAATACTATATTCCGTTCTCATAAATGATCCATCATTGTCCCACGCAATCAAATACCAGGTATTTGAATTCTGTGGACTATATAAATATGTATTACGGTTCTGCGTATCTACATTCCCGGTCAGGATCTGATATGCCATCCAATACGTCAGATTTTCTCTGTCAAAATATTGATCCAGGATATTACCAATCGATTTTGAATTATCATTCAGATCCGTAAGCATCTGGATCAATTTCGTATGGTCAGAATCTCCCTTGATCTCCAGAAGCTTTTCAAATGCTGTCTGATCATAGGTCGGATCGTCTTCTTTTTTTATCACATCTTCATAACGGTAAAACTCAAATGAATTGATCTTATACAACTGCCCATTTGAATCCATTCCATGATTCTTCATTCCCGTCTTGTTGAGCTGCTCCACCTGCGTATACAGTCCATAATCCTGAAATTCCGTGTTGTTCCCTTCGGTGAGATCTCGCACATACAAATGTACGAACTGGGTTCTGAGAGACATCAACTGTGGGATTCCCTTCAAAAGATCATAAGACAGCTTATTGCGGAAACGCATTCCCTCTGTCTGGTGTTTATTCAGGTTGATCGTACGCTGTCCTCGCCAGGTTCCTTTATTCTTTTTCAGTTCTATCTTATAATTTTTCTGTGCATTACTGCTTGAAGTCTGCCCTCTGATCTGCACCGTCGCATTCGGCACACTTTCACCGTAACCAACCTCTCCACTCTGTGGACCAGACTCATCTCCAACCTGGAGGAGCGCCGCTGTCTGGTAACGGTCTACTCCCATTTTGTCATAATCATAAGCCGAATAACTGTTGATTTCCTTCCAGGTATGATTCGTACCCTCCGAAGAATTCCCTTGAGAAACCGTAAGATACATTGTCACAACACTCGTCTCGTCATCATTTTCATAGAGGCTGTCCTTATCTCGAAGATGAACGTCATTGATATCCTGTGTCTTGGCCTTTTCTATTGTTTCTTGTTGCTCTGTCTTTGTTTCTGAAGCATTCCCTGTTTTCCCCAAAGCTGTACATCCCGTCAGGCAACAGGACATTCCTAATAAAAGGGCACATCCCAGTGCAATTGATTTATAATTTTTCAAGCTCGTCTCCCCTTTCTATTTTCTCTTCCAGAAAACATCCTAACCGTGTGAAAAATCCTGTTTTATCTTCCGCCACGATTGGTTGTACACTCAAAATATAATACGGAAGTTTTTTAATAAAATATCCAAGCCGCAGCGTACAGATCAGAAAGAATACTGCACTTCCAAGTAAAAATCCAAAGCCATAGTATACTTGCGGGAAAAATAGAGATATACAGGTAAATCCTGTCGTACACGCCGCAAACATTCCTGTTGCATATAATGCTCCTTTATAATCTGTAAAATACAGCAGGATCAGCATCATTGTATTAGCAACCGCATAAAGTCCATAACCGACACACAGTGTCCTGAAATAGCCTTCCATAAGATCATTAAATCCAAGCGGAAGATAGGTCAGGAGAAGCTGTCCTACAGAAAGCGCCAATGCCGTTGTAAGAAGCTGCTTCAGTGCCGTATACTTCAGCTCCATATTCAAAACTTCTTTCATCTCGTTTCCTGCCTGTAAAATATCTTTAATTTCTCCTCTGTCATTAAACAGACTGTAGTAATTCCTGTATTTCGGATAGAAATTCACTTCCACCGACACAACGAAATTAACTGTCGTTATAAGAATCGTCAGATATGCGATCATTGCAGGGACATCGTGATACGGAGCACCATAGAATAACCCCTGTACATGTACATGGATCGGACTACACCACATAATAACCAAATGTGCAAAAAGTCCGATATTCGTAAACAAGCCTATAAAAGCAAGCGGAAGGAATTGATCCACCCAGCGCAGAAAGAAAAATGCACTGCTCTCACTCTGTGGAAAATAACGGTATAGCAGTGTCACGTCCCACAGAAGCATGATCCCATATCCGATCGTTACAGCAATCATCATTGCCTCTACATGTGGAATTCCGATCAAAACCAGTAGAACTCCAATCAAAAGCGACACTGTCACTGCCGACACAAACGATAGAAGTATCCCTTTATAATCCTTTATCGCGGTCAGATAACTCATCGCATTCCATGTGACGATCAGTTCTCCGAAAAACTCCAGACACAAAAACTGATCAATCAGATTGATTCCGGAAAACAAAAGAAAGATTCCGTACATGATTCCACCGACAACAAGCAGAATCGTTGTCGATCCCCAGAAGGAAGGGAGCACTGTTTCATGTCGTTCTTCATACAACATATCCGCAATATATCTCGTTACAACCATAGAAAAGAAGCTTGTCACAGTCAGCGAAGCGAGAAGTGTATAAGTAATCATACAGTTTAAAAGCTCCCGGTTATGCCTTGTCGCGCCGGTATGATCACAGATAAAGGTAATCCCAACCAGCAATACAATACCAAGCAACATCGGACCTGTACAGATAATTCCGGCATATCCATAGGCTTTCGCAGTCGATGCAATTCCACTTTTCTGGAATAATTTCTTTAACTCAAATCCGATTCCGGCCATCTGCTTCTTCCACCTCCCGATACATTTTCCGATACTTTTCAATCATTTCTTCTTTTCGATAATACGCCTTTACCCGTTTCTGTGCATTTGCGCCCATACGAAGTCTTCGCGTTCTGGAAGCACACATCTGATCCATTGCCTGCGCAAGTCCCTCACGATACATTGGCGGAACACAATATCCTACGGATCCATAACAGTCCTCCTCGTTCCCGTCCAGAAGTTCCCTGCAACAGCCCACATCCGTAGTCACACAAGGACGCCTTGCGGCAAATGATTCCAGGACAGACAACGGCTGTCCTTCTGATATACTCGTCAAAATTGTAAAATCCAGCTTTTCCATATAGGAGATAATATCCACACGGCCTGTAAAGATCACATTTTCCAAATGTAACTGATCGACCAGCGCATAGCATTCCTGAGCATACTCCTCATCATCAACGCCACCCATAATATGGAGCCGCACATGATCTCTTTTCGTACACAGCTCATAAAACGCATAAATCATTGTCTTGATATCCTTGATCGGCGCCAGACGCACAACTGCGCCAATATCAACCCATCCGTCTTCTTCTTTCAACGGAATAGAAGAGAGTCGTTCGTAATTGATTCCATTCTCAACTACACGACATTTTTCCTTGTCACATCCCATCTGAATCTGTGCAAGCATAGCATTGGTAAACAACGCTGAGACAGAAAAGGCTCTCGTATAAATAATATCCGACAACATATAAAAGAAGGCGATCCACTGCTTTTTAAATGCCGGCTGTACCCATTTTGCACGGATGATCTCTTCTTCACGCTCTCTTGTATAAATTCCATGCTCCGTCAAAAGCACTTTCTTCTTATAGACATATCCGCCGAGACACGCAAGAAGTCCTCCGTACCCCGTACAGATCGCGTGATAAACATCTGCCTTAGGCACTTCACTTCCCATCAGATAAAGAACCGGAAGCAGCATAGAGCGCATCGTGTGAAATGCATCCGCAAACGGAGTATATGGATAATCTTTTATACAGCACTCTGTCAATATATTCAAAAACTCTTCACTTTTCAAAAAGGACATCGGGTTCAGTTTCTGGTCATAATAGAGGTGAAACAAAACCTCCCAGTCCGGACGTTTGCACAGCATCAGCTCCTTTAAGCTGTTCTTTTCTTCCTTCGTAAAAGCATGAAGCATTTTCCCTGAATCCTTCAGCCTCAGAGCATCATCCAGGAAAACCTCATGGACCTCGACGACATTTTCAGGAAGTTCGTAGACAAATTTCCCTCGATCCTTCGCATTTGCTCCGATTACCCACAGAACAAACTCATGCTCTTTCATTTCATTGATATACTGATGCATCCATGTGGATACACCGCCAAACACATAGGGATAACATCCCTCTAATATAAGACAGATTCTCACAACTAACTCCTTATCTGCCGCATTTTACTGCTTCGTATTTTATTCTGTTTTCTCGATGGTTACAGTCGGCTCCTTTGCCTTGAGCAAATAGAGATTTCCGGTCAAATGCGTAAGTTTTCCTCCCGAAACATCTCCCGGTGTTCCTTCGTTGATCCGCACCATAAAATACACTTCATCATAAAAATTGTCGAGTTCCAGTCTGATCTCCTGATCTGTCACTGTCTTTGTAAATGTGACCGCTCCGTAGCGCTGGATCGCGCCGGACAGTTCCGAACCTGTAAGCTGTCTCAAGGACGGTGCTGAATCATCCAGCCAGTCCATATAATCACTTAAGTTCCCTTTCAATTTTTCCCAGCCAAGTGCCGCACCACGATCTTCGTCCAGAAGATCATCCGGATGTATAAAATGGCTGTTCACAAAATGCATGTTCAATTCAGACAATGCTGCCATCTTCATATAGCTATCAATGATCGCACCTGAAATGATACGAGGCTGTTCCACAATACCGTCCTCCGCCACTTCAAATTCCTGCACATAAGCAAACTCACCGGTGAAATAGTTACTGGCGATCGTCCTGATCTGCGGAAAATCCTCTGCAAGCATTCTCCTACCTTCTGCCGACAATACATTGGACGGTGGTACATAAACCGACATCGATGTGCTTGGAAATATTTTATCGCCAAATCGTACCAGTTCCTTTACAGCCTTTTTCATTGCCGACTGATTTTTCCAGGTGTCATATGGAAGCACATCGCCATAGTCCGTATTTGGGAGGCTTAACGGCTGATGATTGTATCCATGATATCCAAGCTCCCCGCCCTGATGGAGCAACATATTTCCAAAATATTCGAAGCGTTTGGTATCTTTCTGCTTCTCGATCGTCCCGTCTGTCGCATCCCCATAGTTCTCAATCATCACACCTGTATAACGGATACCATGATCAGAGGCAAGTTCCAGCATGTCCGGCCACCATACGTTCATATAAAAATTGCTGATGCTCATCTCATAATCACGTTTCACATAAGTACCGTTTCCATTTGGAACCGGTGACGGGAAGTCATCCAGATAAAATGCTGATCCATTGATCACCGGATAGATACCGACATCCGTAAGAAGACTGTAAGACGCTGCATAAAATCCACGGACTGCCTTCTCATACAATCCAAAATTATCTACTACAAACTTTCCTTTTCCATATTGATTTTCCCAGATAACCGGCTGACCGTTTTCATCCTCTACCTGCGCATGAACCTTCGCCTGCTCACTCAACTGCACTGACCAGGCAGAATCATATGGATCTGTGATTTCATAAGCCTGCCCGCCGCCAAGCATAAAATCCGGTTCAAAATAAATACTGTCTACAACCGTATTTTCATAACCTGAAGAAATAATTCCAAGCTTCTGCTCTATTATCGACGTATATGCCGTTTTCTGAAGAGTCATCGCAAAGAGCGCATTTCCACCTTCCGAAACCCAGTCACACAGTTCCAAAAGTTTCTCTTTCAATGGACTGATATCACTTAATAATACAACCACTGTTTCATACTCATCATAGTCAGGGATCACAGAATCACTCTGCAGATCGACTACATCCGTCCCAACCTTCATATCTTTAAATATTTGCTGAAACTGTGTCCAGGCCTGTTCACTTGCTTCATCCGCACTGTTGCGAATGACCAGACAGGTCTTCGTAAGCGACTTCACAGCCGTCTGTTCGGTGACTACTTCTTCTCGATCGAGATACGCAACTTTTCTATTCTTTTCTGTATATTGAATACCACTTCGTTCAGCAAAAAGAACAACTGCCATCATCATAAAGACGCACAGGATTACTAACATGCTTTTAAACGGAAATGTTTTCAATGATTTTAATCTAACCAAAAATCCAATGCCTCCTTACTCTTGGAAGACAGATAAATGTGTTCCTCCTGCATCTGTCTTAAACACTTCTGCAACTCGGATGCCATTTTACGTTCCGCCAGATACTGTATCTTCAGAGTCCAGAATTCTTCTCTGTGATGCCATTTCTGATCCATAAGTTCCAGAATTTCTCCCGCCTGAACATAATCTCCGTTTTTCATCAGATTTTTAAACAGGCACACACATGTATGGAGCGTTGCTTTTATCTTCAGCTTTTGATTCAAAAGCCGGATATAACGAACTCGCTGTTCTTTCTCCATCTGTGCTTCCAGAATCCCCTGATTCAGATATTCTTCCATAAAATTACAATACTGATCCAGAACTTCAGGATCATTCGGAGATGCCGCATACAGTTTTTCCAGTTTCTGCAACCGGAAGTCATACTCCTTAGAGAGCTCAACCATAGCTGTGATCGCATAATGAACCACCTCTACATCTTCGTTCATACGAGCCTGTTTCAGAATGTCCATGTATTCTTCCGGATCGTCGTTTAGCACATCCATGATCAGCTCACGTCGTACCCCCGGCTTATTGATCAGAAGTGCTTCCTCCAGCGGAACAATCTTCTCATCCATATCCGAAGCTGCCTGAAAAATATTTTTATAAATCTCTTCATTCACACGAAGCTTTTCCACTCCCGGCTCTATTCTATTGTCTCTTTTCGTCAGCCTCTGCAAATGCAAAAGCAGCACACATATCGTCCCCCAGAAAGGAACAAAGACTACAAGTCCGATCAGATATTTTTTCACTTTCAGAAAATGTGTCTTTATTCCCATCCAGACCAACACACAACAAACAATATGTAATAGGATCAGAAGTATCCCAAGCACCGTTTGAATCATAATATCTCTCCCACAAATATGCCGGTCACAATCTGTTGCGACCGGCAATAATTCTTCGCTTCTCTTTCTTTTCTCACTTAATCCGCACTCTCGACAGCATCGATTTCATGACATATAAATCCGCCCTTCTCCAGTCTTGCAAGAATGATCGGCAATACTTTCCTGTCCGTCTGCGAAAGAATGAGAAACAGCTCTTCTTTTTCAGAAATTCCCCAGACATCATTTTCACGGACAGACTTCTGCAGCACTGCATCCGCCTCTGCAAGTGACATCTGCGGATACTCCAGTTTTAGAAGCGTATAGGATGCCAGCTGTTCTTCTCTCATAGCGTGAAATGAATACAACCTCTCTTCAAAATACTCTGGTTTCAATGTACTTGTACCTGCCACATACTGCCTGCTCTTAACCGCTTCCTGGTATTCCAGTGCACGCAAAAGAGCGGTCTCCACCAGACCACTGAGAACCTGGAACAAATTCAGATAATAAAGAGAAAGCTGCTCGCCCTTTACATCCTGAATAAAAATCAGCATCACGAGCTCTCCGTCTTTTTGAATTCCTTTCATACACATTGGATATCCTTCCAGGAACTCCCGGTTACCCATACATTTCCGGCTTCTACTGCCTCATTTGCCTCCAGATAATCCTTCATACAAATAGAATTAGCAAACACATCTTTCATTCCTTGTGATGCGATCGTAAGTCGTCCAAACTGCTTTTTCTTTCCCACCGAATAGATTGCAATCGTATGATTCTCAAGAACAGATTCCATCACATGAAGCGTTTCGATAAAAAGATCCTGCGGAAGAAAGACATCAAGTTTTTTCGTAATGTCAAAAATCTTACCAAAACTGTCTCGACTTCCCAGAATCTGCTTCTTGTACTGACGCTTATCCCGAAGCGTCTCCTGATACATTTCCCGCGCAAATAAAAATTTATCTAAAATAAGTTTATTTTCCGCTTTCATAAACCGAACATTCTCAGTGTTCTTCAATCGTACATATCCACAGATTGCACTGACAGCGAAATAAAAGATAAATGGAATCCAGTTCGACGGTTCGTAAAAAAGTGTTGTCCATCCGATTCCTGTCTTTGCATATGCCGCCAACAGCGAAAGGGATTCCAGTCCTGCTGATGCGAGTCCATAATTAATACCGTATAAACTGCTGAACAGCACGATATATACCAGCCGCAAATCGATCATCTCAAACTGCACCTGATTCCCTGCCACTCGGTTCAGTACCTCGAACACAAAAAATGTGAGCAACAGCTCGATGATTCTTACAACTGTCGCATGACTGTTGAGAAAGCTCTTCAAAGCATCTATCTTTCGGATCTTATAATTTGTCTTCTGACAATACTGTGCATATATTTCCGAGAGATCTTCCAAAAGAGAAATCTTCGGAAACCAGCCATATTCATTCCTCAATATCTTGTCAGTGACTATTCTCTCCTGAATCATCGCATCTGCAAGATATGTAATGTGTGCGAATGGAAATATCTGCTTAAGCTTCTCTCCGAGCTGTTCAAAGGTAAAATGAAACACTTGCGGAATCTGAAGATAAGTACTCTCCTCATTCCAGTTATCAAAAATCTTATATAACAGGTCCGCAAGATCACTCAGAGCAAGAAAATACATTTCCTGAGATGGTGCTTCTTCAAAGAGGATCGACTTTTGATTGAGTGCTTTAGAAAATAATTGAAAGAAATAATCCTCCTCGTAAGTGCCGGAATAAAGGTACGGCGCACGCAGAATCTTAACAGAAATCTGATGCAGTTCGCAATACTGCCTGCTGAACTCCTCTACGGTACGAACCATTAGTGTCTTTCCGGTCGTTTCCTCATACAAACCCTCCGGACCGGTAATATACAGCAATCGTGAATTCGTATTTCCTTTATAATAATGTAATACTTTACGTAAAGTCTCAAGCTCACCGTCTTTCTTCCCATGAAAGGTGAGATAATTAGAAAAATAAATCACACCCTCAAATTCATAAGTCTTAAAGATATCTTCAAATTCCTTCTCTGCGTGTGGCATTGGATGTACCGATATCCCTTTGCGACGATCTGACTTTAATGCAGTCTCTCCAAGCAGGAGAATCTGACACTCCGGGAAGGCCTCCTTAATAAATTCAGTTGTGATATATCCGATGTTTCCAGTTACTAATAATTTCATAAGATGATAGCCTCATATTATTCATTTCCTTTAGTATAACATTTTTCCTTTCAGATTAGAATAGACTAATCTTATACAAATTATAGCTGATTAAGCGCCATTCTATAACAAAATTCACTATGGTAAAACATTGAAGTCACACCGCACCGTCACCCTGTTCTTTCCATCCAGCGTACAGGTGAACAAACTCAGCGCCCACTCTCCGCTTGTCATATCTTCCACACTTTGTGGAGTCAATGCTTCTACCACCGCCACTTTGTATTCGAACCGGTTTCCGGCTGCATCTGTGAAGATTACCTCGTCACCGGTCTCAAGTTCTTTTAACTTTCCGAAATGTGTTCTGTAATTGTGTGCCGCGATCACAAGGTTATCCAGATAAGCACTTCCCGAATAACGGCAAGGTGCTTTCTTCAAAAGTGGGTAGCTCCATTTGCTCAATACCGGAAGCTTCAGATCAATCTCTGGTATCTCAAGCACTCCGATGCATGCCGCGCCGTCCAGATCTTCTAATGCGATCTCCGGCATCTCCATCTCCGGATTCAGCTGATAATCCGGTATCTGTCCGTCAGATTCTTCTGCCTGCTCTCCCTCATCAGAAATGTTCTGGTTCTTATCTCTATATTCTTCCAACAGCTTCTCTCTGCTTTGCTCTGCCCGATAACCATCCCAGAGATTGTATACAGAAAGAGCAAGGGCTGCTGCGAAAAGCAGCAACCCTGTGATTGTAAATATCTTTCCTATCCAATTCTTTTTCTTTTTGCTCATCTATTCTTCTCTTCTTTTCTATCCCGTAAAACTCTTCCCACCAGCAGACAGATCGCACCTGCAAACAAAAGCACAAGTACCGGCCACCAGAGCTGTCCTGTCTGTGGAAGCTTGTCTGATGTTTTGTCTGATGTTTTGTCTGTCGTTTTATTTGTTGTTTTATCCGTCGGCTTCTTCGATGGTGGATTCACTTCTCCATCCGACTTTCCCGGCTTCTTTGCTGTATTTGTCAAGACAACTGTATTTCCTTCACGCACAACAGCAACGGTATACCCATTCGGGACCTCTGCCTCTGACACGCTCCAGCGCATCAGTGTAGAAAGATTCTTCCATGTATAGGACCACTGGTTTTCTTTCGTAAGTGTCTGACGGTCAACGACTGTTGTATTCCCCTCCACATCCGTCTGCAGCAACTCTACCACGATAGAATCCGGGCGTTCTTTCTCCTGATCCTGCTTCCACACTTTCAATACATGAATCTTCGTCTCTTCTGGTTCTTCCGGCTCCTCCGGCTTTCCCGGTTTGTCGTTCTTCTCGAACTTCAGAACCGCTGTCACCTGATACGGATCCGTTCCCTCGGAAGTTCCCTGTGAATCCTCCGGCAATGCGATCAATGCTGTCTGCGGCTCATAGACCTGTGTCTTGCCATCTTCCTGCAGCTCTGTTGTCTGTCCCAGCACAAGATAAAGACCTCGGTTAAGATCTGTAAAACATACTTTCCTGTCCGAACCTGATGCCAGCACTGCATCTGCTGTGATTCCGTCACGTCTGATATAGTCCGCCAGTGCATCCGCTGTCCCCTGCCAGCCCTCCTGGTTCTTCTGCTCCAGTGAGACCGGATACTTCCGGAATCGTTCCGTCAATGTAAAACTGCCCGACTCCTCATACTCTGCCACACGGTACAGAGACAATTCCATCCCCTCAACCGGGCAGATAATCGAAATACTTCCCTTCTGTGTACTCTCTTCTTCCGCTGCCAGAACCGGACTGCCCTTTGAGATTCCGAGCATTCCGGTTAACGCAATGAGAAATGTCAACACATATATCATATAATTCCTGTCTCTGTGGCGGATTCTTTTCTTTGGACTTCGCATGTTCTCCCTCCCACTGATTAATTTATTTCTTATTCTTTTTCTTTGAACGACTGGCGGACCAATCCGCTACAAGGAAACTGATGATTAAAAGAGGAATGGCAATACATACCGCAACCAGTACACTGCTTACCTTCGCCGCATCTGATGTAACTCTCACATCACTTCCTGCACGATTCTCAATCCTGTGTCCACGTACCAACAAACGATGTGTATTAATACCATAAGGCGTACAAGTAAATAAAGTACACAAATCCTGTCCTTCCTCTATCTGAAGAAGTCCATAATCTTCCGGCTCTACAATCGCGATCTGATCTACTTCATATGTCAGTACCTGATCATATACATGAAGCGTGAAAATGTCTCCCTTCTTCAATCGATCCAGCTTCGTAAAAAGCTGTGCACTCGGAAGTCCTCTGTGCCCGGATAAAACACAATGCGTTCCACTTCCGCCCACCGGTAAACTGGAGCCTTCCAGATGCCCTATTCCAACCTGCAAGACTGACTCCTCTACCGTATGATAAATAGCAAGCTCACATCGAATCTCCGGAATCTCAATGTACCCCATCATCCCCGTACCATCCGCATTCAATAAACTTTTGTAAATATTCAGTTCTTCTTCCGTCGGTGTGAAACGCCCGGCATTCGATAAAAGGGCTTCATTATATGCCTTCGCTGCATCAATTGCGTCCTGCTTTTTCTTTCTGCTCATCTTTTCCATCGCATCCGAATAATTTGCAACTGCTTTCGTCTGATGCAATGAATTCCAATAATTACTTACTGTTGGATACAACAGTAAGGACAGGCCTGTAACAAAAACAATCACGGTAATAATCGTTGATATACGTTTTTTCATCTTGCTCTTACAACCCTCTCCTTACTGTTGTAAAGGGAATGCTTCCCATTCCCCTTACAACAAATTTAATCCTGTTACTGTTCACACTACGTGCGATTAGCAACTGTTCCTTCTTTATTTAGAGTCTGTTCTCTTCTTTGCGATCAGTACAACACCAGAAATAAGTACTAAGAAAGCTCCTGCGATGTAGAATATAGTTGTACCAATACCACCTGTAGATGGGAGGATGGTGCCGGATTGGTTGAGTATTTTAACATCTCCACTGTTCATAGTACCATCTACAAATATAATGCTTAATTCTGATACCTTAATTAGTTTCGGCTTAGCTAATTTATTATATCCCTTTGGAGCTTCTATTTCGGTTAAATAGAATTCACCATGAATTCCTTTTATCTTAAATTTACCATTCTCACCAGTTACTATTGTATCAATTGTATTAGTTTCACCTTTTTTAGCAACTCTATAAATGTCATAACCGTCTTGCGCTGCTTCTTGCACAAATTTAATTTTATTTGTTCCATTTTCATCTGTACTCAAAGTAAACTTTGCATTTGCTAGACCAAACGAGGAACCATTTTTTTCTGTATATTTAAACACCGGAATTTGATAAGTATATGTATTTGTTTTTGATTCAATTGTATTTTTTGAATCTCCATAGCTTAACCATGTAGCATTTTTATTACCTGAATTATCTTCATTATGCCCTATAAATGCTTTTTCATTTAACACTGCTTCATAAGTCACAACAACTTTTGTATCAACAGCCAAATTTTTATAAAACTGCTCTTTGAACGTAATATGAAATGTACATGCATTTTCATCTGTTCCCTTTTTATCACCAAACGTCACATCATAATCGGTACCTTTTGCATATTCCGTATTTCCATGTTTCACTTTTATAGAATCATTGATAAGTGTGAATCCTTCATCCATTTTATCATGCAGAATATAATTTTCAGCACCTTTTTTTGTAGTAATAGTGGTTTGGAACTTAACTGTGTCTCCTATATTTGCAAAGTTTCTATCCTGCCACTTATTACTTTCCGTCGTACCCGTAGCTTCATTAAAAACCTCCTTCGTTACTGTAGGAATTTCATTTTTTTCTTCAATCGTTGCATTTGGATTTGTTGTAGTAAGACCACAAAGTGCACCCACACTTGAATCTACCAGATAGTAACCAAGATCAAGATCACTAAATACTACTGTAGTTCCTTCAGCCTGTGCGTCTTTTGTCTTAGTGATACCCTTATTTGTATCTTTAGCATAAGCTAATGCTATCTGTGCTAATCCTGCTGCTTCCTTTTCTAGTCTGACCTTTTTTTCTTCTTGAGTTTCGTTAGCTACACTTTTATCTGTCCAAGTTATGTAACCATTTTCATTAATAGTTGCATAATCATGACCTGGCTGTCCTTCTTCAAAGAATGTCTTCCATTCATTACTTGCCGGCTTATAAGAATATAATTCGTTCACTGGATCATAATCTAAGTCTAACATCTTATAAATCGTATATGTCTGCTTATCGACCGCACTATTAATTGTAATCTTTCCTTTTGTACCAGTTTGTGCTTCTTCTTCCGCATGTGCCACGCTCACATTAGCGCCCATTGAGATTACCATTACGAGAGCAAACATAATAGCTGCAATCTTCTTAATAACCTTCATTTTTCTTCCTCCTTGTTTTTCTGTTACCCCCCCGATTTTTTCAGGTCAGGGAAACACACTCTCTTTTGTTATTTTTTTGTATATCTTAACAGCATACGCAGGCTTGCTAAGAGCATTAATATTGTTCCTGCTAATCTGTAAAGAAGAGTTCCACAACTGCCGGTTGTCGGCAGCATTTTTGTATGGCTTTGATTTGTCACCGTTACTGTTTCACCACACTTAGCAGCATTATTAGAATATGTTACTATATACTGCTGTTTGTTTATTGTTGCTTCTTGTGAAGCTTTAATCGGTTGTTTGTTGTCATCCAACTCGAATACATAATATGTTGTATTTAGCTCTTGGTTCTTAAACTTTGCAGTCTTCACTCCCTTGTCACCCGGATTATATTCAATAGTAACTATTTCCAGTGGATTACCAGTTCCATTAGCATTGTTATAAAGACCAAACCTATAGGTTCCACTTACTGGATTGTGAGAATTTCCGGCTGCGTCATTGATAAAGGCTTTTTTAACAATAATTCCTTTTTGAGCATTATAAACATCCAAATTAAATGACTGTAAATCATATGCGATCTTATATTGATTTGGATTATTCTTCTTTTCACGATAATTAATATACTGTTCTACTCCCTCTGAGTATTGTCCGGATTCCTTTTTTACACACATAGTATAATATGATGTCTCATCACGAATATATCCGTCTATCGTTTCCATCTCTTTCACTTCATAGATCGTATTGTAATTCAGCTTCGTAGCTTCTACGGTATAAACTCCAGCTTTATTTGTCGTTCCGCTTGTAACTTCGCTGTCTGTTTTGCGTTGAATCTTATCTCCCACTAATGCACATTCATAAATGCTAAATCTAACACCTTGCAATTTATTATTCATATCATCCTGATCAATCTTATTAATTGTTAAAGGAGGATGTGCTGTACTTTCGGTGCTGCCACCTGCATTCAACGTATAAGAATAATTGTTAATTGTATTGGTTGCTCCTCCTCCGGAAGAATATGATTTCCAATAAACTTCATTCGTAACATTTACTTTCTTACCAGTATCCGGTGCAACATCTACTGTTGCTGAATAAGTAATTTCAACTGGTGTTTTATCTGGGATTTCAATTTCAATGATCTTAGTCTCCAGACTATATTTTGGAGTTATTTTAACCTCACTACCATCTGTTAGATTTCTGGCGTGAAAAGAATCACCAACCAAGCTTAAATTGTCCCCAAGCTTATCAACTATAGTTAATTTTTCTTCATCATCTGTTAATAATTGCTGACCACGTGCATTTGCAATAATAGTATACGTCAGACGTTGGCTTGTATTTGGTGCTGACATTGTATAATTACTTTTGTTCGTCAGGTTGTTTTTCTTCGTCAGGTTTTTGTCACTAATCGTTGCAGTCGCTGTGGCTGTAGATATATTCTTTGTTCCGTCTGCATTTTGTAGCGTAACTTTATTAGTAAATGTTTTTTGTTCGCCACCAAGTAAAACTTTTTTATCCGTCACCCTACAGACAACCTGTACATCAACGGAGTAATCATCTACAATTTTTCCGGCGATAAATTCACCAAGCTCAATTAATGCCTGTTTTCCGTTTTTATTCACATAATAAATGGTTTCCTGGTCTGATTCCTGGCGGTCCGTAGTTGTAAGATTTCTTTCTCTTTTCCACTCTTTACCAAGTTCTGTAATGTCTTTTGATACAATATTCCGTGCTGCATTTCCATGCCATTTTATACGAATATACGCAAGCTCCATACCATCCGGAATTTCTTCCAGAACACGATAAGTTCCTTGCAGTTCACCGGTATAATTCACTTTAAATGCCCATGCTGCATATACACCACTTGTCAACAGATTTGTGCAAATTCTGCTTGTATCACCTTTATCTTTTCCAGGCTCAATAACCTTAACAGTACCATTAGTACCATCAGTACAATCATATTCAAAGGTCTGACCTAGCTCTTTTAGAATATCCCCTCCATTATAAAGTCTTTGCTCCGCAGAGCCCATTGCTCTTTGCTCATTTTCACTTTTCCCTGAATCAATGATAAATAATCGATTCTCATATCTTTTCGGTTCACGGTATTCCTCTGGTAAATCCAACGGTTCTGTTCTGACAATAATATACAGATTTTGATTTTCTCCAAGTTCAATATCCTTCTTTGCCTTAATGAACATATCATTAAATCTGCCATTATGCTCACCATTATCAAATCCATCTCTGTTGCCGTTATAAGATAGTTCAAATAACTCATTTATTTCTTTCTTACTAGCTGTATTGGCTTGTTGAAATTCCGCAAAGTTTTTATATCTTGTTTCTATTCCATCTAAATTGCCTTGATAGGCTCCGGCTATTGATTCTCCATTATTATGTATAAAAGACACTTTATCCCAAGATACCGCGTCCTTTATTTGAGTTCCCGCTTTTATTACGTTTCCTTTTACTTCAATAATCCAATATAGCTGACCATTCTGCCATGTTGTTGCATTCTCTTCCGGCTTTTCATAATACCATGCCTTCTTTTGTGCACTTAAATTATAGTTACCGGTAATCGTCACTGTCTGTGAAGATTTTACAGCATCCCCAAAAGTAAAGTCTTGTCCGTTTCTTCTTGCTTTATCTAATTTAAATGTGTTGGTTACATTCTCTTTACTGATTGTGCCCAAATTTTTTGGGGTTGCATAATACTCAAATTGATATGAATAATTTTGTGACCTCCAGCCAATATCAGATGGTTTTAAACTAAAAGTTGATTTTCCATCAATATTAACCCACTTTATTTCTACATCTTTATTTGACACTTCATTATGTGCAGTTATTTTCATATAACCAACATATTGCATGTATTCCGGACTTAAGGTGTCTGTCATAGTAGCTTCTGTTACATCCCATTGCCCAAGTGTCTTATTAACAATGACTGTATATTTGTAGCTTCCTGCCGGAACAATAAAAGATTCTGAAGTTTCAGGAGTATTAGAGGTCATTTTAGAAAGACCAGCATCTGTGTATTCGTACTTCTCTTGATCAGAAGGTACCGAAACATCCTCATTTACTGTAAGGCTGTCCCCTTTCGTCTTCTGCACCCATGTGTACTCATTCAACCAAGTATCTCTACCAAACTCATCTATCATTCCATTCATTGGGTCGTTTTCGCCTTTGCTCTTATCACATGCATTATCAGCGGATACCCTATACCTGTTTGTTACCTTTACTGAGCCTGTCTTCATTACCGCATATACTTCCGGTTTCACTTTCACTTGATAAGTCACATAGTACGAATCACCCGGATTAACAATAATTGGATTCTGTTCTCCTCCCTTGATTTTAAATCGTGTAGGTTCACCCTCTTTAATATTATCCCAATCTTTCTTATACTCTTTATTACCATTTGCCCAAGATATTTCAAAATTAGGTATCTTTGTATCCTTACCTGATTTGATTTCATGAAGTTCAAACGAATCTTTATCATAGGAAATATATGGAAGCATTTTCTCATCCGTAAAATTTTGTAAATAATCCCAAAATACAAAATTCTTCAGCGGATAATTACTACCCTCATTATTTAGAGTAAAAGACAATTTATACTTAATAATATAATTTCCATCTGTATCTTTATCTTTAACGGTCAACTGATTATTTGATGTATTCGCACTATTCAAGATATCTTTTGAGATATTATAGCTAATTTTCGGTTGGAATGTATTTTCCACATGCCCTTTATCATAAACCTGATCATTCGACCCTTTTGTATATAAATTCGCTACATTCGTAATGTTTTGACCATTCTTTGTGTTTATCAGTCCCCCTTTATCCTTTAACTTGACAAAATAAGTCAATGTCCGGATTTCTCCTGCCTTCATCTCTGCAATATTCCATACAAAGCTTCCCGGTTCTGTAACAGCTGTAGTATCTGTGATTGATTCCGGAATCTTTTGTCCCGAATTTGCTTCATTTGTTAAATAAATCGTTCCTGGTGCCGGTCTGCTCTCACTGTTTGTAATCGTTTCATATGGATTTTGTTGGTTCGCTGTGGAATCAAGATTTTTTTTAGTCTTTTCAATACCAACATAATTTACCAGATTTTTATTCTCTGTAAACTGATCAACTACATATAGATTCTTAATTCCATCTTCACCCGCAGTAACAGTAATAGTATATTTAATATAATCACCGCTTTTATCTTCTTTTTCTTTGCTGCACTGCTTGGTTACTGCAACCGTTCCATAGTGTTCATTATAATCCGTGCCTAAATTGATTGTGATATCACCCTTTGGTGTCTTGACGGTTGTCTGTCCATTTTTCTCTGTTACTGAGTTTAATTTGAGTTCAGCAGATGCGAAGAAATTTCCACTAATTGTTGAATTCGTACCCAATTTTTTTAAATATTCATCGTTATATGCAACAACTACTTTTCCATTTGTATCCACAGTGATTGTTCCGATCACATCACTATCTTGTGTCATATTTTTTGTAGTTGTCTCTTTAATTTGAAATTCTTTAGGAAGATTATAAACAAATTTTCCATTATGCTCTATTAAAGTTGCTACCGGAATAGATTTAAATACAACTTTGATATTCATGCTCAAATCATCTGGAGTATCGATTGTTTGTCCTTTATCAACTTCTACTTCTTTGCCGTTCTTTTTATATGTGAATGTAACTGATGTGATTTGATCAGTATGGTCATTCAGCACATACTCCCCTGTCTCACCAGGTGTTTCTGTTGTTCCCGTTCCACTTGACGGCTCTGGTTCCGCCGGTACTACTGATTCCTCTGGTATTACAGATTCTTCTGGAGTATTTTTTCCCTCTTCGTTTCCATTCGCATCATTCCCAGAAGCGTCTGGCACAGTTCCTGCCTCTTCCCCCGAGTCAGACAAGTCATTATTTATCGACGTACACTCCGCTGTATGGACATGTTCTTCCTTCCCGCAGATCAGTTCCTGACTCTCTGAATAACACTCCGCGCTATGCGTATGCTCTTCAATATTACATTTCTTACTTTCCAGTGTGATAGCTGGCAGAATCAGTGCATAAACTGTCCAAAAAACTACAACACAAGAAAGACAGAGCAATACCTTTCTCCATCTTTTTGTTCTGGTCTTATCTTTTATTAAGTTTTTGAAATACTCTGTTCTCCAATTTTTCTGCATTACTCAGCCTTCTTCCGGTTTCGTATCTGCTGTCTTATTCCTTTTCCGTCCTTCCCTTCGATACCATCTTTTATTTTTGTTTCCAAGTTTTTTATTGTATACTTCCAAATTCTTTCAATGGCCAGATTCGAAATACAATCTTTCCTTCAATCTGGTCTTTCGAAACATCACCTATCGCAGCACTTCTTGAATCTACGGATACGTCTCGGTTATCTCCCATAAGAAACCAACGTGATTCCTCTACCTGATGTGGAAGATCTACATCACAATTTCCCAGTGCTTTCACATCTAAATAGTCTTCTGTCAGTTCTTTTCCGTCAACCGTCACATTTCCGTCCATATCAATATCAACCCACTGTCCCGGACCTGCGATCACACGCTTCACAAGAAGTTTATTTCCTTGCCAGAATGCAACCACCTCTCCGGTTTTTAATTGATTGGTCTTCACCGATACTACGATCTGCCCGGCTTCCAATGTCGGTGACATGGAAGAACCGTAGATCTGCAAAACCGGCATCCACAGGGTTGCCACAAGAACAGAAATTGCCGCAACTACAAGCAGCACTGCGATCGTACCGCGGAGTGTTCTTTGATACACTGCCCGATGTCTCAGCCTCTTCTGTTCGTTCTCAATTTCTTCTATTGTAGGGATATCAACTGAAAGTTTTTCCTTCTTCTTCACTACTCTAATCTCGCATGTTCTTCTTGGCCTGCTTTGTCAGGTGTGCCAATTCTTTTTCCTTTGCTTTTATCGATTTAAGATAGGTGTCCGCTGCTTCCTGTGCCGCTTGGAATACGCCACTTAGCTGCACTGCCGCATCTGCGATCGATCCTGCTTTCTCCATCGTGATCTCTCTGGCCTGAAGCTTTGCCTCTGCCTCATCCAGCCTGGTCTGAAGCTCTATCTCCCGCTTCTTCATCTCATAGATCAGATCGATCAATTCGCTTCTTCTTAGATGCTTCAAATCGTTCTTCATATTTACATCCTCGACTCCTTTGTCCTGATTTATGATTCTTATAGTAAAACGGTTCGTTCAAAACCAAGACATATGTCATTTTATACTAAACAAATTATAGTATGCACATCTGATCTTGTTAATTAATTTTGTTCATTTTTTATACATTCTTTTTACATAATTTGTTCTTTTTTTCACAAAATATATCTTTTCTTTTTTTATTTCAAAAGCAGCTTATATCCTTTGTGTTATTTTACTTTTTTTTCTTTTCTTTATTTTATATTCTTTGTTATTTTTCAACAATATGCCGAACAGCTCTGTTTGCTTGCACTTTTTGTCACTTGATTAGTGCGAAACGTTTCGCTTTCAAGCCAAGAAAAAGCCACCGGAGACAGTTTTTAAGATTCTCTCAAAGTTCTGTCTCCAGCGGCTTATCATCAACCGTAATTAATCATTAAAATTCAGCGATCACTGTCTCGCCCTGTACTGCGTCCATACCTGTGTGCAGCTTCATATCCGGATAATCGTCTCCGTTTGTAACTACGAGAATACATGTTTTCTCATATCCGTGTTCTTTGATCTTCTCCGGATCAAATGAAAGCAGCTTGTCTCCTGCGTTTACCTTATCTCCTTCTTTTACGAAGTACTCGAATCCGTCACCTTCCATGTTCACAGTGTCGATTCCTTCATGGATCAAAATCTCTACTCCATTCGCAAGTGTAAGTCCAACTGCATGTCTGGAACCTTCCATCAGCACAGATACTGTTGCATCACATGGTGCCACGATCACATTCTCTTCCGGCTCGATTGCAAGACCATCACCTAATGCTTTAGATGAGAACACCTCGTCTTTTACTTCCTCGATTGGTACTACTTTTCCTGACAGATAAGCCTTTACAACGAATGGCTTATTCTCTTCTGCAGGAGCCTGTTTTTTCTTGAAAAATGAAAACATACCTACTTCTCGCCTCTTTCTTTTAAACATTGTCCATTGGTTTCAATTACGTTCTTATACCAGTCAAATGATTTCTTCTTTGTACGTCTCAGCGTGCCTTTTCCATTATCATCTTTGTCAACATAGATAAAGCCATAACGCTTTTTCATTTCACCGGTTGAAGCACTAACTAAATCAATGCATCCCCATGAAGTATAACCCATAATTTCCACACCGTCAATCTCTACGGCGTCCATCATAGCTAAAATGTGTGCTTTCAAATATTCTATACGATAATCATCTTCTACATAGCCGTTCTCATCCGGCTGGTCTACCGCTCCGAGTCCATTTTCTACGATGAAGAGCGGCTTCTGATATCTGTCATACAGTGCATTCATTGTAATACGAAGTCCCAACGGATCAATCTGCCATCCCCATTCACTTGCTTTCAGATATGGATTTTTTACCGTAGCAAATACATTTCCATCTGTTGTATCAACGCTTGCATCCGCACTTGCGCATCTGGAAGAGTAGTAAGAAAATGAAACAAAATCAACTGTATTTTCTTTCAGGAGCTTTTCATCTTCTTCTGTAATATCGAGCTGGATTCCTTCTCTTTCGAAAAATTTCTTTGCATAAGCCGGATACTCACCTCTTGCCTGTACATCGATGAAGAAGTAGTTTTCGCGATCTTTTCCCATCGCTTTCCATACATCTTCCGGCGCACAGGAGTATGGATAAGTCTGACCAGCTGCCAGCATACATCCGACTTTATTTTCCGGATCGATTTCATGAGCAATTCTTGTTGCCTCAGCGGAAGCTACCAGCTCATGATGTGCCGCAAGATATTTCGCCTGTGTCTCATTTTCTCCTTCTTTGAAGACAAGTCCTGCCCCCATAAATGGGATGTGAAGGATCATGTTGATCTCATTAAATGTCAGCCAGTATTTTACAAGACCTTTATAGCGTGTAAAAAGTACGGTTACGAGTTTCTTATAGAACTCGATCAGTTTTCGGTTCTTCCAGCCTCCGTACTCTTTCGTCAGATGAATCGGGCAATCAAAGTGTGTGATCGTAACAAGCGGCTCAATTCCGTATTTGTGGCATTCTTTAAATACATTTTCATAGAATTGAAGTCCTGCTTCGTTTGGTTCTGCGTCATCACCGTTTGGAAAGATTCTTGACCAGGCAATCGACAGACGGAAGGTCTTGAATCCCATTTCACCAAGAAGTGCGATATCTTCTTTGTAATGATGATAGAAGTCGATTCCTTCCATTGCCGGATAGATATGTTCTGTATCCGGTTCCAATGTTCCGCCGTGTCCAAGCATTACCTTGAATCGATCTTTTCCTGCCGGACAGAGATCGACATTGGCCAGCCCTCTTCCATCCACATTATATGCACCTTCGCACTGATTTGCTGCCGTTGCACCGCCCCACAAAAAATTTTCCGGTAAACTCATTTCTTCTTCCTCCTGTTGAATTTTTCTGATTTTTCTGATTTATTTTCCCATATATTTTTCTATATAAAGATGCACCATTCCTTCGACACCAAACGGTTCAATTGGCAGATAATGACTGATTGCATCTCTCATCTGTGTACCAAGTGTGTTTGTTACCTCAATTGCCAGCCGGGGAAATATAGGGGATAGGTGAAAAACTTACACCCTTTATTTTACCTCTTCCTAAGTGCAAAAAGTGTCTATATCAGAACCTTTTATCGTTTCTTGATATAGACACTCTTTTTTAACAATCATCCTGTCATCTAATTAATATTTTCACCGTTGGTTGAAATAACTTCTTTATACCACTCGAAAGAATCTTTCTTTCTTCTGGACAAGTCTCCTGTTCCATCGTTATGTTTATCCACATAGATGAATCCATATCTCTTATCCATCTCACCGCTTCCTGCACTGACAAGGTCGATGCATCCCCATGGTGTA
>OGRR01000137.1_pt1 | contig 76458 bp, 65 predicted proteins | sample 1553511 | NCBI WGS metagenome assembly OGRR01 (sample SAMEA2580040, study PRJEB22360) | human gut metagenome | biome: human gut; feature: human-associated habitat; material: faeces | place: Denmark | collected 2008/2010 | reverse complement strand
ATTTTCCGAATATGGCAGCAGACAGATATGAGCAGAATGACCAGTTTTTCAGAAAGCTGTTTGATGATCCGGATATGATGAAGCAGGTAATGGAAACTGTAGGTTCTGTGCTGTATGAGAGATTGAAGAAGAAATATATCTTTGATCCAAAATCGGAAGTGGTTGAAGAGGCAACACCGGAGACTTATGTGGAAGATACATATTTGACGAAAGCATAGCTTAGTTGGGGAGCATTCCAAAAGTGAACAAGAATTTATTGGTATTTGATATCAAATGTCAAATAATATTTTTGATGCTGGTGATTAATAGTTTTAATGTATATTAATTGAGGTTGTATGGAGGTATTTATGGATCAGGAAGAATTAACAGCTCTAGTTGTGGGACTATTGGCTACTAAGCGCGAAGATGATTGGTGGGATTTTAAGCAGGAACATCAGCATGATAAAGCTGAATTGGTTCATGATATTATTTGTATGGCAAACAATCGTCCACGAAGGGATTCTTATATTATTTTTGGTGTGGAGGATAAAACGTTGCAAATAATAGGTGTCGAATCGGATACTAATCGACGAAATCAACAGGGAATAACGGATATATTACGAAGCGTTAGTTTTGCTGGAGGGGTTAGACCACGAATAGAGGTACACACGATTGCATTGGAGAATCACCAGTTAGACATTCTTGTTATAAAAGACAGTGCAGAGGTTCCGTATTATCTAGAAAACGATTATAGAGATAAGTGTATCAAAAATCAAAATGGTGAATTATACGGTAAAATTGTCCGTGCGTATCATATTTACACAAGAGTTGTAGATAATAATACGGCTATAAATAAACAAGCTGATATTAATGATATTGAGTTTTTATGGCGAAAACGTTTTGGCATAGATCTGTCGATTATGGAACGACTTAATAGATTGCTTGATGATACTGATAAATGGGTATTTGATTGGGGAAATAAAAAACATTGTTATCATATCGACTTCCCGGAATTTCAAATTGTTCAGATGGAAGATATGCAGCAAGGATGGGTTCCTGCAGCTGCATTTTATGCACATCCTGTTATGCACCTTGCCAGATTAAATGTTATGTATCATAATACCACTATTTATGAATCGGTGCTATGGAGTTTTGACGAATTTAGAAAATATTTACCAGAAGCTCGAAATTCTGGTGTAAAGAACAAAATGGATTTCTGGTATAGCTATTATTTGCTGGATTCAATTGAGGGTAAAATGTTAAAAATATTTACTCATAGAAGCTGTGATATTTCTAGTAGAGAACCGAATTATCATCAGATTTTAATTTTTGAAAATGAAGATCAAAAAAAGGAATTTGATATGTATGTTTTTGAACACTTTGATGATCATAGTGACGAGGAAATAAATGATAAATATAAATATCAAATACAAGAAGATAAAAAAGAAAATTTAGGAGGGCTGAAGTTTTCTGCATATCAAGTTGCTAAAATTGCATGGTTGTATGAAGATTGGAGGTCTTAGTTTGTTTCAATCAAAGTAGAAGGTAATTCGATGATAATTGTGAAAGTACTTGAGTAACATAAAGTCAGGTCTTCAGCGAAAATAACTCTTCTACTGTCATATCAAGATATTTCGCCAGACGCAGGCAGGTATCAATATTCGGAATCACATTATTATGCTCAATATTAAAGATGCTCTTGCGGCACACGCCGAGTGCGACCGCAAGGTCATCTTGACTGAGATGTTTTTCTTTGCGTATTTCCGAGATATTGTTTGTTACCATATAGCGCCCTCCATACTGATTATAAGTGAAAATCATTTCTGTGAAATAGTGCTGAGCCGGGGGAGAAGAAAGATCGGACTCAGACACTGACTTTATTATATTCTTTATGTTGTCCTATAAACAGGACTATCAGCATACTACTTTTCCAAAAATCTTAAAACTATTATTTTTCGTGATCTGGATTGGATCATATTTCTGATTCAGGGAGACAAGGAAGGTTCCTGCTCTGCTGCAATCCAGCTTTTTACAGTAGGCATTGCCATCGAGATAGAAGATGCCGATCTCTCCTGATTCCAGTTCTTCCGTTTGTTGTACCCACACGATCTGTCCGTTGATATAGCGGGGTTCCATACTGTCACCGTGGATTCGGATACCAAAATCTGCTTCCGGTGCGACTTCGTTTCCTACTTCGATCATTTCAAAGTTATCGCTGTCAAGAAATTCGCCGGTTCCGGCAGACGCAGGAAGATCAAACAGTCTGATTTCCCGGTAAGAGGGAAGGACAGAGGTATCTTCTCTAGTATAATCTCCAGATTTGATCAGCAGATATATGTATTCTTTCGCTTTTTGAATGCCTTCTTCGTTTAATTCGCTGAACGGATTATCCGGTGTATATTCTCCGATGAATGTATCGTAAATATTTGTAATGCCGAGAATCTTGCAGAGTGCCAGAAACTGTGTGGCGTTCGGCTGGGTAACATTGCGTTCCCAGGAGCTGATTGCTGCATGATTCATAGAGTATCCAAATTGTTTCAGTTCTTTATTTACATCGGGTTGTGTCAAACCAAGTTCTTTTCGACGATTCTGTAATATCTTTCCAATCGAGTTCATTTTATCGCCTCCGTAAGAGTGTTTTGTCTGTTTTCTGTATATACTATATACAATCTCTTTTGAAAAATCAACGTAAAAATCATTTTTATGATTAAATGGGTAATATTTTACACTTGAAATAATGATAAAAATGATTTATACTGACGGCATAGAAAAAACAGAACAAATGTTCTTTTTTTTGGATTGGAGAGATTGATTATGGCAGACAGAACAGTGCTTCATGTGGATATGAATTGTTTCTATGCCAGCGTGGAGATGTTACATCGTCCGCAGATGCGGCATGTGCCGATGGCAGTAGGCGGTGATCCACAGGCGAGACATGGAATCGTATTGACAGCGAATTATCTGGCAAAGCGGCAAGGAGTGAAGACTGGTATGGCACTCTGGCAGGCAAGACAGGTTTGCCCGGATATTCAATTTGTTCCACCGAGAATGGACTTGTATCTGCGTTTTTCTAGGATGGCACATGAGATCTATCAGGAATATACAGACCTTTGGGAACCATACGGCTGCGATGAGGTCTGGATGGATGTGTCAGGAAGCTGTTCCCTTATGGGAGATGGGCTTACGATTGCTCAGGATATCAGTCGCAGAATTAAGTCAGAGTTAGGTCTTACCGTAAGTATCGGTGTATCTTACAACAAGATCTTTGCGAAGCTGGGCTCTGATTATAAGAAACCCGATGCGATTACGACGATGGGCAGAGAGGAATATCGGACGAAGGCTTGGCCGCTTCCGGTGGGTGATCTTTTATATGTAGGAAAGTCTACCGAGAGGAAGCTGCAAAGCATGGGCATCCGTACCATTGGTGAGCTGGCGCAGATGGAGGAAAAGTATCTGAAATCCCGGTTTGGTAAGATAGGGCTGGTACTTCATTCTTTTGCGAATGGCTGGGATGATTCTCCGGTTAAGAGGGAACATATCCATGCCCCGATCAAGTCCATAGGAAACAGCACAACGACTCCGAGAGATCTGGAGACGGATGAAGATGTGAAGATTATCCTGTATGTTTTGGCAGAAAGTGTCGCTGCCAGACTGAGGGAGAATGGCTTTAAGTGCCATGTAGTGGAAATATCCGTCCGCGACAACGCACTACATCATTTTACGAGACAGCATAAGATAGACAGACCGACGAACATCACATCGGAGATTGCACAGGAAGCCTATCGCATTTTCAGAGCAACATATCAATGGGAAAAACCAATCCGCAGTCTTGGTGTCAGAGGAGCAGAATTAACACTGGATCATGCATACGAGCAGCTTGACATATTCTGTGACTATACCCGCCGGGAAAAGCAGGAGAAAGCAGATGCTGCGGTGGATGAGATTCGGAAAAGGTTTGGATATTTCAGTATTCAACGGGGACTGATGTATCAGGATAAGCTGTTATCTTCTTTGGATGCAAAAGGTTCCCACACGGTACATCCGCAAGGATATTTTAGTTAAGAATAGGAGGCAGTTCTTTGAACGAAGACAAAATTTATGTAGATGTGAATGCCACATTTACCAAGGATGGAATGCTCCTTCTGAAAAGTTTTGTATGGGAGGATGGAGTAGAGTATGAGATCAGCAAAGTGAAAGACATCCGGCGTGCAGCCAGCTTAAAGGCAGGCGGTGCCGGGATGCGATATACATGTGTCGTAGACGGAAAAGAAGTATATCTGTTCTATGAGGACAACAATATGTGGTTCATGGAGAAATCAGCTTAAGCAGATCATGGCTTGCCATGGTCAACAGGCTTTAAGATCAGCAATGTCGGAGCGTCAGGACAGGGCGCATCGGAACTTCCGGCTCTAGTAATGGGCTTGCGAAGGTTGATTTCCCTTTCCCTTGCAAGTACAAATGTTGCGTGTTGGTAATAGCAATTTTGTATGGTAGAGGAGTTGAACTGAATTGGAGAAGAATTGGAGTACAGTGCAGTTGCATTGCAGAGAATGTAATGCGAGGATGATGGATTATACATTGTGTCAGGACGATGACCGGATCGTCCTGCAGGGCATTACGATCAAATGCAGCCGCTGCAAACGGGTAATGATGTTGAAGAAATATACAGAAGGTATGATACGGAAGCGTGCCGACAAAGGTGTGTTCCGTATCTGACAGATCTGAGATCTGTTACATAGAAACAAAATGACAATTAAATGAACAGCCCACCTGATAAGGGCACATCAGAGATGATGGAAGCACCAGAGACGCAGGGGAAAATGTGATAAACGATTACGTTATGTAAGATCTTTGTCGATTTTTCTCTGCGTCTTTTTGTCGGAGAAAGTCGAAAGGAATATGTATAGGACAAAAAGTGTCATATATTGACAGTAAAGGTAATTTCTGGTAATATATAGAATATCAATTGAATATGGAGATGCGAATTTATGAATTAATTATTGTAGTATCGCTTTATTTTTATATTTTATAAATTGCCAGATATGTTTTAGAATAATGATGATATTTTAATAGGCAAAGATTTTTACATACATAGTTACATAGCGAATTGTTGAATGAAATGTGGATGAACGCATGGAGTACTCTCTTTTGCAGAGAGGGCTGGTAACTAATGGTTGTAGAGGTCTTTTTTTATTGCCTCCGCAACAGATTCAGAAACTGAGAGGAGGTGATAATCGTGGAACATATGAATGACTATAATGAGAAAATGGTTGGAAAACGTATAAAAGAAACAGCTAAGAGCAGGGGATATACAGCGGAACAACTTGCGGAAATTACGGGAAATGGAATATATACCATAAACCGTATATATCAGGGCGTTAGTATTAGACCGGAATATATTTGTCAGCTCAGTCACGTGTTAGGTGTATCCACAGATTATCTCCTTTTGGGAAAGAAGGATCGAATGGAGGTAAAACCAAGCAGGGAAGAAATTTTGCAATTTCTTGGCGGGTTAGACGATACAAAATTGATAAAATTGGCAGGTGCAGCAAAGATTCTTTATGACATTGCATAGGTACATATTATTTGGATGTGAATTCTAATAATATGTACCTTTTTTCTTTTCTTAACTATACAAAAACTGTGTAGTTATTTCGCTCATTCTCTACAGAAACTGTTCTTCATATTTTCCTGGGGTTATTTTACGATAAATACAGGTCGAGAGACCGGATGACATGCGCATACATCGTAACGAAAAATATATGATGGCGGCTACATCAGGCTGCAGAAGAAGGAGTGTGTTTAAAATGAGTGATATAGATACAACGGATGTTGATATGTTTACGATAGGAAATAATCTCCGGGAGCTTCGAGAACAGAAAAGGGTAACACAGATGCAGGTGGTTGATGTGTTGGGAGTTAGTTATACCCATTATGCAAAGATCGAAGAAGGTATGAGAGGTATGAGCCTGAAAATGCTGATAAAGTTGATCAGATATTTTGAAACAGATGCCAACACGATACTTGGAAGTGCGGCAATGGGGGTAGCGTGATGGAAGCGAGAAGAGCAAGGAGAAGAGAAAAGAAGAAACAAAGAATGGCAAGACAGGAGAATATCCCTTGCATTGTGTTTCTGGCAACGGACGAAGAATCGTTTGAACTGGCAAAAAAGAAAGAGGATCGGCAGTTGCGATACATCAATCAATATGCAGATGCACATGGGTTAATTCCTATGAAGATCGTGCGTAAGAGCTGTTTTGCCCCATATGTTGTAAATCAAATGTATAGCCGGTGCATTGATTGGATGCGGCAGGGAAAGGCAGAGGCTATATTGGTTGCCAATATGGAGTATCTTGCTTTGGATGAAGAGGATGCCTATCGCAAGGTTGGACAAGTAAGAAAAGCGGGTTTTCGAATATTTTCTGTGGATGATGGAGAGTTGAAAATGAAGATCCGATTCCGGGCAGTGAAAGAGAGGAAGATTGGATGAAACAGAATAATATAAAGAATATATATCGTGGAGATATTATTTGGGTGGATTTGGGAGAATTTCCCGGCAGTCATAGACAATCTGGGAAAAGACCATGTCTGGTTGTCAGTACAGATAAAGGAAATGGTCCGGTATATACAGTAATGCCGGGAACCAGCAAGCAGGAAAAGAAGGCATTTCCGGTACATGTGACAGTATTTCAGAAGGATGTCTTTGGAAGGCTTGGAAAGACAACGGTTTTCATGGCAGAGCAGCTTGTAACAATAGATGACCGGCAGATTTTAATGAAAGCAGGGCATATTCCAGAGCAATCAGACGTCATGCAAAAAATCAACGACCTTTTAAAGCGTCAGTTGGGTTTGGGAGAGTGATGAGATTGGAATCAGATAATATGAACATTCCAATATGGGAAAAAGCGATGTTGACTAAACAAGAAGCTGCATTATACAGCCATATTGGAATCAACAAGCTTGAAGAAATGTTAAAAGTTCCAAATTGCCCATTTGTTTTATATGTTGGAAAGAAAAAGCTGATAAAACGCAGGGAATTTGAAGAATATTTGTCCGAGCAGATCGAAATATAGGATTTTACATTTGAGCCTCTTTATGATATGATTAAATTTGAGTATTGAGGCTCTTTTTGTGTGAAAGGAGCTGCAATATGGGTAAAAACCTAAAAGGAAAAGAGCTTGGTCTGGGAATAAGCCAAAGAGAAGATGGCTACTATGTTGGAAGATATACGAATAAATATGGGAGACGTGTTCAAAAATTATTCCTAAAGCTTCAAGAGTGCAGACAGTGGCTGGCTGACTCCGCATATCGCGATGAACACAGCAATATAGATTTCCCGGAGGAAATGACGGTTAATTCGTGGTTTGAGTATTGGATTTCGATGAAGAAGAGAACTGTTCGACCAAATACAGTTCGAAACTATACGGAACGATATCACCGCAATATTAAACCGGTTATCGGGAAAAAGATACTGGGTAGTGTGAATACCATTCAATGCCAGACGGTTATGAATCGTATGGCGGATGAAGGCTATCGCACTTCAACAATCTATCAGGCGCGGATTACATTGTATAATATGTTGGATTATGCCTATCAGAATGATGTGATCATGAAGAATCCATGTAACAAGATGGTTCGTTCTGATATAGGTAAGCCTTCTGAAAAGAAAGAGGCATTGACATTACAGTATCAGCGTGAGTTTTGCAATGTGATCAAGGGAAATGCGTACGAGTATCAGTACCGTTTCCTGTTACAGACCGGTCTTCGTACCGGAGAGCTGGTAGGGTTGAAATGGTCAGACATTGATATGGATCGCCGTACCATGACGATAAGGCGCTCTATGGAGTATCGCCATTCTACAAAGGAATGGAGGATTGGTGAACCGAAAAGCAAGGCGGGATATCGAACGATACCATTGACAGAGGAAGCCGTTGAAATCTTGAGACAGCAAAAGATGAAAAATAATGCGCTCAAGGTTACGGTGATGGAGTGGTCAGAGTTTGTATTTCTTTGCAGAAAAGGAACACCGGTTAAGAACAGTACATATGATACGATGCTGTTCAAACTATGTGATAAAGCGAAGATTCCCAAGTTTTCCATGCATGTGCTGCGACATACGTTTGCAACCAGGTGTATTGAAGCCGGAATGAAACCTAAAACATTACAGACAATCTTAGGTCATTCCAATATTGGGATCACCATGAACCTTTATGTGCATACAACAGAAGAACAAAAACAAAAAGAAATCGACCAGATTGCGGATGCTTTGAAAGTGGTTTAATTTTTTTTGCTCTCAAAAATTGGTACATGATTGGTACGTTAACCAAAATTTTTGAGGGCAGAAAAATTGCTGTCTCGAAAAATTGGTACATAAATTGGTACATAAACGAGATGCCAAAACCCGCAAAGCCCGTAAAATCAAGGTTTACAAGAAAGGAAAGATAGAAAATGAAACTAGGAATTGTTGGTCTTCCAAATGTTGGAAAGAGTACATTATTTAATTCACTTACAAAAGCAGGAGCAGCAGAAGCAGCGAATTATCCGTTCTGCACGATTGAACCTAATGTAGGAGTCGTTCCTGTGCCGGATAAGAGACTTGATGTTTTGACACAGATGCACAATTCTGCAAAGACTATCCATGCAGTTATTGAGTTTGTCGATATTGCAGGACTTGTCAAGGGAGCATCAAAGGGCGAGGGTCTTGGAAACCAGTTTCTTGCTAATATCCGTGAGGTTGATGCCATTGTTCATGTGGTACGCTGTTTTGATGATACAAATATCGTTCATGTAGATGGAAGCATTGACCCGTTGCGTGATATTGAAACCATTAACTTAGAGCTTTTATTCTCTGATCTTGAGATATTAGACCGCAGATATGCAAAACTTGTAAAGAGTGTTAAAAATGACAAGACACTTGTTAAAGAGTTTAATCTTGTTGAGAAGTTAAAAAAGCATCTTGAGGATGGAAATCTTGCAAAGACATATGAGCCGGAAGATGAGGATGAGGAAGAGCTGTTAGAGAGTTTTAATCTTTTGACATATAAGCCTGTAATATATGCAGCGAATGTTTCAGAGGATGATTTGGCGGATGATGCAGCTAACAATGAATATGTTGCAAAAGTAAGAGAATATGCTGCTAAAGAGGGATCAGGAGTTTTTGTTATCTGTGCACAGATAGAGCAGGAAATTGCAGAGTTAGAAGATGATGAGAAGAAAGAGTTTTTAGAGGATCTTGGTTTATCTGAGTCAGGACTTGACAAACTTATAGCAGCCAGCTATAAACTTTTAGGATTGATAAGTTTCCTTACAACGGGAGAAGATGAAACAAGAGCATGGACTATCACAGAGGGCACAAAGGCTCCTCAGGCGGCAGGCAAAATTCATACTGACTTTGAGCGTGGTTTCATCAGAGCTGAAGTTGTAAGTTATGACAATCTTGTGGAGCAGGGCAGCATGAATGCAGCAAAAGAAAAAGGTCTTGTACGTTCTGAGGGAAAAGATTATGTTGTTCAGGACGGAGATGTAGTTCTTTTTAGATTTAATGTTTAATACTATTGCATTTAAGGGGGAAACTGATGGGAGCTGATGTTAGATTTCCGCATTTAGGGATAGAGATTGAAAAACTTGGCAAGAGCATTTCAATCGGTGGTTTTGCCATTGCGTATTATGGCATCATTATTGCTTTTGGCATGGTATGTGGCTATCTTATTGCGGCATGGCAGGCAAAGAGAACAGGGCAGGATAAGGAAATGTATCTCGACCTTGCTTTGTGGGATATTATATTTGCCGTTATAGGTGCAAGAGTTTACTATGTGGTGTTTAGTTGGGATTATTACAGTAAGCATCTGAAAGAGATAATCAATACAAGAGGTGGCGGAATGGCTATCTATGGAGGAGTGATAGCCGGAGTTATCACAACATTTGTATTCTCAAAGATTAGAAAAGTCTCATTTTTGAAACTTGTGGATACTGCGTGTGCAGGACTTCTTATCGGACAGATAATAGGACGCTGGGGAAACTTTTTCAACAGAGAAGCATTTGGTGGTTACACAAACGGACTTTTTGCAATGCAGCTTAAGAGAAGCGATGTGGCACAGTCAAATATCACACATGACATGATAAAGCATCTTGTTGATATAGACAATGTTTCGTACATTCAGGTGCATCCGACATTTTTATATGAATCATTGTGGAATGTGGTTGTTTTACTGATAATAATCTTCTTTACCAAAAAGAAAAAATATGACGGACAGTTGTTTCTTATATACCTTTTAGGTTATGGCTTGGGCAGGTTCTGGATTGAAGGGCTTCGCACGGACCAGCTTTTGATACCGGGAACACATATTGCGGTATCACAGGTATTATCTTTGGCAGTTGCCATTGTATCTGCGATTATACTTATCGTAATGTTTAAAAAGAAAAAAGCTGCAGACAAATAATGTGATGAATCAGTCAGAAGAAAGTTACAGACAGATAATGGTAAAGGTTAAAAACAGATAGAAATTTAATTCAGACATAAAAGCAGGCACCAATAAACGGTGACTTTGATTTTAAATATCAAGGCCGCCGTTTTGTTTTTTTTAATCTATTTTGGCTATCTTTACATGAAAATCATTTGTTGCTAAATTGAATTTTTTTATAGGTGCATAACTTTAGTTCTATACTCTTACTGAGTTCACGCATAATGATAATAATTTCTCTTTCTTATAAAGAAAGTTATGGTGACGCACAGTGTCAGGAGTTCGGCGGCTGCGACAGATGACCATATACCGTTTATGCCTAATATCATCGGCAGCAGAAGTACTGCTGACAACTGGAATACGAGCGTCCGGAGAAATGATATTGCGGCGGATATGGGACCGTTGTTTAATGCGGTGAAGAACGATGAGCCAAATATGTTGCAGCCGTTTATAAGGAATACAAAGCAATATATTCTAAATCCCATGACAGTCATTTCATATAATGAACGATCATAGCCTACAAACAGTTTAGAAACCGGTGCGGCGAGGAATTGTGCGAGTACAAAAAGTGCAAATGCCCATATGCAGATGAGAGTAAGGCTTTTCCGGAAAAGGTTTTTAAGTTCATCGTGGTTTTGGGCACCGTAGTGGTAACTTATTATAGGTGCACTTCCAATGGAATATCCGATGAATATTGCAACAAAGATAAAGTTTACATACATTATCGTTCCGTAGGCGGCAACACCGTTTTCGCCTGCAAATTTCATGAGCTGTAGATTGTATAATGAGTTTACGATGGAACTTGACAGGTTTGTCATAAGTTCTGATAAACCGTTAGAGCAGGTGCGTATAAGGACTTTGCCGTAAAAATGTGTTTTGCCAAGCTTAAGCGGACTTTTGTTGTGTCTGCCAAAATATGCAAGTGGTAAAAGACCGCCTACACATTCGCCGCATACGGTTGCTATTGCAGCTCCTTTTAAACCAAAGCCGAGTACGGCGATGAAAACATAGTCGAGCACCATGTTTGTAAGACCGGCGGCAACGATTACCATAAGTCCGAGTTTTGGTTTTTCGGCAGTAACAAAGAAACTTTGGAAAACATTTTGGAGCATAAACGGCATAAGAGATATAAAACTTATTCGTCCGTACAGTACACAGTTGTCGAGAAGTTCACCGGTTGCACCTAAAGCGATGCTTACGGGACGGACTAAGATGGCACCGAGAACGGCAAAAAATAAACCGCCGATTATAGTCGTGTAAACTATCAATGAAAAATATTCGTTTGCTTTTTTGTTTTTCTTTTCACCGAGTGTTTTTGCAACTATGGCACTTCCGCCTGTTCCCATCATAAAGCCGAGAGCACTTAGTCCCATAATTAAAGGGAGTATGAGATTGATGGCAGCGAGTGCCGTCTTGCCAACAAAGTTTGATACAAATAATCCGTCAACGACACTGTATATCGATGTAAATATCATCATTATTATTGACGGATATACAAATTTTAAAAGTTTTTTAAATGTAAAATGTTCCGATAATTGGATACCCATAATTTACCTCCGCAGTCATTTGTTGAGTTTATTAATTTATTGTGATTGTCAAAAACAAAAGTAATCTTAATTTTATTCTTTTGTAGTTATTCATTGAGCTTATTAAATTCATTGTGCAGCGATATGATGTATTTTTTGCACATACTAAGTAAAAGTTTCTGTTCGTCTTTGTTTAATGAAGAAAAGGAATTGTTTTCGCACTTTACTATTGGATATATCTTTTCCTGTATAAGTAGTTTGCCTGTCGGTGTCAGATTTATGTGCTTTGAGCGGCCTTTTCCATCTGAAAAAGATATATATCCCTCTTTTTCGAGTTTGTGTATCGAAGAATTGATAGTCTGCTTTGGCAAAAAAGAAATTTTTTGTATGTCACTTTGCAGGCAGCCGTCACCGAGTTCAAAGACCGAGTACAATATGTCAAAGGAACTTTCGGAAAGACCTGCATTTAAGGCTGTTTCGTGATAAAGGTCATTTAATTCTTTGTAAAATTTATTAAATTCTAAAAGCGGTTTACTTATAACCGGTTTTTCATCAGAATAAATATCTTTATATACAGGTATATTTTTCATAATAATATCAACTCCTTATCTTAAGTCCGATTTCGTACTTAGAATACTATAATATTATTTTGCTTTTTTGTCAACAAGAAAACATATTAAGGAGAAAAATATGACTTTTTTTTGTCACCCACTTGCAAAAAGTGGGGAAAAGTTATATTATAGAGGATGTAAGTGGTTAAAAGTGGGGACAAATTGCATATAGGTGGTAGAAAGTGGGTGATTATTATGTTTATGGGTCAGTATGAGCATACTATTGACACCAAGGGCAGAATAATCATTCCTGCCAAATATCGAAACGAATTGGGCGATACATTCGTTATAACGAAAGGATTAGATGGCTGCCTTTTTATCTATCCGTCGCAGGAGTGGATAGATTTTGCAGACAAGCTGATGGGTCTTTCATCAAGCCAGAATACAAGAAGATTACAGCGTCAGTTTTTATCAAAGGCTATGGAAGTTACAACTGACAAACAGGGAAGGATACTTATTCCCGGATTGTTAAGGGAGAGTGCAGGCTTGGAAAAAGATGTTGTTTTTCTTGGTATGATGAACCGTATAGAAGTATGGGACAAGGAGAGACTTAAAGCTGAGGAGGAAATAGAGGAGACAGCGGGTCTTGATGAGGCTATGGACGAGCTTGGTATTTCGTTATAAGTAAGAATATTAGTGCAGAAGTGAGGGTTATTATGGAATTTGTTCATAAGTCGGTTCTACTTGATGAAGTTATAGAGGGACTTGACATTAAGGAAAATGGCACATATGTTGATGGAACACTCGGAGGTGCCGGGCACGCCGGTCATGTGTGTGAACGACTTGGCACGGATGGCAGATTTATTGGTATAGACCAGGATGAAGATGCTATAAAAGTCAGTACGGAGAGATTGAAAAAATATGGTGATAAGGTAACTATAGTCAGGAGCAACTATTCGGATATGCCGGATGTTGTTCATGAACTTGGTATTTCAGGTGTTGACGGCATAACACTTGACCTCGGAGTATCATCATTTCAGTTAGATACGGCAGAGAGAGGTTTTTCTTACAGAATGGATGCACCTCTTGATATGCGTATGGATATAAGACAGCCGTTATCAGCGGAAACGGTTGTAAATGAGTACACGGAAAGCGAACTTTTCCATATTATAAAAAATTATGGCGAAGATAAATTTGCAAAGAATATTGCAAAACATATTGTGATGGAGAGACAGGAAAGTCCTATCCTTACAACTAAAAGATTGGCTGAAATAGTCGACCATGCGATACCGATGAAGATGAAAAAGCAGGGAGGACATCCGGCAAAAAGGACATTTCAGGCAATAAGGATAGAAGTAAATCATGAATTGGATGTTTTGGAGAAAAATCTTAATGACATGATAGACTTACTAAATCCGGGAGGAAGATTTTGTATAATCACATTTCATTCTCTTGAGGACAGAATTGTGAAGAATGCATTTAGAACGGCACAAAACCCTTGTGTTTGTCCGTCTGATTTTCCAGTTTGCGTATGTGGGAGAAAACCAAAAGGGAGAGTTATAACGAGAAAACCTATACTTCCAAGTGGAGAGGAAATGGAAGTTAATCCGCGTTCAAAAAGCGCAAAACTGAGAATATTTGAGCACAATTAGTGGCAGAACAAGGAGGAGTCAAATGTCTGAATATACCAGAAACGGTTATACATATGAAAATAATAAGAGAAAGCACATTCCTAATTACAGGAAAAACACATATGTTGAGGGAAATACAGTCAGACAGCTTGAAGCTGTACCAAAAAGAAGAGAAGAAGAGAGAATAGAGCGTGAGAAACGCAGAAGAAGACAACTTGATCCGGGCAATATTGCAATACCTGGTGTTTCAGTGTTTAATATAGTTTTTATGATGTGTGTTGCAATTATCCTTATAGGAGTTACTGCATCATTTATAAGTGCACAGAACAGAAGTGTTGCACTGAAAAAAGAGGTGGTCGCACTTCAGTCAGAAATTCAGGAGCAGAAGATTTCAAATGATGAGAAGTATGAGGAAATATTAAATGGAGTAGATTTGTCGCAGATATATAAAAAAGCGACAAGAAAACTTGGCATGGTAAGAGCAGAGAATAATCAGGTGTTTAAATATAAAAACAAAAAGAGCGACATGGTTAAGCAGTACGCTAAAGTGCCTGAAACAACGAATAAATAGAATATTATCATTGCCGGATGCACAATAAATGTGAGCGGCAGATGATTGTCAGATTGGTAGAGGTTTGTTGCAATGGACAAAACGATGTTAAAAAAAATAAGACGAAGAAATATAAACAGATTAAGGCGGGAATCAAGAGTAAAGCTGGTTATAGCCATACTGCTTATATTTGCACTTATTATGGGTGCAGGTGTCAGAGTAATCTATTTAAATATAAACAAAGGAACAGAGTATAAAAAAGAAGTTTTGTCTCAGCAAAGTTATGTAAATAAGGTGATTAATTATAAAAGAGGGGATATTGTCGACAGAAATGGCAATACCCTTGCTAAGAGTACTAAAGTATATGATCTTATATTAGAGCCTAAGCAGGTTATAGAGGCAGATGAAAACAGACAGGCAGCGGATAAGGACGCTGATGCATCGAAAAAAGCAACAGCAGCCGCTTTAAAAAAAGTGTTTGGTATCAGCGAAAAAACATTTTATTCAATTTTGTCAAAAAAACCTAATTCTATGTATTATCCGATGAAGAAATATACATCAATTCAAAGAAAAATTGTTGAAGAATTTAATAAACTCGCAGATGAGGACAGTGATATAACAGGTGTGTGGTTTGAGGAAAAATATATAAGAACTTATCCATATTCTGAGGTCGCAAGTACGGTGCTTGGTTTTTGCTCCTCTGACGGTAACGGACTTGGAGGTATTGAAAGCTGGTATAATTCAAGTCTTAATGGTGTGAATGGCAAAAGCTTTGGTTATTATGATTCAAATCTGAACCTTATAGAAAAAGTAAAGGAAGCAAAAAACGGAAATAAGATAGTATCGACTATAGATATAAATGTGCAGGGTGTACTGGAAAAGAAAATGAAAAAATTTCAGAAAGATACCGGCTCAAAAAATATGGGTGTTATCCTTATGAATCCCCAAAATGGGGAGATATATGCGATGGCAGATTATCCAAGTTATAATCTCAATGATCCTAGAAATCTTTCGGTGAAATTTTCAAAGTCTAAGATAGCAAAAATGTCATCAAAGAAAAAGGGTGAGGAATTACAGAAATTATGGCGAAATTTCTGTATCTCCGATGCGTACGAACCGGGTTCGACTTTTAAACCGGTTACGGTTGCGGCAAGCCTTGACGAGGGCGTGACATATGACGGAAAACATTATCGTTGTGACGGAGGTCAGAAGATAGGACCTACATATATAAAATGTGTGGCATATTCTAACGGAGGTCATGGAGATATAGATCCGTGTAAGGCTTTGATGAAATCTTGTAATGATGTGATGATGCATATGGCGGCAGATCTTGGTGCAACCAGGTTTGCAAAATATGTCAGAAGTTTTGGCTTTGGTTCAAAGACTGGTATAGACCTGCCGGGCGAAGCTGAGGGCGGTATATTCAGCAAAGAAAAACTGCATCAGGTCGAACTTGCAACTTCGAGTTTTGGACAGGGTCAGACTGTTACGATGATTCAGCTTGCATCAGCATTTAGTGCAGTTATAAACGGCGGAAATTATTATCAGCCTCATGTTGTTAAGGAGATAAATTCAGAGAGTGGAGCAGTTGTTTCATCCAATGATAACACACTTGTAAAGAGAGTTGTCTCGGAAGATGCGAGCAAACTTATAAGAAAATATCTTGAAAAGACTGTTGAGGATGACGAGGGTACGGCAAACCCTGCAAGAGTAAAAGGGTATGTTATAGGCGGAAAAACGGGTACGGCTGAGAAATGGCCGAGAAATGAAGGAAAATATCTTGTTTCATTTGCAGGCTTTACACCGACGGATAAGCCGGAACTTATGATATATGTTGTTATTGATGAACCTCATGTTTCAGACCAGGCACATAGTACATATGCTACTGAGTTTGCGAGTGAAGTTCTTAAAGATGTTCTTCCGATGTTGGGTATATATAAACAGACAGGCAAATCCGACAGTGCGAAAAAAATCACACTGCCGTCAACAAAAAAAGGAAATCAGCTTCTTGAAGTTCCCAAGGGAGGATTTTCTTCAAGCACTTATAAAGTTGCAAAAAGTAAAAAAAATAACGGATAATTCGTTTTTTGGTGCATAAAAATCTATACCTGTAATACAATACTTAATAGCCATATTCAAAAAGAGGACTGACTATGAAGTATTGCAAGACACCACAAAAGCAACGCCTGTTATTTGTATTTGCTGTAATATGTTTCTGCTCATTTTTGCTTATTGGCAGACTTGTTTATCTTATGATATACCGTGCTGATTATTATGGAAAAAAGGCAAAAGCAGTTCAGCAGAGGGAGAGAAGTATCAAGGGAAGCAGGGGCAGGATATTGGACAGGAACGGGATTGTTCTTGCCGGAAATAAATCTGTTTCGACTATCTCGGTGATACATAATCAGATTAAACAGCCGGAGAAGGTGATAAAAAAACTATCAGAAATTCTTGATATTGATGAAAGTGAGATAAGAAAAAAGGTTGAAAAGGTTTCTTCAAGAGAAAAGATAAAGTCAAATGTTGACAAGGAAATATCCGACAGGGTAAGAAATCTTGAACTTGATGGTGTTATGGTTGATGAGGATTATAAAAGAACATATCCCTTTAACAATATTGCATCTAAAGTTATAGGTTTTACAGGTGCAGATAATCAGGGGATTGTCGGGCTTGAAGTAAAGTATGACGATTATTTGAAAGGAGAAGCCGGGTATATACTTACGACTACAAATGCACGCGGCATTGAAATCGACAAGAGGGCAGAAGAGAGGATAGAGCCAAAGGCGGGCAAAGATCTTTACACAAGTATAGATATAAATATACAGAAGTTTGCCATGCAGGCAGCACTCAATGTAATGGAAGCCAAAGATGCAAAAAATGTAAAGATACTTGTTATGAATCCGAATAACGGTGAGATTTATTCCATGGTAAATGTGCCTGAATTTAATCTTAATGAACCGTATAAACTCAGTGGAAAGAATAAGACCAAAAATATAAAAGAGCTGAATAAGAAATTGAATGAGATGTGGAGAAACGGCTGTATATGCGATACATATGAGCCGGGTTCCGTGTTTAAGGTTTTTACGGCTACAGCCGCATATGAGCAGGGAGTTGTCAAGCTTACGGATACTTTTAATTGTCCCGGTTATAAATTAGTGGCAGACAGGAGAATAAGGTGTCATAAAACAACGGGGCATGGAACAGAAACTTTTGTGCAGGGAGTCCAGAATTCCTGCAATCCGGTTTTTATGGAAATCGGACAAAGGCTTGGTGTTTCTAATATGTTTAAGTATCTAAAAAAGTTTTGCATACTCGACAAGACCGGAATAGATGTTCCGGGGGAAGCGGGTACGATAATGCATAAACAAAAAAATGTCGGTGAGGTTGAGCTTGCGACCATGTCTTTTGGACAGTCGTTTCAGTTGTCTCCGATAAGAATACTTACCACGATAAGTGCCGTTATAAACGGGGGTACGATGATAACTCCACATTTTGGAGTGAGCATATCGGACACCGAAACTCAGAAAAAAATAAATATCAGATATACTTCAAAAAAGAATGTCATATCAAAAGAAACATCAGATGTTATGAAGAATGTACTGGAGACCGTTGTGTCAGAGGGCGGTGGAAAGAAAGCAGCAATAGAGGGGTATAAAGTTGGTGCAAAGACAGGAACTTCGGAAAAACTTCCAAGAAGAAGCGGAAAATATATTGCATCATGCATGGGATTTGCTCCTGCACAAAATCCGAAAGTCATAGCTTTGGTGCTGATAGATGAACCATCCGGGATTTATTATGGAGGAACTATTGCGGCACCTGTTATTTCAAAGCTGCTTGATGATATACTGCCTTATGTTGATGGAAAAGAGGATTACGGTTACAGTGGAAATTAGAGCATGCTAAAGAATGTCCGCAGCTTACAATTTAGGGGTGACCGGAAACCTAAATAATCACGCCATGTGCAAATAGGCGTAAGAATGGAGAATTATATGACATATGTATCTGTGTTTTTTTCGATATTTGCAGCTTTTTTGGTAAGTACACTGCTTTGTCCGGTTATGATTTATGTTCTTAAGTTTTTTAATGTGAATCAGCAGATAAGAGCCGATGGTCCCAGAGGGCATCTTAAGAAAGCAGGAGTACCTACAATGGGTGGGCTTGTAATACTGATAAGTGCGGTTATAATAAATATTTTTGAAATAAGTATGAACCGTCAGATGAGTCTGCTTTTATTTGCTTTTTTAGGATTTGGTGCGATAGGCTTTTTAGATGACTATATAAAAGTTGTTTTGAAAAGGTCTCTCGGTCTTACGGTTATTCAGAAACTTGTTTTGCAAGGTGTTGTGGCATTATTGTTCTGTTATTATTATATGGTAAGGATTTCGGATGAATGTGAGATGCTTGTGCCATTTACCGGAGGAATAAGAGATGGTATTTATCTTACGATGCCTAAATGGTTGTTTTTTATTTTCATTTATATCATAATGATAGGGACGGTCAATGGTGTAAATCTGACCGATGGGCTTGACGGACTTGCGTCAAGTGTGACATTACTTATAGTGGTGTTTTTTTCTATTGCAGCATTAAAAAGCGGCAGCAGTCTTGTTTTGTCAGGCGGTTGTGTTGCGGGAGCATTGATGGGATTTTTGCTGTTCAATGTTTATCCGGCACTCGTTTTTATGGGAGATACCGGTTCGCTGGCACTTGGAGGTTTTGTTGCCGCTATGGCTGTGGAGTTGAAAATGCCTTTATATATAGCAATAGTAGGGATAATTTATCTGGCAGAGGTTTTGTCAGTAATATTGCAGGTTGTCTATTTTAAACTAAGCGGTGGAAAAAGACTGTTTAGAATGGCACCTCTGCATCACCATTTTGAACAATGCGGCTGGCGGGAGACAACGGTTGTGGCATTGTTTTCAATAGTTACGACAGTTATGTGTATAGCTGCCATATTGGATTAAAACTGATAAGAGAATGAAGAAAAGAGGATAGTTATGAAATTTACAAATAAGAGAGCTTTAGTTGTAGGTACAGGAAAAAGCGGAGTCGCCGCTGTAAATTTATTAAATCATGTGGGTGCACAGGTGACCCTGCTTGAGGGAAATACTTCGCTTTCGTCAGAAGAAATAATGAAAAGATTTCCAAAAGAAGCGGAATTTGACCTCATAATAGGAGAACTGCCGGAACAGAAAATGAACAGTATTGATTTTGTAATACTTAGTCCCGGAGTTCCGACTGACCTCCCGTTTGTGGTAAAACTTCAGGAAAACAATATACCGGTTTGGGGAGAGATAGAACTCGCATATCTTTGCGGAAAAGGAAAACTGTTTGCGATAACCGGCACAAATGGTAAGACAACAACGACGGCACTTACGGGTGAGATTATGAAAACATATTTTAAGAGTGTGTTTGTTGTCGGAAATATAGGACTTCCATATACGGAATATGCCGCAGAGATGAAAGACGAATCAGTGACAGTTGCAGAGGTCAGCAGTTTCCAGCTTGAAACTATAAATAAATTCCATCCTCAGATAAGTGCGATACTTAACATCACACCTGATCATTTAAACAGACATCATACTATGGAATGTTATGTCGAAACAAAAGCAAGGATTGCTAAAAATCAAAATAAAGATGAGATATGTGTCTTAAATTATGAAGATGAATATCTTAAAAAGATAGCAAAAGATATACCTGCAAAGGTATTTTGGTTTAGCAGTGAGCATATACTTGAACAGGGCATATGGCTTGACGGTGAAAAGATTATGTATAATGATGGTTCAGAGACGATAGAAATCTGTACCATCCATGATATGAAACTTTTAGGAAAACATAATTATGAGAATGTTATGGCTGCCGTTGCAATAGCAATGCACGCAGGCGTGCCACTTGACTGCATAAGAAAAGCCGTAAAAGAGTTTAATGCCGTAGAGCACAGGATAGAGTATGTAAAAGAAGTAAACGGTGTTAAATATTATAATGATTCAAAGGGAACAAACCCTGATGCGGCGATAAAAGCAGTTGAAGCTATGGTAAGACCTACCGTTGTCATAGGTGGAGGCTATGATAAGGATTCATCATATGATGAATGGATAGCTTCGTTTGGAGATAAAGTAAAAGCACTTGTGCTTCTCGGACAGACAAGGGATAAGATAGCTGCTGCTGCTAAAAAAGCAGGTTTTGAGAATGTCATAATGACAGATTCATTAGAAGAAGCCGTGAAAGTAAGCAGTAAACAGGCGGTATCAGGGGATGCGGTATTATTATCACCTGCCTGTGCAAGCTGGGGAATGTTTAAAAACTTTGAGGAGCGAGGTAAGTTATTTAAGGAGTATGTCAACAGCCTGGAGTAAAGAAAAGACAACCGGACCGAGAAAAGAAAAAATTTACTCTAAATATGACTATGTACTCATTGCACTGACTATAGGAATAGCAGTCTTTGGTATAGTTATGATAAGAAGTGCCGGAGTTTACAATGCCATGCTGCTCGGCTCAGAGCTTAGATTTGTGAAGTCACAGGCGGCAGGGCTTTTGGCAGGCTGTGCAATGATGCTTTTTGTTGCAGGTTTTGATTACCATATTTTTATTAGAAAGATTTTTTCTAAAAACAAGAAAATAAGAGTAGTGCATATTTTATATGTTATTGCACTTGTTATGCAGATTGCCGTGCTTTTTATCGGTGTTGATTATAATGGTGCGAGAAGATGGCTGAAATTTGGTCCCGTCCAGTTTCAGCCATCGGAGATAACAAAGATAGTTGTCATAATATTTATATCGTATGTGGCATACATAAACAGAAGTATCTTTGACACCTTCTCAGGTTTTTTGAAAGTAATGGCATTTACAACTCCGCTTATAGCAGTGATTGCTAAAGAAAACTTAAGTTCTGCTATAGTAGTGGCAGGGATAAGTGTTGGAATGTGTTTTATAGCAAGCAATAAAAACGGATATTTTGTTGTATGTATAGTAGTTATGATGATGGCGGCAGCTCTTTATATAATTTTCGGTGATCCTTTCCGTATGGAGAGGATACAGATATGGCTTCATGTAGAGACAAATGAAAATGCACATCAGATAAAGCAGGGATTATATGCCATTGCTACAGGCGGATTGTTTGGCAACGGCATAGGAAACAGCGTGCAGAAACTCGGATATATACCGGAGGCGTACAATGATATGATATTTTCGGTAATCTGCGAGGAACTTGGTGTTGTAGGTGCGGCGGGTGTCATTATCGCATTTATAATACTATTCTTTAAAGTTATTCAGATAGGTTATAAGGCTAAGGATATATTTGGCACGATGCTGTGTGCCGGGGTAATGCTGCAGTTGTCGATACAGGTAGTTATAAATGTTGCCGTTGTGACAAACTCGATACCGTCAACGGGAATACCGCTTCCGTTTATAAGTTACGGTGGAACATCTGCGATGATAATGATGGCGGAGATGGGAATCGTACTCGGTGTTTCAAAAAGAGAAAAGAGGTTAAACAGCTTATGAGGATACTAAAACGTTTCTTTGCAACGCTTTGCGTCGTAATTGTAATCATTTTTGTATTATATTTTTGGTTTCATATAGACACGGTTAAGATAGAGGGTGGAAGTGTATATTCTGACAGCGAAATAGAAAAAAGTGTTTTTTGCAGAAAATTTTCCGACAATGCACTGGTGTTCAGAGTGTATAACAAATTGTATGGCATAAATAAACTGCCTTTTGTCGAGGATATTGATGTAAAATATGAAAGCCATGATACTGTTGTGCTTCATATCTATGATAAAAAGATAAGCGGATGCATAAAATATATGGGGCAGTATGTATATTTCGATAAAGACGGAATAGTTCTTCAAAGTCTTTCAGAACATAAAAAAGATGTGCCGATGGTAACAGGCATAAAGTTTGGAAAATTTTCCATAGGTAAAGCATTCAGCGTAAAGGATGAAAAACTTTTTTCAAAGATAATGAATATATCGCAGCTTATAAGCCATTATAATATAAATGTTTCAAGGATACATTCAAGCTCTGACGGTATAATGCTTTATTCGGGAAAGGTAAGGGTGTTTCTTGGAAAAAAAGATATGTATGATGATGAGCTTGCCGCTTTGTCGGATGTGTTAAAGACTACAGCAAAGAGAAATTTAAAAGGAAGTATTGATATGTCTGACTATCATTCTGGAGACAAAATCATTTTAAAGAAAAATAATTAGTAGAAGAATGTAGAAATTGACAAAATTTATAATAAAAAACAATTAAAAGAACAAATTTTCTCTTGATTATTCAAAAGTTAATTAGTATTATATATCTTAGGGAAATTTGTGAGCAGATTAAGGAGGAGCAGCGTTGTTAGAGATAAAAACAAATGATTCAGAAATAACCGCTAAAATAATCGTAGTTGGTGTTGGCGGTGGCGGAAATAATGCCGTAAATAGAATGATACAAGAGGGGATAAAAGGTGTTGAGTTTATATGTATAAATACAGATAAGCAGCATCTTATGAATTGCAATTCTGCAACATGTCTCCAGATTGGAGAAAAACTTACTAAGGGTCTTGGAGCAGGGGCAAATCCCGAAGTTGGAAAAGCTGCTGCCGAGGAAAACCGTGAAGATATAACAGAGATGATAAAAGGTGCAGATATGGTATTTGTAACATGTGGTATGGGCGGTGGTACCGGAACAGGAGCAGCACCGGCGGTCGCAGAAATATCAAAGGAACTTGGTATCCTTACTGTAGGTATTGTTACAAAGCCATTTAAGTTTGAGGCAAGAAGCCGTATGAACAATGCACTTGCAGGTATAGAAAATCTTAAAAATAATGTAGATACACTTATCGTTATACCAAACGACAAACTTCTTGAGATAGTTGACAGAAGAACATCTATGCAGGATGCGTTAAGCAAAGCTGATGAAGTATTACAGCAGGGTGTCCAGGGTATTACGGATCTTATCAATGTACCGGGACTTATCAATCTTGACTTTGCAGATGTGCAGACAGTTATGAAAGATAAGGGAGTAGCACATATCGGTATTGGAACAGGTACCGGTGATGACAAATGCCTTGATGCGGTAAAACAGGCCATATCAAGTCCGCTTCTCGAGACTACTATAGAGGGCGCTTCAGATGTCATCATAAATATTGCCGGAGATGTAGGTCTTCAGGAAGCCGGAGAAGCAGCTTCATATATAGAGGAACTTACAGGCGAAAACAGTAACATTATATTTGGTGTAAGTGACGGGGCAGGCGATGACACAGTTAAGATAACTGTTATTGCAACAGGGCTTGATGAAGATAACACAGAACAGCCTAAGCAGGCATCTTCATTTATAAAGCAGCAGACACCAAAGACAAACTTTCCTGCAAGAGAAGGGCAGATTGCCACACCTGTAAGACCGGTGACACCGGTACCTAAACAGGTTAAGCAGACTGCTTCAGGTGTTCAGGGCAGTGCACAGTCAACGGTAAGACCAACTGTTGTTCCACAGCCGCAGCCTACATATTCAAGGGGCAGTGAAGATGGTGGAATTAAGATACCAGAATTTTTACAGCGAAAGAGATAATTGCAGTTGTAACATAAAAGAAAAATCCGGACATCATGCTTGTTCGGATTTTTTCGTCAGTATGCGTTTATGTATTGAAAGGAAAAGATTTGGATAATAAAGAGAAGATAGAGTTAAAAAGACTTAGGGTCACAATGGTGACAAAGGCATTGTTTATATTTATCGGCATAATACTTATGCAGCTTATTGCGTATATGTTATGTGTGCTTGGATATACGGTATTTGGGATTGCTCAGGGAATCGGATATGCAAGGGCACTTGCAGAGATTACAATATTAAACACAACCAAGAGTACAAATCTGATGCTTACAATATCGGCAGTTAGTGCGATACTGTCATTTATATGGTGTGCCATATTATATAAGAAATCAGGATTTCGAGCCGATAGTATGGATTACAGGAAAGTATTTTCAGTAAAAAATATAATGATGATATTTTTTACAGCCGCAGGATGCTGCATAATACTTACTTTTCTTTTGAGCGGTCTGACCGCACTTATGCCGGGAGTATTTAAAAATTATACAAAGCTTATGTCAAATTTTGAGACAGGAAACATGGCAGTGACACTTGCCTATGCAGTCTTTATAGGTCCGGTATCTGAGGAAATGATTTTCAGGGGAGCAATATTTGACAGATTTTATATCGGTTTTGACTACTGGGTGGCAAATATATTACAGGCGGCATTGTTTGGTCTTTACCATATGAATCTCGTGCAGGGATTATATGCGTTCTGTCTTGGAATAGTATTAGGGGTTATCGTAAAGGCAACAGGGAGCATACTCTGCTCAATGCTTACACATATAATTTTCAACGGGACGAGTTATATCCTGCCGATAGTGCTTGGCAGCGGCAATAATATCATAAATATAGCGGTTATGTTTGTATTGTTTGTCATAGCAGTTCTTGGGATTTTTGGGATAAAGACATTTACAGGTGCAGTGTCACATAGTAACTGACAATAAATAACAAAGATTAAAATAAACAACAGGAGGCAGAATATGAAGTGGTACGATAAAGCAGTTTTTTATCATATATATCCGCTTGGACTTTGCGGATGTAAAAAAGAGAACAACGGAGAAAAGGAACAGCATTTTGACAAATTGACACAGTGGTCAGACCATGCGGCAGAACTTGGATTTACGGCAATATATATCGGACCTTTGTTTGAGTCAGAGGGACATGGATATGAGACAAGGGACTATAAACAGGTAGACTGCCGGCTGGGCACAAATGACGATTTCAAAAAGTATGTTGCACATTGCCATGAAAAAGGTATGCACATTATAGTGGACGGAGTTTTTAATCATGTCGGAAGAACATTTCCGGCTTTTCAGGATTTGCTCAAAAACCGTGAAAATTCAGCATATAAAGACTGGTTTTGCAATGTGAATTTTGGCGGAAACAATGAGTACAATGACGGACTTTCCTATGAAAACTGGGGCGGCTATAATCTATTAGTCAAGTTAAACCAGAGAAATCCTGAAGTTAAGTCATACCTTTTTGAAGCGATAAAATTCTGGATTGATGAATTTGATATAGATGGTATAAGACTAGATGCGGCAGATGTACTCGACTTTGACTTTATGAGAGAATTAAGAGGTTTCACATCGGGATTAAAAGAAGATTTCTGGCTTATGGGAGAAGTTATACACGGTGATTACAGCAGATGGGCAAACGGCGATATGCTTGACAGCGTTACAAATTATGAGCTGCATAAAGGTCTTTATTCGGGACACAATGACCATAATTATTTTGAAATAGCACATTCTGTAAAGAGGCTTTTAGGCATATGTGGTGACACGAGATTATATACATTTGTTGATAATCATGATGTGGAGAGGATTTATTCAAAAGTAAACAATAAAGAACATCTTTACAATATTTATATATTATTATACACTCTTTACGGTATTCCATCGGTATATTATGGCTCGGAGTTTGCTATTGAGGGAAAGAAAGAAAACGGTTCTGACTGGAATCTGCGTCCATGCCTTGAACTTGATGATTTTAAGGGTGCATATGAAAATAATGAGATAACAGCCCTGTGTGCGAAGCTTGGAAAACTTAAGAAAGATTACGAGGTGTTAAGTGCAGGTAAATATGAGGAACTTCTGCTTACGAACAGACAGTTTGCTTATTCGAGAAGTATTGATAAAAAGACTGTTATCGTGGCTTTAAATAATGACGATAACGAAGCAGTTCTTACGATAAATCCACGCACTGAGTGCATGGGTGCAAAGATTATCCTTGATGGAAACAATAAGGCAAAAAATGAGGAAGTTGAGGCGAAGGCAGAAAATGGAAATATTATAGTTAAACTTCCTGCAAATTACGGAACGATAATAGAATTATCCTGACAACGACAAAAACAATGATACAAAAATGAAAGCTGAGGTAAACGACAGATGAATTATGATACGATAAAAGAAGAAATAAAAGATATTGACATTACATTGCCGCCGCCGCAGGAAGAACCGGAAAGACAGTATTATTTCATAAAGAAATTGCAGCATTGGATGGAACTTAAAAAAGAAGAAAAAGGCAGAGAACTTACCTGCTGTGTAAATACATTCGGATGCCAGATGAATGCGAGGGATTCAGAGAAGATAATCGGTATCCTGATGACGATAGGATATAAGGTCGTTGAGGATGAGGACGCAGACCTTGTAATATTTAATACCTGTACCGTAAGAGAAAATGCAAATCTCAAGGTTTATGGCAGACTCGGTCAGTTAAAAAAGATTAAAAATAAAAATCCTGAAATGATAACTATGCTCTGTGGCTGCATGATGCAGGAGGAGAGTGTTGTCGAGAAGATAAAGAAAAGTTACAGAAATGTGGACATTATCTTTGGAACACACAATATATTCAAATTTGCAGAACTTCTTTCGATGAAAGTGCTTGACCGGGCAGAGTCAAAAAAAATGATAATAGATGTGTGGAAAGACACGACAGAGATAGTTGAAGAACTTCCTGTTGAGAGAAAATATCATTTTAAGAGTGGTGTAAATATTATGTTTGGCTGCAACAACTTCTGCAGCTATTGTATAGTGCCATATGTGAGGGGCAGGGAGCGGAGCAGAGAGCCTGAGGATATAATCGCCGAGATAGAGTGTCTTGTAAAAGACGGCGTTGTAGAGGTTATGCTTCTCGGTCAGAATGTAAATTCATACGGTAAAAATCTTGAAAATCCTATTTCTTTCACAGAACTTTTGAGGAGAGTTGAAAAGATAGAGGGACTTAAGAGGATTAGATTTATGACTTCCCATCCAAAGGATCTTTCAGATGAACTTATAGAGTATCTCGGTGAGTCAAAGAAAGTATGTAAGCAGATGCATCTTCCGTTACAGTCAGGAAGTGACAGGCTTTTACAGAAAATGAACCGTCATTATACAAAAGAGGGCTATCTTGAACTTGTGAGAAAGATAAGAAAAGCCGTTCCTGATATAGCACTTTCTACCGATATAATAGTAGGTTTTCCGGGAGAGACAGAAGAAGATTTTGCACAGACTATGGATGTAGTTAAAAAAGTAGAGTACGACAGTGCGTTCACTTTTATTTACAGCAAGAGAACGGGAACACCTGCTGCCGCAATGGAAGAACAGGTTGATGAGGCTGTTGTAAAGGAAAGATTTGACAGACTTCTCGCAAAGGTTCAGGAGATAGCGGCAAAGAAAGCAGCAGAGGATGTTGGAAAAGTGGAGGAAGTTCTTGTCGAGGAGATAAACGACCACGATGCCACACTTGTGACCGGAAGAACAAGCAAAAATTATCTTGTTCATTTTAAGGGGGACAAGTCACTTATAGGAAGTATAGTAGATGTAAAACTCTGCGAGAGCAAAGGATTTTACTATATCGGAGAACTTGCGTGATGGTTTTGTAATTTTAAATTAAAAAATTCAGATTAAAAAAGGAAATTTAAAATTAATGTCGAATAACTAACATAGAGGGTAACATGACACAAGATTTGTGCGTGTGCGTTTTATGTTAGTTATTTTGTTGATAGGAGGTTTCAGAGAACATATGTATTACACAGAGGAACAGATTGAAAAAGTTCGTTCCGGAAGTGACATCGTTCAGATTATAGGAAGATATGTAAATCTGAAGCGTTCGGGCAGCGGTTATGTCGGACTGTGCCCGTTTCACAGTGAAAAAACACCGTCGTTCAGTGTAAATCCCGCAAGGCAGATGTATAAATGTTTTGGATGCGGAGTGGCAGGAAGTGTCATCACATTTGTTATGGAATATGAAAATTATACATTTCCCGAAGCGATGCAATTTCTGGCTGAACAGGCGGGTATAGAACTTCCAAAGACGGAACTGACACCTGAACAGAAAAGACAGAAAAATCTCAGGAGTACACTTGTACAGATAAATGCAAAAGCGGCAGCATATTATTATGCAAAGTTAAAGTCTCCGGGCGGAAAACAGGGGTATGACTATTTTAAAAACAGGGGACTCAGTGATGAGACGATAATGCATTTTGGACTTGGATATTCAGGTCAGGGCGGCAGAGAGCTTTATGGCTATCTTAAAAATCAGGGTTATTCTGACAGAGAGCTAAGTGAGACAGGGCTTTTTAAGATAGACGAGCATGGTGCTTATGACAAATTCTGGAACAGGGTAATGTTTCCAATAATGGATATAAACAACAGAGTCATCGGCTTTGGCGGCAGGGTCATGGGTGATGCAAAACCAAAATATCTGAACTCGCCGGAAACTATTTTGTTCAATAAAAGTAAAAATTTATTTGGTCTGAATTACGCAAAACTTGGAAAAAGAAAAAATATCATTCTCTGCGAGGGATATATGGATGTTATAGCACTGCATCAGGCAGGCTTTACAAATGCGGTGGCATCGCTGGGAACGGCATTTACTTCAGAGCAGGCAGTCATACTTAAAAGATATACCGATGAGGTGCTTCTTACATATGACAGCGATGCGGCAGGTATCAAAGCAGCATTGAGAGCGATACCGATGCTCAGGGATGCAGGAATAAACGCCAGAGTTATCCATATGGACCCGTATAAAGACCCGGATGAGTTTATAAAAGCTCTTGGAAATGAGGAGTTTGAGAAGCGGATAAATGATGCACAGAACGCATTTTTGTTTGAGATAGAGGTTCTCAGAAAAGACTATGATATAACTGATCCTGAACAAAAAACAAAGTTCGACCACGAGATGGCAAGAAAACTTCTCGTGTTTGAAGATAAGGTTCAGAGAGACAATTATATCGAGACATTATCAGCAAAATATTCAATAAAAAAAGAAGATTTGCGGGGGCTTGTCATAAAAAATGCGAATATGGCTTCAAGCAGGACAAAGAAAACATTTAGTCAGAGTGATGAATATCAGAAAAACGGCAGGAAACCTAAGGAAAAAGGAATAGAATATTCATATAAATTACTGCTTTCATGGCTTGTAGACAGCCCTGAGCTTTTTGGGAAAGTAAGCGATATCGTTGGCAGAGAAGATTTTGAGGAAGAACCATATAAAAAGGCGGCAGAACTTTTATATGAACAGTTTGAAAAGGGTGAGGTTATTCCGGCAAGGATAGTAAATCATTTTGAGGAAGCAGACGAGCAGAAAGAGATAGCGGATATTTTTCAGACAACCTTTAAGGTCAATATGAACAGCGATGAGAAAGAGAGAGCACTCAATGAGCTGGTGTTTAAGATAAAAGAATATAGTATTGATAAAAAATTAAAAAATCTGACAGATATAACAAAACTTCAGTCGCTAATGATTGAAAAAAATAAAATTCAGAACAGAGATAAAATGCATATTTCTCTAAAAGATGGTTAGAGTATAAACGAAGTCATTTATACGGTAGATGATGAAGTTTGTTACATAAAAGAAAGGATGGAACAATATGGCAACAGAGAAGAAACCGGCTAGAAGCACAGGGAAAAAATCTGCAGCTAAGAAAGCAGAGGAAAAGAATATCGAAGAAGAAAAGAAAAAATTTCAACAGAAGCTTATTGCTTTGAAAGAGCTTGCAAAGAGCAAGAAAAATGTGCTGGAGCTTGGAGAAATCAACAATTTTCTGGCTGATGTTCAGCTTGATGAAGAAAAGACGGAAAAGGTTATCGATCTGCTTGAGGCAAGCGGTGTTGATGTACTGAGAATTTCAGATGACAAGGACGATGCCGATGATGATGCACTTATCCTTGAACTTGAGGAGAGCGGCGAAGTGCCTGATGAGGACGAGATTGAAAATATCGACCTCTCAGTGCCTGACGGAGTAAGTATTGACGATCCTGTTCGTATGTATCTTAAAGAGATAGGAAAAGTTCCGCTTCTTTCTGCTGATGAGGAAGTAGAGCTTGCAAAGCGTATGGAAAATGGTGACATAGAGGCAAAGAAAAAACTTGCAGAAGCAAACTTAAGACTTGTAGTAAGTATCGCAAAGCGTTATGTCGGCAGAGGAATGTTGTTCCTTGACCTTATTCAGGAGGGTAACTTAGGTCTTATAAAGGCAGTTGAAAAATTTGATTATAAAAAAGGATATAAGTTCAGCACATATGCTACATGGTGGATTCGCCAGGCCATAACAAGAGCCATTGCAGACCAGGCGAGAACAATCCGTATTCCGGTTCACATGGTTGAGACGATAAACAAATATGTGAGAGTGCAAAGACAGCTTCTTCAGGAACTAGGCAGAGAGCCACAGCCTGAGGAGATAGCGAAACATATGAATATGCCTGTTGACAGGGTAAGGGAAATTCAGAAAATATCGCTTGAACCGGTTTCACTTGAAACTCCTATCGGTGAGGAGGAGGACAGCCATCTTGGTGACTTTATCCAGGATGACAATGTACCTGTACCGGCAGAAGCCGCAGCGTTTACACTACTTAGAGAACAGCTTGATGAGGTGCTTGGAACTCTTACGGAGAGAGAACAGAAAGTTCTTAAACTTCGTTTTGGTCTTGAGGACGGCAGAGCGAGAACACTTGAGGAAGTAGGAAAAGAGTTCAAGGTAACAAGAGAGCGTATCCGTCAGATTGAAGCAAAAGCACTTAGAAAATTAAGACATCCTAGCCGCAGCCGTAAATTAAAGGATTATCTTGAGTAAGATAAAACTTTCTAAAAGGCTTGAAACGGTCGCATCATGTGTAAGCACAGGAGGAACTGTTGCGGATATAGGATGTGACCACGGTTTTACTTCCATTTATCTTATTGAAAATAAAATGGCAAGATGCGGGATTGCCATGGATATAAATAAAGGTCCGTTAGAAAAGGCAAAAAGCCATATAAGACAGGCGGGACTTACGGATAAGATAGAGACGAGACTTTCAAACGGTCTTGATAAACTTGAAAGCGGCGAAGCTGATACCATACTTATAAGCGGTATGGGAGGTGCTTTGATAAGAGATATTCTTATGAAAGAGAAAGACAAGACAATTAGTGCAGGTGAACTTGTTTTATCACCGCAGTCAGAAATATATCTTGTCAGAAGATGTCTTCATGAACTCGGTTTTTTCATAGATATGGAAAAGATGGTTTTTGACATGGGAAAATATTATGTTGTAATAAGGGCCGTAAGAAAAGACATGATGGAATGTTTAGGACAGCATAATAAAGAAGTTGCGGAAATAAATCATTCCGGAAGTATAATAAATATTGATGAGACATACGATGAAGCTGATTATGTATATGGGAAATACCTGATAGCTGCAAAGAATGATGTCTTTGCTGAATTTCTGGCTAAGGAAAAAGAACGCATGGAAAAAGTGATGGCTTCACTAAAAAAAAGCGGTATGTCCGATGAAGAAATAAGTAAACAAAAGATAATTGCTGAATATGATTTATTGTTAAAGACAATATGCAGGATGCAGTAAATAAAATTTTGTGAGCGGAAAGGGATAGTGTGGATATGGTTAAAGTGACAGTTTCCGGTGTAACAAAGGAATATGAGACCGGGATTACATATGGAGAAGTTTCAAAAGATTTTAAAGAAAATTGCAAATATGACATAATTTTGGCAAAACAGGATGCAAAGCTTATCGAGTTAAATAAAAAGATAAAAACTGATTGTGAGATAGAATTTTTAGATATTTCGGACCCAAACGGTCACAAAACATATGTCAGAGGCGTAAATCTGCTGTTGCTGGATGCTTTTTACGAAGTGTGTAAGGATATGCCGCTCAAAAATGTATTTATAAAATATATGATAGGTGACAGTTGCTACTGTGAAGCAGAGGGCATTGAAATAACGGATGAAATTTTAAAAAAAGTCGAGGAAAAGATGCACGAGCTTGTTAAAAAGGATATACCTTTTGAAAAGCGTGTAGTAAGCACTCAGGAAGCATCGGATATTTTTGAAAAACACAAGATGTATGATAAAAAGAAACTGTTTGAGTATAGGAGAGTGTCAACGGCAAACATCTATTCACTTGACGGTTTTGAGGATTATTATTACGGCTATATGCCATCAGGCAGCGGATTACTTAAATATTTCACGATAGAAAAGTATGATAATGGTTTTATGGTGAATATGCCAAACCAGAAAACTCCTACGGAAGTGAAAAATCATGTTCCGAGTCCGAAGCTGTTTAAGACACTTCAGGAAGCCGGAAACTGGGGGAAAGTGGTTAATGTAAGAACTGTAGGAGCGTTAAATGAAATTGTTGCAAATGGAGGGGCATCAAACCTTATTCTTGTGCAGGAGGCATTACAGGAAAAGAAAATCGCACAGATAGCGGAAAAGATAGCCGGGGATGCGAGTAAAAAGTTTGTGATGATAGCCGGACCGTCATCATCAGGAAAAACATCATTTTCGCACAGATTATCCATTCAGCTTAGGACATTTGGCATAACACCGCATCCTATCTCGCTCGACAATTATTTCAAAAATAGGGAAGATACGCCGATAGATGAAAACGGAAACTATGATTTTGAGTGTCTTGAAGCTATAGATGTGGAGCAGTTCAACAAGGATATGACTGCACTTTTAGCCGGAGAGACCGTTCAGATGCCGGTGTTTAACTTTCTTACGGGACATAGGGAATACAAAGGTGATTTTCTAAAACTTGGAAAGGATGATATACTTGTGCTTGAGGGTATTCACGGCTTAAATGACAAACTTTCATATTCACTCCCGAAAGAAAGTAAGTTTAAGATATATATAAGTGCACTTACCCAGTTAAATATTGATGAGCACAATAGAATATCGACAACTGACGGCAGACTTATAAGACGAATGGTAAGAGATGCGCGAACGAGAGGTTCAACGGCAGCAAAAACCATCTCAATGTGGCCGTCGGTAAGGAGGGGGGAGGACAAATATATATTCCCGTTCCAGGAGGAAGCAGATGTGATGTTCAATTCGGCACTCATATATGAGCTTGCGGTATTAAAACCATATGCCGAAGCGATACTCTTTGGAATACCAAAGGATGCACCGGAGTATATAGAAGCAAAAAGGCTGCTTAAATTCCTTGATTATTTCCTTACGATAAGCAGTGAGGGAATACCTAAAAATTCGCTTATGCGTGAGTTTGTGGGTGGAAGTGTTTTTAATGTTTAGATAAATGACAGAAAGGAAACGACATAATATGGCAAAGATAATTGATGGTAAGAAGATTTCACAGGAGATTAAGGATGAACTCAAGGAGAGAGTGGCTGCTCTTAAGGAAAAGGGTGTTGAGGTTACTCTTGCGGTTATTCAGGTTGGTAATAACCCGGCTTCAACTGTTTATGTTGGCAATAAGAAAAAGGCTTGTGCTTATGTTGGCATAAGATCACTTGCGTATGAACTTCCGGAGGAGACTACGGAAGCAGAGCTTCTTGAACTTGTAGAGAAGTTAAATAAAGATGACTCAGTTAATGGAATTTTGGTTCAGCTTCCACTTCCTAATCATATTGATGAGGATAAGGTTATTAAGACTATCGCACCTGAAAAAGATGTTGACGGTTTCCATCCTGAGAGTGTCGGAAGACTTAGCATAGGACAGAAAGGTTTTGTTTCATGTACACCGGCAGGTATCATTCAGCTTTTGAAGCGTTCTGATATAGAGATTGACGGTAAAGAGTGCGTTATCATAGGAAGAAGCAATATCGTAGGGAAACCTATGTCTATGCTTTTGCTTAGGGAAAACGGAACTGTTACCATCTGCCATTCACATACAAAGGATTTAAAAGAAGTTACAAAACGTGCGGATATACTTATTGTTGCGATAGGTAAGACAAAATTTGTAACTGCCGATTATATCAAAGAGGGGGCTGTTGTTATTGATGTCGGAATGGACAGAGATGAGAACGGGAAACTCTGTGGAGATGTTGATTATGCAGATGTAGAGCCAAAGGCCGGTGCGATAACACCTGTTCCGGGCGGAGTAGGTCCTATGACTATCGCAATGCTTATGCATAACTGTGTAAGCTCAGTTGAAGAATAATTATAGAAAAGAGGAATACAGTGAATATATTTTTTGTATCATTGGGATGTGATAAGAACCTTGTGGATAGTGAGATGATGATTACATCTCTTAGAAAAAACGGTTTTGTCCTTACGGATGATATTGAGGATGCGGATGTTATTGTTGTAAATACCTGTTGTTTTATAGGTGATGCAAAAGAGGAGAGCATCAACACGCTTATCGAGATGGGTGGTTACAAGGAGGGAAGATGCAAACTTCTGGTTGCAGCGGGCTGCCTTGCACAGAGGTACCACAATGAGATTAAGGAGGATATTCCTGAAGTTGACCTTATTGTCGGAACGATGGGATATGAGGATTTATCAGAAAAGATAAATGAAGCTTTAGGCGGCAAAGGAGTTTTAGAGTCTTTAAAGGACATTGATTATCTTCCGACACCGCTTACCGACAGAGACAGTATGTCAGGCGGTTACTATGCGTACTTAAAGATTGCTGAGGGATGTGACAAGTGCTGTACCTACTGCGTTATTCCAAAAGTCAGAGGTCATTACAGAAGTGTTCCAATGGATAATCTTATCGCACAGGCAAAACATCTTGTTGCAAACGGAGCAAAGGAACTTATCCTTGTCGCACAGGAGACTACCCTTTACGGTAAGGATATTTATGGCGAAAAGAGTCTGCCAAAGCTTTTAGAGGAACTTTCTAAGATTGATGAGCTTAAATGGATAAGGATATTATATTGTTATCCTGAGGAGATTACGGATGAGCTTATATCTGCGATAAAAAATCTTCCGAAAGTCTGCCATTATCTTGATATGCCTATCCAGCACGGTTCAGATGATGTGCTTAGGAGAATGGGAAGATGGACGAACAGGGAGCAGATAGAAAAAACTGTTGCAAAACTCAGAGAGGAAATCCCTGACATTGCACTTAGGACAACTCTTATAACGGGATTTCCGGGTGAAACGGAAGATGATTTTGAGCAGGTAAAAGAGTTTGTAAAGAAAATGGAGTTTGACAGGCTCGGCGTATTTACTTATTCAAGAGAAGAAGACACACCTGCGGCTGAGATGGACGGTCAGATAGACGAGGAAGTCAAAGAAGCAAGGCGTGACGAGATAATGCAGATACAGCAGGATATTGCTTTTGACAAGAGTAATTCAAGAGTGGGAGAAATATACGAGGTAATGATAGAGGGAAGACTTCCAGACGAAGGAGTATATATTGCGAGAACATATATGGATGCTCCGGATGTTGACGGATATGTTTTCATTCAGTCAGATTACAATCTTGATTCAGGCGATTTTGTTAAGGTCGAGGTAACAAGATCAGATGAGTATGACCTTATAGCCGAAATAATAGAATGAGAGGATGACAGTATGAATCTACCAAATAAAATAACAATGTTAAGAGTTATAATGATACCGTTCTTTGCATTTTTTATGCTTACGGACGTTGTCGGAAATTCTAAGTATATTGCCGTTGCAATCTTTATCATAGCATCACTTACGGATACGCTTGACGGATTTATCGCAAGGAAATACAATCTTGTGTCAAACTTCGGAAAGTTTATGGACCCGCTTGCAGATAAACTGCTTGTCAGCACGGCACTCATATGTTTTGTATCTGTACCTGATAATCCTATGCCGGTATGGGGAGTTATTGTTATCATAAGCAGAGAGTTTATCATAAGTGGTTTCAGACTTGTTGCCGCAAATGAGGGCATTGTGCTCGCTGCAAGCTGGTGGGGCAAGATTAAGACCACTGTCCAGATGGTGATGTCAGTGCTCCTTATTGTGAATTTTGACGGTGAAGTGATAGATATTATCGAAAATATATTTATCTATGCGGCTATCGCTCTGACGGTAATATCACTTGTGGATTATCTCATTAAGAACTGGAAAGTTCTTGACGACGGAAAAATGTGATACAGAAAGGCTGACAAAAGATGGATAAAGTAATAGTTGTCGGAGGAGGAGCAGCAGGAATTATGGCTGCTATATCTGCCGCAGAGTCGGGAGATAGTGTGCTTCTTATCGAAAAGAACGAAAAACTTGGAAAAAAAATTTATATCACCGGCAAGGGAAGATGTAATATAACAAATGACAGCGATGTTGAAAATCTGCTGAAAAATGTAAGGTCAAATCCAAAGTTTTTATACAGTGCTTTTTATACATTTGACAGTTACCGCATGATGGACTTTTTAGAAAGCGAAGGACTTAAGATAAAGACTGAACGCGGAAACAGGGTTTTTCCGGAGTCTGATAAGTCATCTGATGTGATAAGGACACTGAAAAAAGCACTTGAAAAAAGAAAAGTAAAGATACTTTTAAATACAAAGGTAAATAAAATAGATATTAAAGACGGTATATGCAAAGGTGTAGAAGTACAGTCGGGCAGCAGGAGTGAAAATTATACGGCTGATAAAGTTATAGTTGCGACAGGCGGCTGTTCTTACCAGTCAACAGGCTCGACCGGGGACGGCTATAAATTTGCAAAAGATGCAGACATAAAGGTGACAAAATGTTATCCGTCACTTGTGCCGTTTAATATTGACTCTGATATACCAAAGAGATTGCAAGGGCTTTCGCTTAGAAATGTGAAAATGACGCTTACCGATAAAGGCAGGGCTGTATATGAGGAACTTGGCGAGATGCTGTTTACGCATTTTGGCGTGAGCGGACCACTTGTACTTAGTGCGAGTACACTTGTTGCAGGTAAGGATATGTCTGATGTAAAGATAAGTATAGACTTAAAACCTGCTTTGTCGAATGAACAGCTTGATGAGAGGATACTCAGAGATTTTTCCGAAAATAAAAACAGTTATTTTAAGAACAGTCTGTCAAGACTTCTGCCGTCAAAACTGATTCCGGTGATAGTGGAACTTTCAGGTATTGATGAGCAGAAACAGGTAAATAACATAACAAAAGAAGAAAGACATAAGCTAGTCAGTCTTTTAAAGGGAGTGACATTTAAGATAGACAGTCTGCGTGGATTTAATGAAGCCATAATAACAAAAGGCGGTGTGTCGGTTAAGGAGATAAATCCGGGGACTATGGAATCAAAGAAAGTTAAGGGTCTTTTCTTTGCCGGAGAGGTTCTTGATCTCGATGCGGTCACGGGAGGATACAATCTTCAGATAGCATGGTCAACAGGGTATCTTGCAGGAATGAACTGAAATTCTTCGTTCAGAAGATTTCGAGAGCACATAACAGGACAACGGAGGGAAATATGTATAATATAGCAATAGACGGACCGGCAGGAGCCGGAAAAAGTACGATAGCAAAAAAGGCGGCAAAAAAACTTGATTTTATCTATGTTGACACGGGAGCTATGTATAGGGCAATAGCGCTTTATTTTATAAGAGCCGGTGTGAAAGCCGAGGATGAAAAGACAATAAGTGAAAAATGTGTGGATATTGATGTTTCGATAGATTATGTTGACGGTGCACAGCAGGTTATCTTAAACGGAGAAAATGTAAATGACTTTATCAGAACAGAACAGGTCAGCATGATGACTTCAAATATATCAAAATATCCTGCTGTAAGAGAAAAACTCTTAAATCTCCAGAGACAGCTTGCTGCACAGAAAAATGTCATAATGGACGGCAGGGATATAGGAACATGTGTACTGCCTGATGCAAAGACAAAGATATTCCTTACGGCGAGTGCGAAAGAGAGAGCGAGAAGAAGATATAAAGAGCAGGTTGAAAGAGGAATAGAGTGTGACATCGACCAGATAGAGAAAGATATAATAGCAAGGGACGAGCAGGATATGAACAGGAAGACAGCACCTTTAAAGCAGGCTGAGGATGCCGTGCTTATCGACTCGTCTGATATGAGCATTGAGCAGGTGGTTGATGCGATAATTGAAACATTTGAAGCTACAAAATAAAATCATCGGAGAATGTGCTTTCAGGTTATGTTAAGAAAAGCCATTGTCACGGATAAAAGGGAGCGATATGAGAGAAGTTACAACTGCAAAGAGTGCAGGATTTTGTTTCGGAGTCAGGCGTGCCGTTGACATGGTATATGCTGAGGCTAAGAAAGATAACAGGGTATTTACACTCGGACCTATCATTCACAATGAGCAGGTAGTAAAAGATTTAGAAAAAAAAGGTGTAAAAGTCATAGATTCTGTTAATGATATAAGTGAAAAAGAAAATACAACTATAATAATACGTTCACACGGAGTGCCGCAGAATGTCATAAATGCACTTAAAGAAAAAAAAGTAAATATCGTTGATGCGACCTGTCCTTTTGTGTCAAAGATACACAAAATAGTAAAGCAGGCATCTGAGGATGGGAAAACGGTTGTGATTGTCGGAAGTGATAATCATCCTGAAGTAGAAGGGATAAAAGGCTGGTGCGTCAGCAAACCGATAGTTATAGAAAGTGCTTCGGAGGCTGAAAAACTAGACAATTTCGGCGGCAAAAAATTGTGTATTGTGTCACAAACGACATTTAATTACAAGAAATTCAAAGATATAGTTGATATTTTATCCAAAAAGAGTTATGATATAGATGTTATGAATACAATTTGCAACGCTACCGAAGAGCGTCAGACAGAAGCGGGTACTATTGCGAGGCAATCCGACGCGATGTTAGTAATAGGTGGAAAACATAGTTCAAACACCCAGAAACTTTATGAAATTTGTAGAAAAGAGTGTGAGAACACATATTTTATACAGACACTTGATGACCTGGATTTGAAGCAATTTCAATCTTTTCGTAGCGTGGGTATTACTGCCGGGGCTTCAACCCCAAATAATATTATTAAGGAGGTTCAATCATATGTCAGAAATGAATAATGAATTTGAACAGTTATTGGAAGAATCATTAGTAACAATCCACAATGGAGAGATTGTAGAAGGGACAGTTATCAGCGTTAAGGAAGACGAGATCATCTTAAATATCGGTTATAAGGCTGACGGTATCATTACAAGAAATGAATACAGCAATCAGTCAGGCATCGACCTTAGAGAAGTTGTTAAAGAGGGCGACAAGATGAAAGCTAAAGTTCTTAAAGTAAACGACGGTGAGGGACAGGTTCTTCTCACATACAAGCGTTTAGCTATGGAGCAGAGTAATGAGCACATCAGAGAAGCTTTCGAGAACCACACTGTATTAAAGGCAACTGTAACAGATGTATTGACAGGTGGATTAAGTGTTGTTGTTGAAGAGACAAAGGTATTTATCCCTGCAAGTCTTGTATCAGACACATACGAGAAAGATCTTTCAAAGTATGCAGGACAGGAAATAGAGTTTGTTATCAGTGAGTTCAATCCTAAGAAGAGAAGAATCATCGGTGACAGAAAGCAGCTTTTAGTTGCAGAAAAGAAGAAACTTCAGGAAGAATTATTCGCAAGAATCCATGTTGGAGATGTTGTAGAAGGAACAGTTAAGAATCTTACAGACTTTGGTGCATTTATTGATTTAGGCGGAGCAGACGGACTTCTCCATATCTCAGAAATGTCATGGGGTCGTGTCGAGAATCCTAGAAAAGTATTTAATGTCGGAGACAAGACAAAAGTTCTTATCAAAGACATCAAGGATGATAAGATTGCACTCAGCCTTAAGTTTGAGGATCAGAACCCTTGGTTAAACGCTGCTGATAAGTACAGCGTAGGTTCTGTTGTGAAAGGCAAAGTTGCAAGAATGGCTGATTTCGGTGCTTTTGTTGAGCTTGAGCCGGGAGTTGATGCATTACTCCATGTTTCACAGATTTCAAGAGAGCATGTAGATAAGCCTTCAGATGTATTAAAGGTTGGTCAGGAAGTAGAAGCAAAGGTTGTTGACTTTAATTCAGAAGACCATAAGATCAGCTTAAGTATAAAAGCTCTTTTAAATGACAATGATCAGGAAGAAGAAGTAACTGAGTAATTAGAACACAGGATGTTCTTGGAAGCGCCAGTCCGTTTGTTCGGATTGGCGTTTTTGATTAAGGAGGGACGAGAGAATGGGCGATTATGAAAAGTTTAAAGAAAAAGTATATCAGCTTACTAAGATTGATCTTAGCAGTTACAAAGAAAGACAGATGAAAAGGCGTATTGATTCGTTGATAACAAAAAATAAGATAAAAAGTTATGATGAATATATAGAAGCTATCAAATCAGATAAAAAAATGCTCGATGATTTTGTTACCTATCTTACGATAAATGTATCAGAGTTTTATCGTAATCCTGAGCAGTGGAAACTTCTTGAAAACGAGATACTTCCATACCTTTTCGAGCGTTTTGGAAATAATCTCAAGATATGGAGTGCGGCGTGTTCAACGGGAGATGAACCATATACGCTTGTAATGCTTCTCTCAAAATTTATACCTTTAAATAAAATAAAGGTCATAGCAACCGATCTTGACAGGGTTGTTCTTGAAAAAGCTCATATTGGATTGTATGATGAAAAGAGTCTTAAGGGACTTCCAAAAGAATATATCACGAAATATTTTACTAAAGTCGGTACAAAAAGTTATCAGATTTCGGATGATATAAAGAAATGCGTAGAATTTAAACAACACAACCTTTTAAAGGATTCATATCCTTCAGATTGCAATATGATAATCTGCAGAAATGTGATGATTTATTTTACGGAGGAAGCTAAGGCGGAAATATATAAAAAGTTTAATGCGTCTCTAAAAAGTGATGGCATATTGTTTGTTGGAAGTACAGAACAGATAATATCACCTGGAGATTCAGGCTTTTCTACATATAAATCATTTTTCTATAAAAAGGCAGCCAGGTAGCAGGCTGCTTTTTGTTATGTTTGTTTTTGTATGTGGACAGTGAAGATAGTTAACAGGCTTTTTGTAACAGTTCAGCCTTGCATTTAATAAATTCATAAACCTGCCAGCAAGCTGTCAGCCACTGCTACGCAGCTTATGTTTATTTCATTTATAAATGAAAGGCTATTCCGCCCAAAAAAACAAGTCAATAATACATCGAGCAAGCTCGTGTATTATTGACTTATCTTTTTTTTGGCTGAACTGTTACGGCTTTTTGTCGGTTTTGCTGTTTTAACTTGCACTATTTTAAGTTTTTTAGTAAAATAAAAATTGTGTATAAAAAACTGATTATAAAAAAATACAGTATGAGGTGAAATATGAGTGATATTATTAAAGTAGTAGTTGATGCCATGGGTGGTGACAATGCACCTGAAGCACCGATAAAAGGTGCCGTTGATGCTGTTAATGAAAATGAAAAGATAAATGTTGTACTGGTGGGAAGAACTGATGACATTAAATCAGAGCTTGCTAAATATACTTATGATAAAGAGCGTATAACTATAGTTCATGCAGAGGATATTATAGGATTTGATGAACCTCCGGTAATGGCTATAAGAAAAAAGAAACAGTCATCTATTGTTGTCGGTATGAACCTTGTAAAACATGGCGAAGCGGATGCTTTCGTATCAGCCGGAAGTACAGGTGCAATACTTGTTGGTGGTCAGTTTGTTGTGGGTAGAATCAAAGGCGTAGAGCGTTCGCCTCTCGCACCGCTTATTCCTACAGCAAAAGGTCCAGCGCTTCTTATTGACTGTGGAGCAAATGTGGATGCCAGAGCATCTCATCTTGTTCAGTTTGCAAAGATGGGCTCAATATATATGGAGAGGATAGTCGGCATAAAGAACCCCCGTGTTGCCATTGTAAACATTGGTGCTGAGGAAGAAAAAGGAAATATGCTCGTAAAAGAGACATATCCATTACTCAAAGAGTGTAAGGATATAAATTTTGTTGGAAGTATAGAGGCAAGGGATATACCAAAGGGAGATGCAGATGTTATAGTATGTGAGGCATTTGTTGGAAATGTAATCCTTAAATTATATGAAGGTCTTGCAGCAACACTTCTTGGAAAAGTAAAAGAGGGACTTATGTCAAGCCTCAGAAGTAAAATAGGAGCACTTCTTATCAAACCTGCACTTAAATCAACACTTAAGCAGTTTGATACATCAGACCAGGGAGGAGCACCTTTGCTCGGTTTAAACGGGCTTGTAGTGAAAGCACACGGAAGTTCAACAAGTGTTGAGATAACTCAGGCTATAAGACAGTGCATACAGTTCAATGAAGAAAAGATAAATGAAAAAATAAAAGAAAATCTTATTATTGAATAGGTGGTGCTCGTATGGAATTTAAAAAGCTTCAAAAGATTATTGCAGAAGTTTTAGGTATTGGAGATATGGAAATATTTCAAGAAATGAGTTTTGTGGATGACCTCGGTGCTGATTCGTTGGAACTTTTTCAGATTCTTATGGGAGTTGAACAGGAATTCGATATATCAATAGACGAAGAAAGTCTGAAAGATGTTGACACGGTTGGAGATCTGCTGGAGCTTATATGTTAAATATGACATATAGGCAGGCTGCTTTAGCGGCTGATAGTATGAGCAGATAGTAGAGCAGACCTATGAATATCAGCTTGACAAAACCGTTGGCATATAGGGCTTAAAAGGTTAGGAGTGTGCCTGATGAAACAGGAAAAATTATTAGAGTTTCAGAAAAAAACAGGATATGAGTTTAAAAATGTAGAACTGCTTATAACAGCACTTACGCACAGTTCATATTCAAATGAAAACAGATTAAAAAAATATATGTGTAATGAGCGTCTTGAATTTTTGGGAGATGCTGTACTTGAGCTTGTTTCAAGTGAACAGATATATAAGGATAATCCTACAAAGCCTGAGGGTGACATGACAAGAATGAGAGCGAGCTGGGTATGTGAGCCGACGCTTGCACTCTGTGCAAGAGATATAGATCTCGGTGAGTATGTGATGCTTGGAAGAGGTGAAGATCTTACAGGCGGTAGAGAGAGAGACTCTATTTTGTCTGATACACTTGAGGCGACTATAGGTGCAGTCTACCTTGATGGTGGATTTGAAAAGGCGAAAGAATATATTGACAGACATATATTAAAAGATATAGAAAATAAAAAGCTGTTTTACGACAGCAAGACTATTTTACAGGAAATTGTTCAGGGAGAGCATCTTGAGATGGAATATGAGCTGCTTAAAGAAGAAGGACCTGACCACAATAAATCATTTACGGTTGCCGTAAACATAAATGGAGAGAGACTTACGACTGCAACAGGAAGAACAAAGAAAAAAGCAGAACAGTCAGCAGCTTATCAGGCTATACTTAAATTTCGTAAATCATAAGTAGGAGAAACATCAGATGTATTTAAAAAGCTTAGAGGTACATGGTTTTAAATCATTTGCCAATAAATTGATATTTGAATTTCACGACGGCATAACGGCTATCGTAGGGCCAAACGGCAGCGGTAAGAGCAATGTTGCCGATGCTGTAAGGTGGGTGCTTGGAGAGCAGAGTGCAAAGCAGCTTCGCGGTGCAAAAATGGAGGATGTTATTTTTGCAGGAACTCAGATGAGAAAGCCGCTTGGATTTGCATATGTAGCCATTACCATAAGCAATGAAGATCATAAATTAAATGTTCCCTATGAGGAAGTAAAGATAGCAAGAAGAGTTTACAGGTCAGGAGAGAGTGAATATCTATTAAATGGCACGGCTTGCAGGCTTAAGGATGTTCAGGAACTTTTGTTTGATACAGGTATCGGTAAAGAAGGATATTCGATTATCGGACAGGGACAGATAGATAAGATACTTAGCGGAAAACCTGAGGAGAGACGAGAACTTTTTGATGAGGCGGCAGGAATCGTTAAATATAAGAGAAGAAAAGCTGCTGCACAAAAAAATCTTGAAGAGGAAAAGCATAATCTTGAAAGAATTGAAGATATTCTCTCCGAGATAGAAAAACAGGTAGAGCCTCTTGAAAAGCAGGCAGCAAAGGCAAAACAGTATCTTGCGTTTCGTGATGAGCTGAGGGTTCAGGATGTAAATATGTTCCTTATTGAATATGACCGTATTCATGAGGAGATAAAGGAGTTTGAGGGAAAACAGGCAATCGCTGATAATGATCTTAAAAATGCCAATCAGGAATATGAAAAAAGCAAGCGTGAGTATGAGAGAGTACAGTCAGAGCTTGATGAAAAGATAAAGAGCATAGAATTAAAAAAAGACAGACTGAATCAGTCGCGTGTCATGTTAAACAACTGTGAGGGTGATATAAGACTTTTAAACGAGCAGATAAACGGTATCAGACAGAGTGAAAATCATTATAGGGAAGCTATAGAGAGCTATAAAGAGCGTATTAAAAATTTTGAGGATGAACATAAACAGTATGCCGTCCAAAAAGAAGAAAACAGCAAAAAGACAGAAGAGATAAAGTCTTTAGCAAAAGAGAATGAAAAACTTATTGCAAATAAAAAAGAGACAGCTTTTGAAATAGAAAATGACATAAAGTCCGTTCAGGATATGAAACTTGCCGGAATAAATGCGGCGGCTGATATAAAAAGTGAAGAGTTAAAATATAAGACTTTGCTTGAGCAGAACAATATTAAGAGAGCCGAGTTAAACAAAAGAGTGCTTGCAAATAAGTCTGAGGCATCTGTTCTTACAGAGACAATTTCGTCACATAAAAAAGTTTATGATGAGATAACTGAAAAGATAAAAGCGATAGATGATTCAAATGCAGTAATGCAGGAAAAGTTTAATGGTATAAACGAAGAAAATCAGAACAGACGAAGAGAGTACAGTGATACACAGCAGAAATTCCATATGGAAAATTCAAGGCTTAATTCTCTTAAAAACATGACTGAGAGGTATGAGGGATTCGGTCAGAGTATAAAGCGTGTCATGGAGAGAAAAGAGGATACACCGGGAATCATAGGTGTAGTTGCCGATATCATAAGAGTTAAAAAAGAATATGAGATAGCGGTTGAGACGGCACTTGGCGGAAGCATACAAAATATTGTAACCGACAATGAGCAGACGGCAAAAAAGATGATAGAATATCTGAAAAAAAACAGATATGGACGAGCTACATTTTTACCGCTTACAAATATTCATAAAAAAGCGGCAAACAATGCCCGCAATGTTATGGCTGAAAAAGGTGTAATCGGGATGGCATCAGAGCTTGTGTCGGCAGATGAAAAGTATAATGACCTCGTGAATTATCTTCTTGGAAGGTTTGTCGTTGTCGATAATATAGACAATGCCATTGCACTTGCGGCAAAATATCATCACACACTCAGGATAGTAACGACCGAGGGAGAACTTTTAAATCCGGGCGGTTCGATGTCAGGTGGTGCATTTAAGAACAACAATAATCTTTTAGGCAGACGAAGACAGATAAAACAGCTTGAGGAAGATGTTGAAAAATTCAAAACCAAATTAACAGAGTATGCGGCACAGATAGAGCAGGGAGAAAAAGGGATAAAAGAGCTGCGTGAAAAAATCGGTGCTAACAACAGACTAAGACAGGAGCTTATAGTTAAACAGAATACGGAAAAAATTGGTTATGAGCGTGCGGTTTCAGATCTTAAGAAGAGCGAGGAGCAGCTTGAACTTATCAGAATCGAAGGAATGAGGATAGAGGAGGATAAGGACAAGTTAAAGGGTGTTATGGACGGCATTGGCCGTAGGATTTCGGAGAGCGAAGACAAGACAAAGGATTTTGATGAAAAGATAAGCAGGTATCAGGAAAAACTTGACAAAGTAAGAGAAGAACTTAATTTGTTGGAGCAAAAAGATTCTGAGTTTACGCTTAAGATAACATCACTTGCACAAAGCGAGGGCTTTATAAATGAAAATATGCTCCGTGCAAGTGAGGGTAAAGATACCGTATCCAAGCAGCTTGCACAGACTATAGAGGACAGTAGAAATATTGGTGGTCAGATTAAACAAAAACAGGATGAGATAATAAAAACCAGAAATATCATCAAAACAACAAAAGAAGAAATAGAAAATTCAGAGCTTGAGATTAAAAAGCAAAATCTGGAAAAAGAGGAACTTTCTGAAAAAAACAAGACTTTCCTTGACAAGAGAGAGGAATTGTCAAAAAATATAAATGAACTTGAAATGGAAAGTTTCAGACTTGCCGGAAGAAAAGAAAAGCTGACGGAGAGTATTGACAATTATACAAATTATATGTGGGAACAGTATGAACTTACATATCACAGTGCACTGGCACTTAAAACGCAGACAGAGCTTACCGTTTCAGGAATGAAAGCAAAGATAGCAGAGATAAAGAAACAGATAAAATCGTTAGGCTCGGTAAATGTAAATGCCATAGAGCAGTATAAGGAAGTATCAGAGAGATACGAACTCCTAACGACACAGCATGATGATCTTATTGAGGCTGCAAAGGTTTTGGAGGAGATAATAGAAAATCTTGACAATGATATGCGAAAACAGTTTGAGGAGCAGTTTGCAGAGATAAGAAGCCGTTTTGACAAAGTGTTTAAGGAATTGTTTGGCGGTGGTCGTGGAACGCTCGAACTTATGGAAGATGAGGATATTCTTACGGCAGGGATAAAGATAATCGCACAGCCGCCTGGAAAGAAACTCCAGAATATGATGCAGCTTTCAGGTGGAGAAAAGGCACTTACAGCTATTGCATTACTGTTTGCAATACAGAGCTTGAAGCCGTCACCGTTCTGTCTGCTCGATGAGATAGAGGCGGCACTCGATGACTCAAATGTAGACAGGTATGCGGAGTATCTGCATAAACTGACGAAAGATACACAGTTTATTATCATCACTCATAGGCGTGGAACAATGAATGCTGCGGATATTCTCTACGGAATAACGATGCAGGAAAAAGGTGTTTCGACACTTGTATCGGTCAATCTGCTGGATGAGAAAGAGATTGCGAATTAAAGAGATTTGATTTAAGCTGTGTTGATGCATTTAATAAAGATAAGATAGTATGCGAAGTATGAAATTAAAAGAATATATATTATCATATGATTTTGTATGGTATGGTAAAGTGTAGATAAATTAAATAAAGAATTTGGAGGAATTATGTGGGAAAGTATTAAGAATAAGTTTAGGAGAAATAAACATATTGAGGAAGAACAGAAAATTGAAACGGAAAACTTACAGAATGAGGAAGTAACAAATTCGGAAGCTGAAGCCTCTTTACAGAGTGGGGAGACAAATGCCAATTCTGATATGGAGAGTAGTTTACAGAGCGAGAAAAACATCCATTCCGAAATTGAGTCTTTACAGAGTGGCGAAGTTACACAGGATAAGGATAAATCACAGGATGTGGCTGTAGAAACATCAAGTGAAGGAAGCAGTTCGGATGATGAAGCCGTTCATTTAGAAACAGAGTCTTTAAAGATTGAGAATGATATTCATCCAGAAACAAAAAATTTGTCATATGATGAGGTTGCAAAAGCATCAAATGAAAGCAACGGTTTAGATAATGAAAATGTTTCAAATGAAGCAGCGGATAATTTGCAGAATGTTGATGATGGCGAAATCAAGACGGCAGAGGAGTCTGAGCAGATTTCTGAAGTTATTTCAGAGGAGGAAGATAAGGCGGAGGAGTCTGCCAAAAAGCCTAAGAAAAAAGGATTTTTTGGAAAGCTTATCGATGGTCTGACTAAGACAAGGGACAGTTTTGTTTCCGGTCTTGAAAATGTTTTCAGTGGATTTTCTGAGATTGATGACGATTTTTACGAGGAACTTGAGGAAGTCCTTATTATGGCGGATATAGGTGTTGCCACAACTGAGAAGATAATTGAAAATCTTCAGGTTAAGGTTAAGGAAAATAAGATTAAAGAGGTTGCAGTTTGCAGACAGCTTCTTATTGATTCAATAAAGGAACAGATGCGTGTGCATGATGATGCATATGATTTTGAAAATAAAAAATCGGTTGTTATGCTTATAGGAGTAAACGGTGTCGGAAAGACAACTTCTGTTGGAAAACTTGCGTCACAGTTTAAGGCGGACGGCAAGAAAGTTATTCTTGCGGCAGCAGATACCTTTAGAGCAGCAGCTATTGAACAGCTTACCGAATGGTCGAACAGAGCAGGAGTTGAACTTATCGCAGGTCAGGAGGGCGGAGACCCGGCGGCAGTCGTGTTTGATGCAGTTAATGCGGCAAAGGCAAGAAATGCTGATATACTTATATGTGACACTGCAGGACGACTCCACAATAAGAAAAATCTTATGGAGGAGTTAAAAAAGATAAACAGGATAGTTGAGAGAGAATATCCTGACGCATACAGAGAAACATTTGTCGTACTTGACGGAACGACAGGTCAGAATGCACTCGCACAGGCAAAACAGTTCAGTCAGGTTGCTGATATTACGGGAATAATCCTCACAAAACTTGACGGAACAGCTAAAGGTGGCATTGCCATAGCTATTCAGTCGGAAATGAACATTCCGGTTAAATATATAGGTATCGGTGAGCATATCGAGGATTTGCAGAAATTTGATGCAGATGCGTTTGTAGATGCATTGTTTGAGACAAAAGCTCAGTAGTGTGAAATATATCATATTTCACATTATGCCAAAGAAACCTGTGCACAATTTAATCAAGATTTATGATAGTTTCGCAAATACCTAAATTAAGAGTAACTTGAAAGGAGCATATAAAAATGTTGACATTAGAGAAATTTGAAGAAGCATCAGAAAAGGTGAAGGAGGTTGTGCTGCCTACAAACCTTATCTATAGTGAGTATTTTTCAGAGCAGACGGGAAATAAGGTTTATTTTAAACCTGAAAATATGCAGTACACCGGAGCTTACAAAGTAAGAGGAGCTTATTATAAGATAAGCACTCTCTCAGAGGAAGAAAGAGAGAAAGGTCTTGTAACTGCATCAGCAGGAAACCATGCACAGGGAGTTGCCTATGCGGCAAAACTTTACGGTGTGCCTGCAACGGTAGTCATGCCTACAACTACTCCGCTTATCAAGGTAAACAGAACAAAGGGTTATGGAGCAAAAGTAGTTCTTCACGGTTCTGTATATGATGAAGCCTGCCAGTACGCACTTGAACTTGCAAAAAAAGAGGGGGCAACATTTGTTCATCCTTTCAATGATGAAGTCGTAGCAACGGGACAGGGTACGATTGCAATGGAGATATTTAAGGAACTTCCGACTGTTGACATAATCCTTGTACCTATCGGAGGGGGTGGACTTGCAGCAGGTGTTTCAACACTTGCAAAACTTTTAAATCCTAATATAAAAGTAATAGGTGTTGAGCCGGCAGGAGCAAGCTGTATGAAAGCATCATTAGATGCAGGAAAGGTAATTACTCTTCCTGATGTAAATACCATAGCAGACGGTACGGCAGTAAAGACACCGGGAGACATTGTATTTCCGTATATACAGAAAAACATTGATGAGATAATAGCAGTAGAGGATCAGGAGCTTATCGTAAATTTCCTCGACATGATGGAAAATCATAAGATGCTCGTTGAAAACTCAGGTCTGCTTACTGTTGCTGCACTCAAGCATCTTGACTGCAAGGGTAAAAAGATAGTTTCTATCTTAAGCGGTGGAAACATGGATGTAATAACGCTTTCATCAGTTGTACAGCATGGTCTTATCGAGAGAGGACGAGTATTTACGGTATCGGTGCAGCTTCCTGACAGACCGGGTGAACTTGTAAATGTGGCAAAGGTTATTGCAAAACTTAAGGGAAATGTAATCAGACTTGAGCACAATCAGTTTGTAAGCATAAACAGAAATGCCGCCGTTGAGCTCAGGATAACGCTTGAGGCATTTGGACATGAGCATAAGAAAGAGATTATCGAAGCATTGAAAAAACATGGATATGATCCGAAAGAGGAAAGCCCGACAGGATTATATGAATAATGCAATGAGCAGGCAGCAGAGAGTACCATGAAAATCTGTCTGACTGCAAAGCAGCGACTGACAGCTCGCTGGCAGGTTTATGAATGTAAGAAATGAAAGGCTGAACTGTTACTGTAAAAGTGTAAGTGTGTTTTTTCAAATGAAAAAATAAATTAAGAAGTGGAGGTTTAGGATGAGTCAGTTTAAAAATACAACAGGTTATATAGGGAGCGAGTTACTCCATACACCGGGCGGAGTGAGAGATACTTACGGTGTAGAGTGTGAAAATAAATTAAATGTGGCGGGAAAAGTCCATGATGTTATGAAATCTTATGGTTTTGATGACATTCAGACCCCTGCATTTGAATATTTTGACATATTCAGCAAAGAGAGAGGAACAGCTTCTTCAAAAGAGATGTTTAAGTTCTTTGACAGGGGAAATAATACACTTGTATTAAGACCTGATATGACACCTCCGATAGCAAGATGCGTTGCAAAGTATTACAGAGAGGAACAGATGCAGGTTCGTCTTTGCTATACGGCAAACACATTTGTAAATACAGATCCTTATAAGGGAAAACTTCAGGAAGTGACACAGGTAGGTGCAGAGCTTTTTGGTGATGCAAGTTCAGATGCAGACGCAGAGATGATAGCACTTACGGTCGAGAGTCTTTTAAGCAGTGGTCTTAAGAGATTTCAGCTTGAGGTAGGTCATGCAGATTTGTTCAGGGGAATAGTTGAGGAGGCAGGTTTTACACCTGAGGAAACAGAAAAACTTCATGAACTTATTGAGAGTAAGAATTTTTTTGGTGTTGAGGATCTTCTCGACAATCTGACAGTATCAGAGGGACTTAAGGAGGTAATCTTAAAACTTCCTGACCTTTTAGATGACTTTGATGAAGCTGCTAAGTTTGTAAAGGAACGCTGCCAAAATGAAAGGGTTTTAAAGGCTCTTGACAGACTTGCAAAACTTGATAACATATTAAAAATATATGGATTTACAGATTATGTTACGATAGACCTCAGTATGTTAAGCCATTACAGTTATTATACAGGAATTATATTCAGGGCATATACATACGGTACGGGCGAAGCTGTGGCAACAGGAGGTCGTTATGACGGACTTGTGGGGCAGTTTGGAAAAGATACGCCTGCCATCGGTCTTGCCATTGTTTTAGACCAGCTTATGCTTGCACTTACAAGACAGGATATTCTCGATGAGAAGCTTGTATCAGGATGTATTCTTCTTTATCCTAAAGAACTCAGGGAAGAGGCATTAAACAAAGCTGCTGCACTCAGAAAATCGGGTGAGAATGTGCAGCTTGTACGCAAATCATCGCAGAAAGATATTGATTTGTATAAAGATTATGCAAAGAGAATGAATAAGGAAAAACTCTTGTATTTAAAAGATAAGACTGTAGTTGAAGAAATAACATTCAAGTAGGAGGGACATGATGGAATATATAACATTTGCACTGGCAAAAGGAAGACTTGCGAAACACACATTAAGTCTTTTGGAAAAGATAGGAATCACCTGTGAGGAAATGAAAGATGAAAAGACAAGAAAACTCATATTTGTAAATGAGGAACTGGGATTTAAGTTTTTCCTCTCAAAAGCATCGGATGTCCCTACATATGTTGAACTTGGAGCAGCAGATATAGGAGTTGTCGGCAAAGATACGATACTTGAAGCCGGAAGAAAACTCTACGAAGTATTAGACTTAAATTGCGGAAAATGCCGTATGTGTGTGGCAGGACCGGCGAGTGCGAGAGAAAAGTTAAATGATGGCTCGCTTATAAGAGTTGCAAGCAAATATCCGGGAATAGCAAAAGATTATTTCTATAATAAAAAGCACCAGACAGTAGAGATAATCAAGCTTAACGGCTCGGTAGAACTTGCACCTATCGTAGGACTTTCAGAAGTTATCGTTGATATAGTAGAAACCGGTTCTACATTAAGAGAAAACGGTCTTGAAGTTTTAGAGGAGATATGTCCTTTATCGGCGAGAGTAGTCGTAAATGAGGTGAGCATGAAAATGCAGCATGAAAGGATAACAAAACTTATCCGTGACCTTAAGAAAGTTATACCTGATGACTAGAAATAAATGACAATAGGAGATTGAGGAGCCGATTATATACTGTTTTGATTATACCGTGATAAAAGTATATTATAATGGTTTCGCAAATACCCGGTTAGTGATAAAAAGGGAGGCAGCTATGAGAATAGTTAAACTTACAGAAAAAGAGAAAAATAATATACTGGAAAACCTTTTAAAGAGAAGTCCGAACCAGTACAGTAAATTTGAAGATACTGTAAATGACATTATAGAGAATGTCAGAGCAAACAAGGACAAGGCATTGTTTGAATACACTGAAAAATTTGACGGTGTAAAGATTACTGAGGAGACATTCAAGGTAACTGATGAGGAGATAGAAGAAGCCTACACTAAGGTGGATGAGCGTCTTATTGAGATAATAAGAAAAGCTCTTGTAAATATCAGGGACTATCACCAGAAACAGGTTCGTTACAGTTGGTTTGACAGCAAGACTGACGGAACACTTCTCGGACAGAAGATAACACCGCTCGCAAGAGTAGGCGTTTATGTGCCGGGCGGAAAAGCGGTATATCCGTCATCAGTGCTTATGAACATCGTACCGGCAAAGGTTGCAGGTGTTGAGAAGATAGTTATGACAACACCACCCGGAAAAGACGGAAAGGTATATCCTATAACGCTTGTGGCAGCACATGAAGCAGGTGTAGATGAGATTTATAAGGTCGGCGGAGCACAGGCTGTTGCGGCACTTGCATTTGGTACAGAGAGCATTAAGAAAGTTGACAAGATAGTAGGACCCGGAAATATTTTTGTTGCACTTGCAAAAAAAGCTGTTTATGGTCATGTCAGCATTGACTCTATCGCGGGACCAAGTGAGATACTTGTACTTGCCGACGAAACGGCAAATCCAAGATATGTGGCAGCAGACCTTTTATCACAGGCAGAGCATGATGAGATGGCATCAGCTATCCTTGTAACGACAAGTGAGGAACTTGCAAAGAAAGTATCAGAGGAAGTTGACGGATTTGTAAAAGTCCTTTCAAGAAAAGAGATAATACAGAAGTCGCTTGATTCATATGGTTATATACTTGTGGCAAATGATATGAAAGAAGCAATCGACACGGCAAACGAGATAGCATCAGAGCATCTTGAGATAGTGACAAAAAATCCTTTTGACACTATGACAAGAATAAAAAATGCAGGAGCAATATTCATCGGAGAGTACAGCAGTGAGCCGCTCGGTGATTATTTTGCAGGACCTAACCATGTACTTCCTACGAATGGTACTGCAAAGTTCTTCTCACCTCTTTCAGTTGATGATTTCATAAAGAAATCAAGCATAATCTCATACTCTGAGGAGGCACTTAAACTTATCCATACGGATATTGAGGACTTTGCAAAGGCCGAAAAACTTACGGCACACGCAAACTCAATCGCTGTCAGATTTGAACAAAAATAAGCATTTCAAAAGCTTATGATGTATAGAGCACTAAGCGGTGTATAAATGGGATGCTTATGTCAGTGGGAGTAAGCTTTTACTGAAAGGCAGCAAAGGCGGAGTGCGAATGTCCGCTTTACTAAAAACGGGCAGGAAACTGCATTGGAAAGGGTTGGTTTTTATTATGAATGAAAATGTAAAAGCAAGAATGGCCGAGGTTTCAAGGGTGACCGGAGAAACTGATATTTTAGTTAAGTTAAATCTTGATGGCAGTGGCAAAGCTGATATAGATACAGGCATTGGTTTTTTCGACCATATGCTGAACAGTTTTGCACGACATGGCCTTTTTGACCTTACGGTTAAGGTTAAGGGAGATTTAGAGGTTGACTGCCACCATTCTATTGAGGATACAGGTATCGTTCTCGGTCAGGCTATAAAGGAGGCTGTCGGGGACAAGAAAGGTATTAAGAGATTTGGTGAGTGTATTCTTCCTATGGATGAGACTCTTATGCTTTGTGCACTTGACCTTTCAGGCAGACCTTATCTTGTAGAAAATATGGAGTTTAGCGTATCTAAGGTAGGCGAATTTGACACAGAGATGGTACATGAATTTTTCTATGCCGTAAGCTATTCTGCAGGTATGAACCTGCATTTAAAGATGCTTGACGGTTCAAATAATCATCATATAATAGAAGCTGCGTTTAAATCATTTGCAAAGGCACTTGACAGGGCAGTTATGTATGATGAGAGAATAAGTGATGTACTCTCAACAAAAGGAAGTTTAGGAGAATAGGATATATGAAAAAGAAAAAAATAATCCCATTTATAAATGCGGAAAATGAATATCCGGAAAACATCATAAAACTTGCGGATGAATATGCGTGTAAGGGTGCAGATGAATTGTTTATCTACAATTATACCGGGGATGAGGCATCGAGAGATGAATTTTTAAGCACGGCAAGAGCGATTGAAAAACAGATAGACATTCCGTTTATGATAGGAATGTATGTTGAGCGTTTTGAAGATGCAAAAAAAGCACTTTATACCGGAGCATACAAACTTGTGCTTAGAAATGCACTTCTCCCGGAACAGAAAGTGATAGACGAGATAACAGCCAGGTTTGACAAGGACAAGCTTATGCTTGAAGTTGACATGAAAGCCGCTTTTATGAATGCAGAAGCACTTGACAGGTATTATGATATGGGAATAGGTTCGGCGATGCTTAAACATATCGACTGCACAAAGAGTTTTACTGATACCATAAATAGTACAAAAATGGATATTATGATAAGGGATGGTCTTATAAGAAATGACCTTGCAGAGCTTTTATCATTTGAAAAAACAGATGCCGTATCAACAAATTATTTTGAAGATACCGAGGACAGAGATATATACAGGGCAAAAAGAGCCTTAAAAGAAAAAGGAATAGATGTAGAAGTGTTTGAAAGTCTTATTGATTTTTCAGACTTTAAACTTATGGACAATGGTCTTATCCCGGTAGTAGTTCAGGATTACCGCACAAACGAAGTTCTCATGGTTGCTTACATGAATGAGGAGTCATATGGAAAGACTATCGAGTGTGGCAAAATGACTTACTACAGTAGAAGCAGACAGGAATTGTGGCTTAAAGGAGATACATCAGGTCATTATCAGTATGTAAAGAAACTTATGCTCGACTGTGACAATGATACAATTCTTGCAAAAGTTCGTCAGGTCGGAGCTGCCTGCCATACCGGAAGCAGAAGCTGCTTCTTTAAGGAACTTGCCCAAAAAGAGTATATTGAAACAAACCCATTGACAGTATTGCTTGAAGACTATAAAATTATCATGGATAGAAAAGTAAATCCAAAGGAAGGCTCTTATACAAATTATCTTTTTGATAAGGGTATAGATAAGATTTTGAAGAAATGTGGCGAGGAGGCAACAGAGATTGTTATCGCTGCAAAAAATCCCGATTCGGAAGAGCTTAAGTATGAGATTGCCGATTTCCTTTATCACATGATGGTTCTTATGGCAGAGTGTGATATTGACTGGAGTGACATAACAAAGGAACTTGTCAACCGCAGATAGAAAGGTATGGTGAAGATATGACAGGAGCATTATTGTTAAAAGGTCTTGCGGACCTTACTTTCGGAGGAGCATTTTTATGGTATCTCGTTAAATTCCTTGTAAGTCTTGGTGTTGCTTATGGTGCGATACTTCTTGGTATTAAGTGGCGAAAGTCAAAAAATGAAAAGGCAGACGATATTGCGGAAACGAAATAAAAGCAGACTTGGTTCACGGTGAGTGATACATTTTGGCTTAAAGCCAGAAGTGGACTAATTGAGCAGATAAATAGTCTGAACATTATAAAGGCATATAAATGGAAATAGAAAAGAAATTCAAGATTAAAAAGCTTCCTGACAATCTGGAACAATATGAACAGAAACATATTGAGCAGGGGTATCTTTGCACAAATCCGGTTGTCAGGATAAGAAAAAGTAATGACAGATATATTCTTACTTACAAGTCACTTGTAAGTGGCAGTGAAGATAAGAATACGGATGTAAGGATAAATAATGAAGTTGAAGTTTTCCTGACAAAAGAAGGATATGAGCATCTGAGAGAAAAGGTGGACGATAATATTATCAAAAAGACAAGATATATAATACCCCTGGAAGATGGACATATGGGAGAACTTGATATTTTTGGCGGAGTGCTTGATGGACTTTATTTTATTGAGGTCGAGTTTGAGAGCGAGGAAGATGCCGAAAACTTTGCGCCACCGGTATGGTTTGGCGAAAATGTAAGTGATGATAAACGATACGCAAACAGTTATCTATCAAAATGTAACGACCTAAGCGTATTTTTATAAAAAACGATTAAGAGATGGAGGCTCATTATGTTTAAGATTTTAAAGAAAGAGTATCTTGCCAACAACATCTGGCTTATGGATGTTGAGGCACCAAGAGTAGCAAAATCATGTCAGCCCGGACAGTTTGTTATTGTAAAGACAGATGAGGAAGGAGAGAGAATCCCTCTTACAGTATGTGATTATGATAGAGAAAAGGGAACTGTTACTATAGTATTCCAGACAGTCGGAGCATCTACAACAGAGATGTCACGCTATGAAGTCGGGGAAAGCTTCATGGATTTTGTAGGACCTTTAGGATGTGCGTCTGAACTTATTGGGATGCCTATAGAGGAGTTAAAGAAAGAAAAGCTTTTATTTGTATGCGGTGGTGTTGGTACAGCTCCTGTATATCCACAGGTTAAATGGATGAAAGAGCATGGTATTGATGTTGATGTTATAATCGGAGCACGTACAAAGGATATTATGATACTTGAAAATGAGATGCGTGAAGTTGCAGGAAATCTTTATATTGCAACAGATGACGGTTCTTACGGTTTCAAGGGAAATGCGTGTGACCAGATAAATGAACTTGTAAAGAACTTAAATAAGACATATACAAAGGTTATAGCTATCGGACCTATGATAATGATGAAATTTGTTACTATACTTACAAAAGAACTTAATATTCCTACAATAGTAAGTATGAATCCTATCATGGTCGATGGAACAGGTATGTGTGGTGCCTGTCGTCTTAAAGTAGGTGATGAGATTAAATTTGCCTGTGTAGACGGACCTGAGTTTGACGGTCATCTTGTAGATTTTGACCAGGCTATGCGTCGTCAGAGAATGTATAAAACTGAAGAGGGCAGGGCAATGCTCAAACTCGAAGAGGGAGATACACATCACGGTGGATGTGGAAACTGCCAGTAAAAGAAAAATACAGCAAATGCGGGAATACTCCATGCCGGAGTTGTGTCAGATAATATTTAGAATTAAACATAAGCCCGCAAATATCTGTCAGAGAACATAGAATTGTAGAGAAAGGAAAATATCATGGAAGTTGATGTAATGAAAAGAATTCCTGTTCGTGAGCAGGAGCCAAAAGTTCGTGCAACGAATTTTAAGGAAGTTTGTTTAGGATATGATAAAGAAGAAGCGACAGCGGAAGCAACACGTTGTCTCCAGTGTAAAAATCCACAGTGCGTAAAGGGCTGTCCCGTAAATATAAATATACCGGGATTTATCAGTGAACTCGTGAAAGGAAATGTTGAGGGAGCTTACCATGTGATAAGTGAGTATTCTGCACTTCCTGCCGTATGTGGCCGTGTATGTCCACAGGAGAGCCAGTGTGAGTCAAAGTGCATCCGTGGAATTAAGGGTGATGCCGTATCTATCGGTAAACTTGAGAGATATGTCGCTGATACTGCAAGAGAAGAGGGCATCAAACCTGCAAAGGCTGAGAGCCTAAACGGAAAGAAAGTTGCCGTTATCGGTTCAGGTCCTGCCGGACTTACATGTGCAGGTGACCTTGCAAAACTCGGTTATGATGTAACTATCTTTGAAGCACTTCACAAAGCAGGCGGTGTATTATCTTACGGTATTCCTGAGTTCCGTCTTCCAAAGAGCAAAGTAGTAGACAAGGAAGTTGAAAATGTAAAATCACTCGGAGTTAAGATTGAGACTGATGTTGTCATAGGAAAAGCCGTTACTATAGACGAACTTTTAAATGAAGAGGGATTTGATGCCGTATTCGTAGGTTCAGGAGCAGGACTTCCTAGATTTATGGGAATACCGGGAGAAGATGCAAACGGTGTATTCTCAGCAAATGAGTACCTTACAAGAAGCAATCTTATGAAAGCTTTTGATGAAAATTATGATACACCTATCATTCCAGGAAAGAAAGTTGCCGTAGTCGGTGGTGGAAATGTAGCAATGGATGCCGCAAGAACAGCACTTCGTCTCGGTGCAGATGTACATATCGTATATCGCCGCAGCGAAGCAGAGCTTCCTGCACGAGTTGAGGAAGTACATCATGCAAAAGAGGAGGGAATCCAATTTGACCTTCTCACAAATCCTGTAGAAATCATGGAAGATGAAGAAGGAAATGTTTCAGGAATGAAGTGCATACGTATGGAACTTGGCGAGCCTGACGAGTCAGGAAGAAGAAGACCTGTTGAAATTGAGGGTTCTGAGTTCGTACTTGATGTAGATACTGTTATCATGTCACTTGGAACAAGCCCTAACCCGCTTATCTCATCAACAACAAAAGGTCTTGATATTAACAAGAGAAAATGTATAGTTGCTGAGGAGGAGACAGGAAAGACTTCTAAGGCAGCCGTATATGCCGGTGGAGATGCTGTAACAGGTGCCGCAACAGTTATTCTTGCAATGGGTGCAGGAAAAGCAGCAGCTAAGGGAATTGATGAGTTCTTAAGCAAATAATAAATAATATATAAAATTAAAGAAAAAGCCATTACCTTTGGGTGATGAGATTTCTCTTTGATAAATGTGATAAAAACAGTCGGATTTTGAAAATTTTCAGGGTTCGGCTGTTTTATTTTTGCAATAGAAGTTTTTTCTTGTAAAAACAAGCATAATTTTATGAAAAATAACATCCTTTAGCATAATGAAAAAATTATTTTTTGATATAAAAAATGTTAAAAGTAACGCAAACAATGATATACAGGGACTTAGAGCCACTTTTAGGTCTAAAATTTTGTGAGTGTTTCATAAAAAAAAACTAAAGAATAGTGCAAAGTGCATAAAAAATGAATTTGCTAAAAATAGAAAAATAAATGAATCAAACAAAAATCCATAATATTTTTATCAATAATTGACATTGTTTAAAACATACGGCTTTGCTACCATATAACTAGTGTAGTGTATCATTGATTTTCAGCTAAATAACGCAGGGTAAATTTTCATTCTGCAAGGCGGAGGAATGAGCCGTAGCGGGCTACGGCGATTGACAACAACACAGCAGATGGAAATTTATACAAGTTATTTGGCAAAATGTCAGTGATACAGTACACTAGTACAACCCACACAAAATAATCAGTAAAATAATAAAGTGTTCAGTGTGGGTTATACTGGAAAATTTCTTTGTTCTAAGACGGCTGTCTAAGCCTAAAAACAGACTTCTAAATTTTTTGTGCTGATTAAATAACAGCAGATCACTCGTAAATCAAATTTTTATCATCAGATAGATATCCCTAAAATAAAGACAGGAGGAGAAGTATATATATCAGGCTTTAACAATATTATGCAAACAGCAGAGCATACCACAAATATTTGCCTGATTGCAAAAACGGTGAAATCAGAATAAAAAAATCAGGGATTATCTGATTGAAACTTTTAATACAAAAATATTAAAAGTCTGCTTGGGGCAAAGAGTTTTTAAGATATGGAGGATAATATTTGTGTCTGAGCACACCCGACACAAATTATACCGATTATTTGATGGAATAGAAATAAATTACTATATAGGATATGAAGAAAAATGTGTGCAGAAATGAGGGATGATATGGAATATTATGAATTTGTAGATGAGATGGCAGAGAAGATAAAAATGTGTTTTGGTAAGGAGGTTGCGGTAGAGGTGCATAAGGTCATAAAAAATAATTCGCTTGAATATGACTCACTTACTATCATGGAGACGGGAAAGAGCATAACACCTAATTTTTATCTTCAAAATATGTATCAGAAGTACATTGACGGAACAGGCATTGACAGCCTTGTATCAGAGGTTGTGAGGATATATGAGGACAGCCAGAGACAGAATACATATGAAAATCTGTCAATGGAGTATGAGGATTGCATTGAAAAAATAGTTATGAGACTTATCTCTTTGAATAAAAATAAAAAGCTGCTCGAAGATATGCCGTATATCAGATTTCTCGACATGGCAGTTGTGTTCTATTGTCTTGTTAGTAATGATGAGGATGGAATTGCATCCATACGGATAACAAATGAAGTTGCAAAGGAATGGCAAACGGATACAAGAGAACTTTACACACTGGCATTAAAAAATTCGGAGAGAATATTTGAAGAAAAAATAATGCCTATGAGCGAAGTTATCGGTATGTTTGATGTGCAGTTGCAGGAGATGGGATTAAAAAAACCGGCACTTAAGCGTGAGTGTTTATATGAGCCTTATGTGGTAACAAATAACATGGGGATAAACGGTGCATCAGTTATCTTATATCAGGATATATTTAAGCGACTGGCTGAGAAAATAGGAGGTGATTTTTATATCCTGCCGAGCAGCATACATGAAGTGCTTGCAATGTCGGCAAAAGCCGGACTTACAAAAGAGGAACTTAAAAACATGGTAAAAGAAGTAAATGATAATTGTCTGCTGCCGGATGAATATCTGTCGGACAGTGTTTACAGGTACAATAAAACATTTAATTCGCTTGAAATAGTAGCGTAAAACGGGGGGAAAGATTATATGGAGAGAAGAAGGAATTTATTAAAAAAAGTTTTGATATATGTGTTGACGGTGGCAGTTGTTTTGTCAAATGGAATGTTTATGAATTTAAAAAAGGCAAAAGCAGAGACATATTATCAATATCTTGTGCATTTTTCAAAGCCGTTTACAATGACAGGAAGTCTAAAAAATACAATAGAAGGAATTATGAAAAGTTCAAGTGTTTTGAAAAAAAGTGAAGATTCGTTATGTGTTGAGTATTTGATAAATGAAAAAAGTGATTATGTGAATATGTATAAAAATATTGTTGCAAATTTAGATGCATCAACGCTTGTAAATCCGGGATTTTATATAAGAGCTATGGTTGGAATGGGAAATAAGCTATCAGATACTCCCCAAAACGCAACTTTGGCAGAGGCAAAAAATCTTATAAGCAATGATGCAAAAAATCATAGATCGTTATATATTTATTGGCAGTGCGGACATATTTATGATTCATCAAGATGGCAGCTTACATCTGCAGCAACCTGTCAGCACAATAATCAGTACAGATGCACTATCTGTGGTGAGACAAAAAGTGAGGGAAACACTATAAGCCATAATTATTCATCATGTATATCAGGAGCAACCTGTCAGCAACCGGCGGTATATAAATGTACCATGTGCAACAGCACAATAAATCAGGGAAGTACGATAGGTCATAATTATTCAACTTATGTATCAGGGGCAACCTGTCAGCATCCGGCAATATATAAGTGCACTATGTGCAGCAATACAACTTATTCAGGAGGGTATGCAAATCATATATGGGCACAGAAAAGTGCAGCAACCTGTACGCAGGGACAGGTGTTATACTGTACGACCTGTGGAACGCAGACGGCAGGTGCAGGGGCAACAGGACATAATTATTCAAGTGTTTCAGTGACGGCTCCGACGAGTTCTTCAAAAGGATATACAAGACATAGATGCGGATGTGGTGCGTATTATGATGATACATTTACATACAAAGTTGAGTATGATGCAAACGGTGGTTATGGAAATGTGGCGAGCCAGACGATAAATTATGATAAATCAGAAAATTTAAAGCAAAATTCTTTTGGCAGGAGTTATTATCATTTTACCGGATGGAATACAAAGGCAGACGGAAGCGGAAAAGCGTATTCGGCAGGACAGCTCATAAAGAACATAACAACGACTACAGTAAAATTGTATGCCCAGTGGCAGAAAAATAAGTATAGCGTTACCTGTATTGATTATTATGAGGACGGTAAGGTGATAGACAGTGTAAACAATAATAAAACCGTTCAAGTCGATTATGATACAAAAATATCAGGTCAGTATTTTGGGACAGATACAAAAATCGGAGCGTATTATCCCGGAACAAAATATGTGTCATGCGATGGAGAAAAGACGGTATCAGGAAATATAACTGTAAAAAGATTTTTTAAAGATTATAGGGAAAACGGTCTTAATGGAGCAGTGATAAATTCGGGTACACTGGTAAGTATGTCTGAAAAGCCTGAGAGTGTGAAAATTCCGGAAGAAGTAAAGCGGATAGGAGACGGAGCATTTAAAGACCAGGATAAACTTGTTTCGGTTGATATTAAGAACGGAACAGTTAATGAAATAGGAGCAGGGGCATTTGAAAACTGCATAAGTCTCAAGAAGATTGTAGTGCCGTATTCAGTGAGAAAAATCGAAAAAAATGCTTTTATTGGATGTAGTTCATTAGACGAGATAATCATAAAAAATCCTGACTGTGAGATAGACAGGTCGTTTGAAACGATACCACAAAATGCAGTGATAACAGGATTTTCAAATTCATCGGCACAGTCTTATTCAAAAGAAAATCACAGAAATTATAATAAGATAACAACAATAGGTGAGGACTTTTTTGCAGGAGAAAAATATTTAGAGAGATTTAATGTGCCATCGGATGTTGTAATTATAGGAGACAGGGCATTTAAAAACTGCACGGTATTAAAAAAGATTACTCTTGGAAATGTGACAAGAATAGGTGATGAGGCTTTTGCCGGTTGTACTTCTTTAAAGTATGAGAGTGATTATGAGAAGATAACGAAAGATGCACTTGTTATACCTAAGACAACAGAATATATAGGAAAAAAAGCATTTGCGGGAGATAAAGAAATAAAAGAAATCGTATTCGAGGGAAAAGAAACAGTTATCAGTGATAAAAGCAGTATAGATGCAGGTACTTTGATAGGATGTTATGCAGGAAGCAAACAATATGATTTTTCAGTAGAAAATAAATATAAAATTATTTTATTTGCAGGTTTTGAGAATGATGGTACAACGGAATTTGCAGATGAATACAGGGACAGTGATGAAATTGCCGCTGTAATAATGGGAGCAGGAATAGAAAAGATAGGCAGATTTGCATTTGCAGGCTGCAAGTCATTGGAGAATGTTTCTATTATGGGAGACCGTACTAAAAAGACAGCGGTTACAATAGACAATTCAGCATTTTATAATTGTACGGAACTAAAAAAAGTAATGTCTGATGAGAATATCAGTGAATTAGGTGACAATGTATTTTTTAACTGTGAGAAACTTAATGAAGTTACATTTTCGGACAACAATATGCTTGCAAAAATAGGAAACAGAGCATTTTACGGATGTGTTTCTTTAAGTGAGATAAAAATAAATAATCCAAATTGTGTTATCAATGAAAATAATGATACATTTTCTGAAAATACAATTTTAAGAGGATGGAGCAAATCAACAACTAATGATTACAGTAAAAAAAATAATAGGAAATTTGAGTGTATCGGTATCTCATATTGTGTGGAGTTTGATAAAAAAGGAGGAGATAACGGGACAGATGGCATATTTGTTTATAGTGGAATGAAGATGCCTGATATAGAAGTCCCTGAGAAAAAAGGATATACATTTTGCGGATATGCGTCAGGTGACAGTCAGCTTTATAATGATGCCGGAAAATATATATCGGGAGAAGTCCTAAATATATCAGAAGATATGACAGGAAAAAAAGCATTGAGTGCAAAGTGGTGTGCAAATTGCTACAGTGTGTGGTATATGCCAAATGGAACGGACGGAGAAAAGACTGAGCAGGCAGGATTGCTTTATGATACTGAATTTAAGATTTTGGATAATATGTATAAGAAAGAAGGATATACATTTGCAGGCTGGAGCACTTTAGCTGACGGAAGTTCAGAAATATACAAAGCAGGTGAAAGTATCAAAAACCTCACGGATAAAGACGGAGAGGTTGTCAGACTCTATGCCCGGTGGCAGGAAAACTCATATAATATCGAGTACAATCTAAATGGCGGAACGGGTGAAGCACCTGAAAATAAGGAAATCATGTATCAATCAGAGTACACGATAGCGGATAACAAAAGTACAAAAGAATATTATGTTTTTGCCGGATGGAATACAAGATACGACGGAAAAGGAACAAGTTATGAGGTTGGACAAAAGGTAAGCAGGCTTACTGCTGTAAAAGGTGATAAGATAATATTATATGCACAGTGGAAACCAGTAGAATACAGCATTTCTTATGATTTTGACGGTGGAGAGACTGAGACAAATGTAAATCCTCTGAAATATGATTGCGAGACAGATGACTTTACCGTGGTTTCGCCAAAGAAACACGGGTGGAATTTCGTAGGCTGGCATGATAGCGATAAGCTGCACGAGGGTGCTTATGTTGTTAAAAAAGGCTCACATGGAGATATAACTTTAAAGGCAGTTTACAGATTGTCGGAATACAGTATAAAATTTGAGACAAACGGCGGAGAATTTAAGGATGAAAAAAGCAGGATAAGTTCGTATAGATTTGGAGATGATGTAAATCTTCCGATGGATGTAGAAAAAAAGAACTATGTCTTTAAAGGCTGGTCGGCGGACAAAGATAAGAATGATACATATGTTGCAAAGATTGAGCCTGATGATACGGGAGATAAATGTTTTTATGCGGTATGGACTCCTGAATCTTATAAAATTAAATATATGCTTGACGGAGGAAAGACAGAAGACGGAAGTCCAATGGCATATCTGTATGGAACAGGGGTAAAACTGCCGGAGAGTGCAAAGAAAGACGGATACAGTTTTGCAGGCTGGTATCAGGATGAAAAATTCAGCGGACAGAGAATTGAAAAGATAACAGAAAATGAAAGCGGAGATAAAGTTATATATGCAAAATGGATACCAAATGTGACAGATAAAGACAAATCAGATTCAGACTTATCCGGAAATAAACCGTTAGATACAAAAAATCCATCTGAAAGCAGTCTGCCGCATCAAAGTAAAAATCCTGATGACAGTGATGGAACAGATAAAAAAGATAATGTTTCCGAGAGTACAAAACCTGAAGTAACAAAAATGCCATTGCAGACAGATGCTTTGTCAGAGCAGACAAAAACGCCATTGGTGAGAATGACTGCAAGTCCGAATAAACAGCAGGGAGCTGGAAAAAACAGTGCAGGAGAAAGTAGTAATACTGAGGCAAAAACCAACAAAAAAACTGCCAAATATAACAGATATAATAAAAATAAAAAGACAGTTGCATTAAAGAAATTTTGCGATACTAAGGCGAAAAAAGCAATCATTCCTGACAGCATAACAAAAGGCGGTGTGAGATATAAAGTTACCTCTGTGGCAGCAGATGCATTTTCAGGCTGCAAAAAATTAAAAGAAGTAACGATAGGAAAGAATATAAAAACAATCGGAAAAAATTGTTTTAAAAATTGCCACAGTCTGAAAAAGATTAATATTAGGAGTAAAATATTTAGAAAGGCAGGGAAAAATTCATTAAAAGGAACTAATAAAAAGCTTATTGTCAGCTGCAATAAAAAGAAAATGACAAAGTATAAAAAGCTGTTAAAAAATAGGGGGAATAATAAATATAAAATGAAAGAAAAATAATAAAAACGCACCCGGAGGGAGTCGAACCCTCGACACACAGCTCCGGAGGCTGTCGCTCTATCCACTGAGCTACGGGTGCACATACAATTAAGTATTTTAGCATATCACATGGTTGTTGTAAAGTATATTCAGCGTACAAAAATAATTTAGCTGGAATGCCTAGCTTTACAATGACCTTGTGTTGTGTTAAAATTATCTTTTATGGGATAGAAATTGCGAGAGAAGGAAAGTGATTTCAATGTTTAAATATAAAAAAATTGTTATTTTTTTAGTGGTTTCAGTTCTTTTATTGGGAAGTGCTATATTATATACTGTACTTTCGGGAATGGATTCAGGAAATACAGTATATAATATTCAGCAGAAGACAAATTACCAGAAAGAAAAAGAAGTAGATGAGAACAGTGATTACGATACAGTTTCAACAGATAATGTAAATGAACAGATAGACGGAATTGTATCAGGTTATCTTAATGCAAAGCTTAACGATAACATATCGGGCATGAAAAAATATGTAAATGATATAACAGTGATAGATGAAAAAAAGATACAGGCACAGAACCAGAGTATAGAGTCATACAATAATATAAAGTGTACTGTCAAAAAATGCTATTCTGCCGATGCATACAGAGTGTATGTATATTGTGATATAAAGGCATTTGGTGTTGAGAGTATGCTGCCGTCATTGTCGGCATATTATATAAAGAGAGCAGCAGATGGAGAATATGAGATATATTTTGGAAAAATAAACAGCAACGAGCAGAAAGAGATTTTAAAGTTTGATAAGAGTGACGAGATAACCGCTTTAAAAGATTCCGTGCAAAAGCGGATGAATGATCTGATAAGTACGGATGAAGAAGTGAGGACACTTTTTAATGAATTAAAGAGTGGTGAATAAAAAATATTAGTGTTTCATACCGAGAGTACATTGTATGGGCATGGAGGATTATCATGAGTGAAAACGGTATAAGGATAAATAAATATTTAAGTGAAGCAGGTGTTTGTTCAAGGCGTGAAGCTGACAGGTTAGTAGACGCCGGAAGGGTATGTATTGACGGTGTTACGGCGGTATCAGGTGCAAAAGTATGTGACGGACAGACGGTTACGCTTGATGGAAGAAATATAAAAAAAGAGGACGAAGAAATTTATCTTGCTTTTTACAAACCAAAGGGAATCGTTTGCACAACGGCAACGGAGGAAAACGGTGAGAAAATAAAAAATGTTGTAGAATATATAAACTATGACAAAAGGATATATCCGGTCGGAAGACTTGACCAGGCATCAGAGGGACTTTTGCTTATGACAAATCAGGGTGATGTTATGGAGAAAATCTTACGCAGCAGATATGGACATGAAAAAGAATATTTTGTAAAGGTAGACCATAAAGTAACAGATGAGTTTTTAAAGAAAATGGGAGAAGGAGTTCCTATTCTTGATACTGTTACAAAAGCGTGTAAAGTATGGAAAGAAGATGATTTTAGTTTTCATATCATACTCACACAGGGATTAAACAGACAGATAAGACGAATGTGTGAATATTTCGGGTACAGAGTAGTGCATCTTAGGAGAGACAGAATAATGAACATAACTCTTGACGGACTCAAAAAAGGAAGATACCGTAAACTGACATTGCGTGAGGTATCAGAATTAAAAAAGATGCTTTAAAGCTGATGGCGGTATCATTAGAGGAACAGTCCTTTCAGATATGCTGCGACAGCAGCCGGTGTTATAAACAGGCATCAAAGCGGATTGCAAATATCCGATTGATTTTTATGTATAAATTTTTTCATATGCAGATAATGACACATGAATATATTTTATATGGTATGTATGGAGGAAACAATGGCAGAAACAGGTAGAATGAAAGAACTTATTGATATATTGAATAAAGCGGCATCTGTTTATTATCAGGGAAAAGACGAGATAATGAGCAACTTTGAATATGACAGGATGTATGATGAGCTCTCGGCACTTGAAAAAGAAAGTGGACTTGTGCTGGCAGGAAGTCCGACACAGAAAGTCGGCTATGAGGTATTAAGTGAACTGCCTAAGCAGACACATCCGTCACCGATGCTTTCGCTTGACAAGACAAAACAGGTTGATGAGCTTTCAAGCTGGCTGGGTAGCAAAGAGGGACTTTTATCATGGAAGATGGATGGACTTACAGTTGTGCTGACATATGAAAATGGAGAGCTTTTAAATGCAGTTACCAGAGGAAACGGAGTCGTAGGCGAAGTCATAACAAATAATGCAAAAGTGTTTAAAAATCTGCCAGTCAATATACCGTTTAAAGGTCGTATGGTGCTTCGAGGTGAAGCCATAATAACATACTCTGAGTTTAAGAAGATAAATGCCTTATTATCAGAGGAGGAGCAGTATAAAAATCCAAGAAATCTGTGCAGCGGTTCAGTAAGACAGTTAAACAATGAGATAACGGCAAAAAGAAATGTAGAACTTTATGCGTTTACCCTTGTTGAAGCTGAGGGAGTCGACTTTAAAAATTCCCAGCAAAATAAAATGGAATTTATGAAAGAACAGGGATTTCAGACAGTTGAGTATAAGGTTGTCACGGCAAAAAACATATATGAGACAGTAGAATGGTTTTCAGAAAAAGTCAAGACAAATGACTTCCCGTCGGATGGACTTGTACTTTTGTATGATGATATAAGTTATGGTGAGTCGCTTGGTTCAACAGCAAAATTTCCGAGAAATGCCATTGCATTTAAGTGGGCAGATGAAACTGCCAAGACAAAACTAACGGAAGTTGAATGGAGTGCATCAAGAACCGGACTTATAAATCCGGTTGCAATTTTTGAGCCGGTTGAACTTGAGGGAACGACCGTGAGCAGGGCAAGTGTCCACAATATAAGCATTGTAAAGGAGTTGAAGCTTGGAATAGGCGATACTATCGAGGTATATAAGGCAAACATGATAATTCCTCAGATAGCACAGAACCTCACAAAGAGCGGTTCTCTTGAAATACCGGACAAATGTCCGGTGTGTGGAGAAAAAACATCCATCCATAAAGAAAATGATGTTGAAGTGTTATTTTGTGAAAATCCGGATTGTCTTGCAAAAAAAATCAAATCAATATCACTTTTTGTAAGCCGTGATGCAATGAACATTGATGGAATGTCAGAAGCAACCATAGAAAAATTCATATCAAAAGGATTTTTACATGAACTTGCTGACCTTTTCAAACTTAACAGATATAAGGATGAGATAATATCAATGGACGGGTTTGGCGAAAAGTCATATGAAAAGCTTGTAAAAGCCGCTGAGACAGCGAAAATAACAACAACGGCAAAATTTATATACAGTCTCGGCATTGCGAATATAGGATTGTCAAATGCGAAGATGGTATGTAAGGCATTTTCAAATGATTTTGAGAAAATAAGACACGCTTCAATAGATGAACTGGTAGAGATAGACGGTGTCGGGGAGATAATAGCAGAGTCATTTGTAAAATTTTTTGCAAACGAAAATAATAACCATATGGTAGATGACCTGCTCGATATTGTCACGCTTGAAGATGAAGAAAATGATAATGCAAACGACATGGATGGTATGAACTTCGTAATAACAGGCTCAGTAAATCATTTCTCAAACAGAAGTGAGGTAAAAGAGCTTATTGAGGGCAGAGGAGGCAAAGTGACGGGAAGCGTCACATCAAAGACAAAATACCTTATAAATAATGACAGCACAAGTAACTCATCAAAAAATAAAAAAGCAAAAGAGCTTGGAGTGCAGATAATAACAGAAGATGAATTTATCGATATGTTTTCGATAAAATTGTGATGAATAATAAAAAACTTCGTAATTATATAATAAATAAGAGAAAGGGGCGTTAAATATGCCAATTAAAGTTCAAAACAATCTTCCTGCAAAGAAGATAATGGAAAAAGAAAATATATTTATGATGGACGAAACAAGAGCGGTATCTCAGGATATAAGGCCGTTATATATCGCAGTTTTGAATTTAATGCCGCTAAAGGAAGAAACAGAAGTCCAGCTTCTTAGAAGTCTTTCAAATACACCGCTTCAGGTAGAGATTACATTTTTGACAACAGCGACATATATAGGAACAAATACACCTGCAAGCCATTTGAATGAGTTTTACAAAACATTTGAAGATGTAAAAAATAGAAAATTTGACGGACTTATAATAACAGGAGCACCTATTGAGCATATGGAATATGAGGATGTTCAATACTGGGATGAGCTCACAAAGATAATGGACTGGTCAAATACAAATGTAACATCAACACTTCATATATGCTGGGGAGCACAGGCTGGACTTTATTATCATTATGGAATACATAAATATATGCTGCCAAAGAAGAAATTTGGAATATATGAGCATATCGTGCATCACAGAAAAGAACCACTGTTAAGAGGCTTTGATGATGTGTTTTATGCACCACATTCAAGACATACAGGAGTCAACCATGATGAGATAGCAGCCTGTAAAGACATAACAGTGCTTGCTGAGTCCGAAGAAGCCGGAGAACTAATTTTGGTGTCACATGACGGAAAAAAGATATTTGTACTTGGCCATCTTGAATATGACAGAATGACGCTTGACTCAGAATATAAAAGGGATAAAGCGAAAGGGCTTGATATAGAAGTACCTGAAAATTATTATCCGGATGATGATTCGGAGCAGCGGCCAAAACTTCGCTGGAGAGGTGCAGCAAATGCATTATTTAGTAACTGGTTGAACTATTATGTTTATCAGAATACACCGTATTCGTGGGATTAGAAATGGCGTGAATACGGCGATTTGAGCTTGTTTTTAGGGCATTTGCAAAAGTATCTTTTATTCTAAAAAATGAAAAAAATTGCAAGCACTAGAGGAATAAATTGAGTAAAATTAGACATATTATAGAAAAAATTGAAAGAAAACAAAAAAATAGTTTAACGGACACAAAGGAGGGAAAGCACATGGCTGTATTGGCAAAACCGATTAATAAGATTGCTATTGTAAAAGAAAAGGAATCCCGAAAGTTTGTGCGTGAGTTTAATAAAAATAAAGTGACGAATGAATTTTTGGATTCATGTAAGAAAGCTGGTAAGTTGTTTGGCAAAAGAAAATAAAAAAGCACATAAACATATAGAAGATTTTAATCCTGATGTGATGTCTTTAGAAAAGTCATATCAGGATTTTTCCTCTAAAATGCAACTCTTTAATGCAGGAAGTGGGTATGAAAATTTTAATGATTTTATAGTTTCTGAAGCATCTGAGTATAAAAATACTGGTGATGGTGTAACATATGTTGTATGGAATATATTGTATGATAAGGATAATATTGAGATAGACAGAGATATAGTTTCGTAATATACCTATTTTTACTAACAAAAACAAGTGATTGTAGAGAAAAAAGGACACTTGAAAAAACAAGTGCCCTAGTGTATAATCTAATCAGAAAGTGAATCGGATGTGATATCCGATTTGCCCTCAGTTGAGAAAAACTAATAAGAATAGCATCCTAAACTTTGCGAGGGTTGGGGATGCTATTTCTTTTTATTGTTATGATTATCTATGTAAGATAGAGCCGAGAATATTACTAGCAATAAAGTCAAAACTTCCATTGTGTTCATGGCATCACCCTCTTTCGTAATACTAGAGGGCATCAAACAATCGGAAAATCACATCCTGCTTTCTTTTCGATTGTACGGTATCAGTATAACATAGAGTAAACAAATGTTCAAATGAGAGACAGTGATAAGACACGCAATAGGTAAATTTAACATCAGGTTCCGTTTTTGAAATGAAAACTGCCACACATGATAAAATATCGTAAATAAGATATTTTACAATACCGAGTACCGTTTCTGATCCATTTATTTTCAGTCACAAAATAAATGAATCAAAAAATGGATCGCTATAAATGCCTTAAATACGATATATTTGTGTTCCGTTTTTGGTGATCCATTTATTTTTGAAAACCGGAACGGGAGCTGAAAAATGGAACGCAATAGAATGGTTGTCATGTGTTAAATCTCATAAATACGATATTCAAAACCGGAACCTGTATTAAAAAGCCATATTTTCTGTGGCAGTTTTGAATCAAAAACAGAACCTGTTATAAACTTTTACATCCTGTAATCGTTTTGAGTCTCAAAGCAGCAATTCATAAAAACTATATTTTTTTCAAAATTTTTACTCATTTACTGATTTCTCATGCTATTTATATTGTAGCAGAGATAGAAACACCCAACTAAAAAATGTGAAAACACCCAACTAAAAAATGTGAAAAAACCATTGACAAAGAAAGTGGGGGATGGTAAAATATATAAGGTTATTTTTTTAATCATAATAATCACTAACACTTGTTGATGACTTAAATTATTTTTATGTGATTTAGTTAATGGAAAGTATTAAGCGTAAATCAAGAAATAAAAATTAGAGTTAATGTAAATGACGATTTATATTATTAAAGAGAAGTATTTTCAAAGGCATCAGCCGATGGAATATAAGATGTGGTGTTACATCTGATTTGAATAGATGTTATGAGAATAACATTGACAAATGAACAATTGCTGTTAAGGCGATTGATAACACATAATGACAATTGCATATATGCGGCTGCAAGTATAAAGGGTAATCGCTTCTATTTTATCACAGATAGCAATAATGTTATTTACGACTATGGTAAGATAACTTCTTATGATCCAATATATTATAAGTCACAGCTTCTCCCATATGGTGGAAGTAAAGCCTACAATGTTTACGGCTATGATGAGAATGGCTATGATAACAAAGGCTATAAGACTGATGGATATAATGATGCAGGTTATGACCGAGATGGTTATGATAAGAAAGGTTTTAACTCCGATGGTTATGACCGAGAGGGTTATAAGACAGATGGTTATAATGATGCTGGTTATGACAAAGCTGGTTATGACCGTAATGGTTGGGATAAAGAAGGATATAATAGAAATGGTTATAAACCCGGTTATTATAACTTTTTAGATTATTCATGTGGTAGTGCTAAAGATGGATATAAAGTTGATAGTATGTTTGATAGAAATGGTATTGACCTATTTGGTTTTGATAAGAATGGTGTCTATAAAGATGGTTTCATTTATACAGATACTGACGATTGGAGTCAAAAGTTGGTGCCAAATACTTATCATAATATTATAGAGTGCTTTAAAGCTGGTGAAGAAGAAAGATGGCATACTGACGGTCGAAAAGTCATGGATTCTGGAGCATGGGATAGCACTAATAGATACAATTTCGAAGTTGCTGTCGATAAAAACATTCGTAATTATTACACTAATCAGAGTATTGGTTTTTATTCAGTAGCATCAACTAAAGGTGAAGACTATGCACAAACTCGTTTCATATCAGGAGTTTTATATGTAACAGTTCCCGATTCATATGTGAACAGAAAGGGAAAGAAAACTAATATTTATTATTTAGGTATTACTCAGAATGGTGCTCGTACACATACAAGATTATATAAGATTAAATCAAAATATATGCGTATAAAATTAGCATATGGCGATAGTGTATCTATAGGTAATTACAGCAATGTTGATGATGGTTCAATATGCAAACATCCATTTTCATATAAATATGTACCATCAACGAAATATCTTGGTTGTAGTTCAGTATCATTTGATTATAAAGGTAAACTAATTAATGCTTCTGAAACAAAAGTCAATATTACACCAAAGCATACAAAAAAAGATATTGTCTACACATCTAACATGGATTATAAGAATATCACTGTGAAAAGCAGTAATAGTAAAATAGTTAAAGCCAAAAAGATAAAATTCATGTATTCCACAAAGGAGATGAAAAGGGCCGTTAAACTCAAATATTTCAAGTTTGACAAAAAGGCAAAAATGTTAGCTGTGAAATTAACAGGTGGTTCCAAAAAGGGAACAGCAACAGTCACTATCAAGGACACAAAGAGTGAAAAGACTGAAACTATCAAAGTAACAAACAAATAAACTTAATCATAAAGCAAAAAAGAAAAATAAGGAAATCAATGGATAGCAGACTATTTATAGTCGGCTATCTTTGGTTTTATTTACATATATAATAATATGTATTAGGAGGATTATTTATGAATTGATATGTAAACATATCGAAGGCAAAAATTAAAAGATTTTTTGTGATTTATTTTCAAACTAAGGCAAAAAGTATCGAGGCAGCTTATATTTTATTATTCTCTTGTTTGGAATATTTTGACATGAATTGTCATGATATGATATAATACTTTATAAGGTGCTACTAAAAACGGTAGGACGGTTCTCTCCAATCTGGGAGTACAAGCCCAGTCTGCATAGATGGTAATTGTGCCGTAGTTCAGAAAGGGGATTTTGCCAATGATAACTTTGTCATACGAAGCGTTGATTGCACTTGTCGCATTATGCGGTGGTGCAGGATATATGCTCGGTAGAGATATACAGAAAGCAAAAAAGTAATCGTCCACTGCCAATGGAATAACGATTACTTTTGCTTAGTCAAAATAATTTATTAATTTCAGAGCAACCGTCTTGCTTTACGGTGGCATCTTTTTTGAATTATCTTTAATTCCTTTGTATTGTAACATATATTGAAAGGTGGTGCAAGAGGGAATTAGACGAAAGCTTCATCGGCATCCTCAGTATCTTCACGAATAACATACATCTGAGTTGTTTCGGAAGGATTAGATTATTTGCTCTCAGCTTCATTTTTTTCTTTTAAAGCATTAATTTTTTCCATAACTTCTGCCTTAGTTTTGGGTTTACAATAAAAGGAACGAGTAGTTTCTGTCGATTTGTGATTGGCAAGCTCTGCTGCTAACGCTAAATCACCTGTTTCTTCATAAACCAAATTTAATCTCGATTTACATTGACAATGCGGACGATAATCAGAAATTTGAATGATTTCACAATATTTTCTCATTCTGTCTCTAATAGCACTGTCACCCATAGGTTTATATTTTCCTTTATATTTTGTAATTAACAACGAATCACATTCTAAATGGTCATAATCATTCTTTCTCATCTCAAGCCACTCTTGAATAAGTTCTTTTGCAACACTCCCAAAAACAACTTGCGTATGATAACCCTCTTTTTCCCTTATGTCAACAAACATATTATGTTCCAAGTCAAGCTTAGATAATTGTAGTTTTAACAACGCACCAATTCTATTTGCTGAGTCAAAACTTACTTCAAATAAAATCTGGTCTTGAATTGAATACTTATCATTTTCAGATAATTCTCTACGGATTGTTTGAACTTGTTCTTCTGTAAGAAAATACGAATTTAAAATATGTTCCTCATTGGCTTTTTTCATTCTATCAAGTTTCCCATCAAAAGGATGATATTTAACAAAACCACGTTTCATAGACCAAATATAGAGTGAACTAACAGCAGAAATTTTCATGTTAATAATCTTTTTATGATTCAGAAGTGTTTCCTGGCAGAACATAATATAATTCTCCATAATATCAACGGCATTTTCCATAAACTCATCTGAATATAAATCTAAATCACAATAGTTTTCGCCTAACCACATAAGAAAATGACGAAACAATCCTTCATATCTTTTATATGTAGTATCTTTAATGTCCTGATTTTTTATAATATTTGATTGGAGATATTTCTTATATTTCTTCAAGTTATCAGGATTTATGAATTTCTCCTTGTCCTTGGTAAAATATTTTACCCTTATTACATGTGCCACTAAATCACTTCCTTTCATATAGAAAAAGAAGTAGAATAGTGATAACTAAGCTACTTCTTTTTTAATAAAATTTAATAAAATTGTTTCAATATTTTTAAATTCCCAATACGGAATTTCTAATAATGGGATATTATTATTTTTACAATATGTACGTTTAGTATTATCACTAAGCTGATTTCTTTCAAATAGGCTATTAGCCCATTCATTACCTCTACCTGCAAAGTCAAATGGTTCATAATGCTGAATTCCTTGATATTCACACAAACCAATGAGATTATTATTGTCAAATATTGCAAAGTCAAATGGTAATGGTAGTTGCATTCGACAATCATCAAAACAATATTGTGTTTGATATTGAATATTATTTTTGTCTAAAACATTTTCAATATATTTTTCACCCTTTGAAGCAGAACAATGAGGACAACTATTTCCATTTTTTATATTATTAAAATTTGATTGCCATGATTTGCCACAAATATCACACTTAAATAAGCTCAATTCTCTTATATTTCCACAATATTCAAAGTAAGTAAAAAGGCTATTCCCTACCGCAAACAGGGGATAGCCTAAGTCTTAGTTTCCTGTAAGAAACATTTACTTTGTTTCCGAACGGCAACCATTAGACACGCTAATATCTATGATTGCTTCTAAGCCGATTATAAAGCTTTGACCGTTAAAAGTCAAGTGCTATGGGGTGTATCGCATGGTACATCTTAATCTATTCTCATTTGCAAAACTAATTTCCACCCCTATATGACTTGTCGTGGAAGTTACTACTTCCGAATATCAGGTGTGGAAATTACTTATTCTTAATGTTATATTATTCCT
>OGRR01000126.1_pt1 | contig 78518 bp, 95 predicted proteins | sample 1553511 | NCBI WGS metagenome assembly OGRR01 (sample SAMEA2580040, study PRJEB22360) | human gut metagenome | biome: human gut; feature: human-associated habitat; material: faeces | place: Denmark | collected 2008/2010 | reverse complement strand
TTTCGGACAAACGGTTTTCAAGACCGCCTCGTTATGACCACTTCGATACCTCTCCATATCTCTGTAGTGGTCTGCGCTTTCGTCTCGCTCGAAGACAAGTGATATTTTATCATCTGTTTTTCAATATGTCAATATACTTTTTTCATTTTTTTTACTTTTTTTTATCATATGTTTCACGGGCAAATATTTCACCAATTTCAAGGTCTTCCGGTGTAGTAATTTTTATATTTTTATAAGATCCTTCATATAACCATACCTCATGATTTCCATAATCCTCTACTACCATAGCATCATCTGTAATTCTGCTGCTGTCATGCATCAGTGCTTTTTCATAAGCTTCTTTTATCAGATGATACTCAAATATCTGTGGTGTCTGAACATTCCACACATGACTCCGATCCGGTGTAGATACCACTTTTTTTCCTTCACCAATTATCTTCACTGTATCTTTGGATGGCACACCTGCTGCACATGCCTGATATTCTTTCGCACAGTCAAGACCTCGCTGAATCAGTTCTTCTGTGACAAATGGTCTTGCTCCATCGTGAATCAGAACATAATCTGTTTTGTGACAGGCACAAAGTCCCTGATAAACCGATTCATATCTCTCTTTTCCACCTGCAACTACTTCTGACACTTTATCAATATGATACTTCTGCACAAATGCATCTTTACAGTAATTGATTTCTGTTTTCCCACACACCAGAACAATGTCTGTGATTTCCGATGAATCCTGAAAAGCTTTCAGTGAATAATACAGCACCGGATATTCTCCCAGCTGTAAAAACTGTTTCTGTACATTACTTTTCATCCTTTTTCCCTGACCTGCTGCCAGAATGATTGCTGTACATTTCACTGGTATCACCTTCCTTTCTTACCGTTCTCCCAGTTTCAGATTTGGAACTGCATTCAGATCCCATCCGTGACGCACACCTTTTTTGTATTCGTAATAAGCCGCAACACCAATCATTGCCGCGTTATCGGTGCAGAAGATCGGCGATGGATAATAAAACCTGATATGTTCTCTCTCGCACGCTTCTTTCATCGCCTGACGCAGAGCACTGTTGGAGGCAACACCACCAGCAATGGCCAGTTTATCCATATGATGCTCTTTTGCCGCCTTTACCGCTTTTTCCACCAGTGTATCTACCACTGCTTTCTGGAAAGATGCAGCAATATCTGCTTCACAGATTTCTTCTCCCTGCATCTTACATCGATTGATATGATTTAAAACTGCAGATTTTACTCCACTGAAACTGAAATCATAAGGATCTTCCAGTTTTGCCTTTGGAAATACAATGGCATTCGGATTCCCCTCTTTGGACACTTTATCAATCTTTGGTCCGCCCGGATATCCCAGACCAATGGCACGTGCTACTTTATCAAAGGCTTCCCCTGCCGCATCATCTCTCGTTCTTCCAAGAATTTCAAACTCACCGTAATCTTTGACGATCACCAGATGGGTATGTCCGCCGGATACGATCAGGCACATAAACGGTGGTTTCAGATCCGGATGTTCAATATAATTGGCAGAAACATGTCCCTCGATATGATGGACTCCTATCAGCGGCAGTTTTTTCGCATAGCTGATTGCCTTCGCTTCTGCCACTCCCACCAGCAGTGCTCCAACCAGACCCGGGCCATAGGTGACTCCGACAGCATCCAGATCCTCCAGCGTAACATCTGCCTCTGTCAATGCCTCTTCTACTACCTGATTTATTTTTTCAATATGTTTTCTGGATGCGATTTCCGGCACCACCCCTCCATACAGAGTATGCAGTGCAATCTGAGAAGAAATTACATTAGACAAAATGGTTCGTCCATTTTTCACTACGGAAGCTGCCGTTTCATCACAGGAACTCTCAATTGCCAGAATTAAAACATCTTTCTCACTCATTTTCTTCCTCCTCAAATAACAAATCCACGGATTTTCCATCTTTTCCAACATAACTATTCGGGAAAATCTCTCTTACACCATCCATATATTCTTCCGGATGTACCAGAGAGGGACTGAAATGTGTCAGCCACATTTCTTTTACCTGTGCTTTTTTCGCGAGTTTTGCCGCCTCTTTCATCGTCATATGCTTGTATTCTCTCGCTTTTGCGTCTTTTTCCGGTTCTCCGTACATTCCCTCACATATCAGCAGATCCGATTCTTTTGCATGTTCTTCCATCGATACCGTCGGACGACTGTCCGTACAGTATGTGACTTTCAGACCTTTTCTTGCCGGTCCGAGTACCATATCCGGTGTATACACCTTTCCGCCTGCCTCGATGGACTCACCTTTTTGCAGTGGGTTCCAGTATTTCAGTGGAATCTCGTTGGCTTTTGCCTGTTCCACAGAGAATTTTCCACCACGGCGAATCTCTACGGTATAGCCGTAACAGGTCACATTATGGTTCACCCGAAACGCCGTTATCTCATACCCCCGAACGGAAAATTTTTCTTCCTGCCCCTGAATTTCTTTGCAAATAATTGGAAATGGAAGTTCCGGAGCAATGGTACGAAGAGCATTAACCACCCGTTCAAGTCCTTTCGGTCCGATCAGGGTCAGCGGTTCCGTACGTTCTGCATTTCCCATAGTCAGTAACATTCCCGGAAGACCACTGATATGATCTGCATGATAATGAGTGAAGCAGATCACATCGATCGGTTTAAAGCTCCATCCTTTCGACTTCACTGCCACCTGAGTTCCCTCTCCACAGTCGATCATCAGACTGCTTCCGTTATATCTGGCAAGGAAGGAGGTAAGATATCTGCGTGGCAGCGGCATCATCCCACCTGTTCCCAATAAACATACATCTAACATCGAATTTTTAATTCCTCTATCTTTCTTTTCCAACTGTCTCATGCATCATCAGTACTGCATGTTCCACAGGATCCTCATAATAATTTTTCCGTAAGCCATTTTTCACGAATCCGGCTTTTTCATATACATGAATTGCCCTTTCATTGCTCTCGCGGACTTCCAGAAAAAGACGGGACACTCCCATCTCATTCGTTATTCTGATCAGTTCCTGCACCAGAAGCTTGCCGGTACCATGGTTCTGCCTGTCTTTTTTCACAGATACATTCGTAATATCTCCTTCGTCCTGTACCATCACAACGCCACAATACCCAAGGATCTCTTCTCCTTCCGCCGCTATCAGAAATAACGTATCCTGACGGATCAGAAAAGTAAAAAAACCTGTTTCTGTCCACGGGCGGGAGAAATTCTCATTTTCAATCTTCATCACCTGTTCCAGATCGTCCAGCTGCATTTCCCGAATTTTCATTATTTTTTTCCTGCTTCTCTTTCCGCACGCTCCCGCTCTGCCTGAGATACCCGAAGATATTCCGGCTGATGCTCGGCTGCTGTCACTGTCTTGCCTTCCCGGTAATATTTTTCTCCCAATGCTCCCACAGCTCCCGCACGCTGTTTGCTCAGATGTGCCGGTGCAAAACTGTACGGTACCTGCATATTTTCTTTTAACATCTCCTGATAAACCGTAACACCGTCTCCCAGAAAGATCACCGCTTCTCCCAATGCATTCAGTTCCCGGATCAGTTCTTCCACAGCAATTGCTTTCTGTCTGCTCACTGTTACCAGTTCGTGATCTGCAAAGCGGTAGATTCCGGTGTAGACCTGTTTTCTTCTCGCATCCATCATCGGGCAGATCACACCTGTCGAATCATACAGATTATATGCCAGTGCGTCTACTGTTGGCACCGGTATCAGCGGTTTCTTTAATGCCAGTCCCAGTCCCTTTGCCGTGGCGGAACCTATACGAAGTCCGGTAAACGATCCCGGACCTGCTGCCACTGCAATAGCATCTATGGTTTCCAGATCCAGTTCGATCATCTTCGCGATCTCATCAAGCATCGGAAGCAGGGTCTGAGAATGTGTCTTTTTATAATTCACCGTATATTCTGCCAACAGCTGATTGTCTTCCACAACTGCGACAGACGCTACCAGTCCTGAGCTGTCAAGTGCTAATATTTTCATTTGTTCTCCCATCCTTCCAGACCGGTAATGGTGATCCGACGGTAATCAAATCCTTTTTCCAGGTCTTTCTCAATTGTTACATGAATACTGTTTTCCGGAATCAGTTCTTCGATCAGTTCCGCCCATTCGATCATACACACACCATTTCCGAAGAAATAATCATCATAACCGATTTCTTCCATCTCTTCGATATCTCCGATACGGTATACATCGAAATGATAAAAAGGAAGTCTTCCCTCTTCATATACCTGTACAATGGTAAATGTCGGGCTGCTGACCGCTTCTGTGATTCCTAGTCCTCTGGCGATTCCCTGAGTAAACACTGTTTTCCCAACGCCAAGGTCTCCATTTAGGGTATAGATTTGTCCTGCTTTTGCCTGTTCTCCAAGTTTCTGTCCCAGTGCAAAGGTCTCTTCAGGACTGTTTGTTTCTATTGTCATTGTTTTCCTCTTTCTTTATTTCAGACGGATCTTCAGTTTTCTTGCATCCACATGTTTTTTCAGAAGTTCCATCAGCTTCGGATAATTTTTACCGACTGCTGCCTTGGGCCATACATATGCATCTGCCTTGTTGATATAGACATACAGACATAACTGACTGTCAATCACCTTTTCCACCTGAGCCCATTTCAGATGTCCGGTCTGCGCGTTCTGGATCGTGGTGATTCCGGTACTGTCTACTTTGTAAGTAAATGGTTTACGATACACTGGTGTTCTTTTGAATCCCTGATCCGCCTTGATCCAAAGTTTTCCCGGCATCAGGAGCAGGAAAAATACAGCGAAAAATATATAACACACGCTGAACATTCTTCCCACCCGGTTCCAGGTAAGCACACACAGTGGAATCATCGCAAGTCCTGCCAGAAGACTGAGCTTTCCACGCAGGGTCCGGTAGGTATGCTGCAGAAAGAAATCAAACAGATACTGTCTGCTCATCTGCACATTAAATTGTAATTTCACTTCTGTTCTCCTTTAATTTCTGATCTTTGCACATTATAGCATAGGAATCTTATTCCCACAAGAAAGGGTCTATTCCGGCATGGTAATTGTATGCTGTGTCACGCTGAATGTTGCTTTTCCATCGCTAGAAAATACGATTCCCTGCGACTTCAAATCCGTATAGATCAGTGTTGTCATCGCCTGTTTACCATCATTTGCAAATACTTCTATTGTATACTTATCCATCACAATCCTGAATTTGATCGTTTCTTTCTCATTTGCCACCTTCATACTGCGACTGCAGATCACATCTCTTACCAGACCGGAATACGTACGATCCACGGTAAATAATTCCTGGTATCTGTTATAGTACAGTTCCGTATAATTTTCATCATCGCAGGCAAGCAAAATGGAGAATCCTTCCAGATCCTCTTTTTTTACTTCTACCGTCATATCAAAACTTCTGCCTGTGATTCCGTCCAGTTCAGCAGACTGGTTTTCCAGGGTGACATTTTCATAGCTGCGCTCGCCGGTATAATAATTTTCAATCTCACGTACCGGAAGCTGTACCAGGCTGCCGTCTTCCACATGGAGTTCTCTCGGAATGGTCATAAGACCGGTCCAGTCCATATCTTCCGGAGTCATGAAATTATCCCAGCTCTGCAGCCATGCAATCATAACTCTTCTTCCATCGGTTGTTTCTACCGTCTGCGGTGCATAAAAATCCATACCATAGTCCACCTGTCTCGCATCGCCTCTGGTATAAGTCATCGTCTCTTTCTCATAATCTCCGGTAAAATAGATGGAATTGTTTCCATTATGAAACTCCAGTCCTTCTGCTCTCATAAACTGCGGAGATACGATCAGAACCTGACAGCCGTCAAGTGCAAAGAAATCCGGGCACTCCCACATTTTTCCATAGCGGTTTTTACACTGGTCGATCATTTTCTCGTAATTCCAGTGGAGCGCATCTTCAGATGTAAATAGTGCCAGCTGACCGCTTCCATCCTCTGCCTTGCTTCCGATCAATGCATAGAAGCGTCCGTCTTCTTTCCAGATCTTCGGATCACGAAAATCCACCGGGGAGCTTCCTTCCGGCAGGCAGTCTGCGGTGATCACCGGGTTTTCTGCCACTTTTTCATAATTTTCGCCATCACCGATCGCAATGCTCTGTGTCTGGCGTACCAAATGTGTGCCATCCTCCAGATCTTTTTCCAGAACACTGGTATACATCAGAATATGTTTTCCTTCATGTTCCACTGCTGTTCCGGAAAAACATCCCTGACCATCGTATTCCATATCCGGTGCCAGCGCACATGGAAGTTCTTCCCATTTGATAAAATCTTTTGTCCTGCAATGTCCCCAGTGCATCGGACCCCATTTATTTTCATATGGATAATACTGATAAAACAGATGATATTCCTCACCAAATCGGGAAAATCCGTTCGGATCGTTGCACCAGCCGGTTGTCGGCGTTACATGAAATGCCGGACGTTTATCCTCATCTCTCTCCTTCTTTTTCTTTGCCTCATATGCAATTGCTTTTGCTAATTTTTCAGATTGTTTATTCATTAATTAAACCTCTCTTTGTTGTCATTTTTTGATTCTTTGATTCATCATACAATTATCTTTATTTTATCTTGTCAGATGCGTTTCGTCCAGCTGTTTTCGTACCTGCTCAGTATCATCACAGTTACTGTTTTTCTATTGTATGTTTCAGATGACAGATCGTTTCTGTGTGAACTGTCTGTGCAAACTGATCGACACATACGCACCGCTCCACGCGATAGCCACGCCGTAAAAAGATTTCCAGATCCCTTGCAAGGCTGGTCGGTTTACAGGAAATATAAACCAAATTATCCACCTGGTATTCGATGATCTTCGGAAGAGCTTTCGGATGGATACCGTCCCGCGGCGGGTCAAGTACGATAAAATCCGGTTTTTCTTCAATCTCATCAAGCACTTTCAGCACATCACCGGCGATAAATTCGCAGTTTTTGATGCCGTTTCTCTCAGCATTTTCCCTAGCTGCCACAACGGCTTCTTCTACGATCTCCACACCAATCACTTTTTTTGCCACTGCTGCCAGGATCTGTGAAATCGTACCGGTTCCGCTGTAGAGATCAAAGACCGTCATGTCTCTGGTATCCCCAATATAGCTTCGTGCAGTTTCATACAACACTTCCGCGCCGAGAGAATTCGGCTGGAAGAAGGAGAACGGCGTGATCTTAAACTTCAGTCCCAGAAGATTTTCATAGAAATAATCTTGTCCATACAGCACTCTGGTCTCATCACTCTGTACAAGATCTGCCAGTGAATCGTTCAGAATATGCAGGATTCCCACGATCTTCCCTTCCAGAGAAAGCGCCATAAGACGTTCCACCAGTTCAGAAAGATCAGGATTCAGCTGCGTAGTCGTTACCAGATTGATCAGGATCTCCCCGGTTGTATTTCCCCGACGCAGCAGCAGATGCCTCAGATATCCCTCATGGCGCATCTTATGATAATAGGTAAATTCCTGTTCCTTACAGTAATCCAGCACACAGGTCAGAATCTTCGTCAGATCTTCATGTACCAACTTACAGTCGGATGCGGTCAGCACATCATAGGTACTTCCCTTTTTATGGAGTCCCAATGTCAACGGGCCGTCTTTTTCGGCATCTCCGAACGAGAATTCCATCTTATTGCGGTAACAGAATTCTGTAGGACTTCCCTTGATTCCCTCAAAAACATAATCCGGGTTTCCGTTTTCATCCACCTGCCCACCGTTTTTTATCGCTGTGTCCAGGAGTCTGCGGATCTGCTCCTGCTTCATCTCCAACTGGTGGCTGTAATCCATGGTCTGATACATGCATCCTCCACACTGCGGAAAGATGGAACAGACCGGTTTTCTCGTTTCAAGCGGTGATGGTTCTAACACTTCCAGAAGCCTTGCTTCTACTCTGCCGCCCCTTTTTTTATTGATCATAAAACGAACTTTTTGCCCAGGCATTCCATTTTTTACGATCACCGTCTGTCCGTCCACCACTACCTTTCCTTTATTCGGAAACTCTATCTGTTCAATGATTCCCTCGTATACTTCGCCTTTTTTCATCTGCTGTCCTTTCTTCTTGTTTTTTCTGTCTGCAGCTTTTAACCGAAGAAAAGCTCCGGGGTCTCCTCCGAAGCTTTCCTGCCGTTTTGTGTATTCACATTTTAATTTTCTTCGTTATCTTCATCTTCAAAGTAATCGTCAAAATCATCATCGAAATCATCTTCAAAGTCTTCCAGATAATCCGGTGTGAAAAAACGGTACACTGCGTATGCAATACCTGCCACTGCCGCAACGGCACCTATAATTGCCAGTACCCACATTACTGTGTTTTTGCATTTTTCTTCTTCTTTTTCCTGCTTTTGCAGCAAGGCCATTAACTCGTCAAGTTTATTCATGTTAAACACCGTCCTTTCTCTAAAAGCATAGCTTCCAAAAACTAGTATTATTATACCACTATCCCTATGATTTTACCACAAAAATTTATTCTGTTATTTTCTTTAATTTTGCAAAGGATGCAAACATTTTCTTTGTTCCGGCTTTATCAAAATCTACTGTTACCTCATAGTCCTTGCCCCCATCAACGATTGCCTGCACCGTTCCGGTTCCGAATTTGATATGGCGCACTGTGTCTCCCACACCATAAGCAAGTCCCTGTGATTTTTTAACTTCAAACTGTTTGGTGGAAAAGCTGGTCTTCTGGTAGGTCTGACGCATCTTTGCATAACTGCTGGATGGTTCCGGCATCTTTGTAATCCTTCGCGCTTTCGGCTCTCTTCCAAGTTCTACCAGTTCCCGTGGTATCTCCCGGATAAAACGGGATACCTTGTTATACTGTGTTTCTCCACGGATCATACGTTGCTGTGCCGCACTCAACGTCAGTTCCTTCATTGCTCTTGTAATTCCCACGTAGCAGAGACGTCTTTCTTCTTCCATATCCTGCGGATCATCTCCTACAATTGTCATATACCCCGGGAAAATACCATCTTCCATACCCGCCAGATAGACATTCGGAAATTCAAGACCTTTCGCGCTGTGCAGAGTCATCAAAAGTACGCGGTTATCGCTCTCTTCCACCGAATCGATATCTGCTATCAGTGCCACTTCCTCCAGAAATCCGGACAGACTTGGGTCTTCTGCCTCATCCTCGTAAGACGCTGCTTTGGATATCAACTCATCGATATTTTCGATACGTGCTTTTGCTTCATCCGTATCTTCTGCTTCAAGCTCTTTCACATAACCTGTCTCGTCAATCAGCTTTTCCAGCAACCCTTTTACCGACAGATATTCTATCTGGCTACGGAATTTCTGAATGAATTCCACGAACGGACGTACTTTTGCACTTCCACGACCAAGTGTCGGGATCTCTTCCGCCTGTCGAAGTGCCTGATAAAAACTGATACCATAAGCATCCGCATAATCCTGCACCTTTCCGAGAGTTGCCGCACCGATACCACGTTTTGGTACATTGATGATCCTTTTGACTGCTACATCGTCTTTCGCATTATCAATGGTCTTCATATAAGCGAGCAGATCCTTAATTTCTTTTCTCGCATAGAAGTTTACACCGCCTACGATCTTATACGGAATATTTGCAATCAGGAATTTTTCCTCAAACAGACGGGACTGGGCGTTGGTACGATACAAAATCGCACAGTCCTTGTAATCATAGATTCCTTCCTGGACTTTCTGGCTGATCGCACCTGCAATATATTCTGCTTCTTCATACCCATTCTGAAACTGACGGAAATGAATGGGAGCTCCTTCTTCATTTGCCGTCCATAAGGTCTTGTCTTTTCTCCCCTCATTATTTTTAATCACTTCGTTCGCCGCATTCAGAATATTCTGGGTAGAACGGTAATTCTGTTCCAGTTTGATGACTTTTGCCTGTGGAAATACTTTTTCGTATCCCAGAATGTTTCCGATATTGGCACCACGAAACTTGTAAATGGACTGATCATCGTCACCGACTACACAGAGATTTTTATATTTCTCTGCCAACAGACTTACAAATTTGAACTGGGCAGTATTGGTGTCCTGATACTCGTCTACCATGATATAACGGAACCGTTCCTGATAATAGTCAAGCACATCCGGGCATGACTGAAACAGTTCCACTGTTTTTACAATCAGATCATCAAAGTCCAGCGCGTTGTTCTGACGAAGCTGCTTCTGATACGCTTCATACACACGGGCAATCGTCTGCGCACCATAGCCGGAAGCGGTCGAAGCCTGCAGTTTATATTCTGCCGGAGATACCAGTTCGTCTTTGGCGGAAGAAATTGCTGCCATCAATGTTCGCTCTTTAAACTGCTTGGTATCGATGTTTAACCGCTTGCAGATCTCTTTGATTACTGTTTTCTGATCATCTGTATCGTAGATTGTAAAATTATTATCGTACCCCAGTCGATCGATATATCTGCGAAGCATCCGCACACAGCTGGAATGAAAGGTACTGACCCAGATACTTTCGGAACCAAATCCCACAATCTGATCCACTCTTTCCCGCATCTCCTGTGCTGCCTTATTAGTAAAAGTGATTGCCATAATATTCCACGGATTAATCCCTTTTTCTTCTATCAAATATGCGATTCGGTGTGTCAGGACACGGGTTTTTCCAGATCCGGCACCGGCAAGAATCAAAACCGGACCTTCGGTATGGAATACCGCTTCCTGCTGCATCGCATTCAAACTATCATATTTACTCATATTTTCCTCTCCATCTCTTACATGTATCTCGAAATATTTCCGGAAATACATTTTTTCGTACAGGTGTTCTTATCATATCATGCACCCGTTCGCAAGTCAATTGTTACCGGCCACTCCCGAAACAGTATCTCAGTTCTCTCGTTACCGATCCAATCATCGATAAGCTAGTTGCTTCTTGTGATCAGGAACGTTAAAAAAAAGATTTACAAATAGTATTAAAAACTATATAATGGGGTGGAAGAGGTGATATGATGACGATTGATACAAGTGATCTTTTAAACAGCATTCTTGGAAGCCTTTCCCGTATTGATTATATCAAACCGGAGGAGGTACCAAATATTCCTTTATATATGGATCAGGTAACCACCTTTATGGATGCTCAGCTGGCTTCCTCCAAGCGCTATCCGGAGGATAAAATTCTTACGAAAACCATGATCAACAATTATGCAAAAAATGATCTGCTTCCTCCGCCACTGAAAAAGAAATATTCCAAAGAGCATCTTCTTGTGCTGGTGTTTATCTATTATTTTAAAAGTATTTTATCTATTACGGATATACAGGCACTTTTAAAACCTATTACCGATACGTATTTTTCTTCCTCTGAGAACCTCTCTCTGGAAGATATTTATAATGAAGTTTTCCGCCTTGAAAAATCTCAGGTAGACATCCTAAAGGAAGATATTACCAATCGCTATCGGTTATCCCGCGAAACGTTTCAGGATGCCCCGGAAAAAGATCAGGAATTTCTGAAAACTTTTTCTTTTATCTGCCTTCTTAGTTTTGATGTATATGTAAAAAAGCAGTTAATTGAATCTCTGATCGACGATCTGCACCCAGATACTAAAGAAAAAAAGAAAAAATAACATTAAAAATGCAGGATTCGATATTTCTTCGAATCCTGCATTTTTTGCTCGTACCCGGGAAGATACCGAACAATTACATTTTTTCTTTATTCTTTCACTCCGAGACGAACCAGTGCTCTTTGCAGTTTTGCCTTGACGATCCGATATTCCTTATCGCTGAGACCGCCTTCTGCCAGTCTGGCTTCCGCACGTTTTCTGGCATCTTCCGCTCTCTCTGTATCTATATCTTCTTCCCACTCCCAGGTTGTTGCCAGCACATGGCAGGTTCCATTCATCACAGAAAGCATCCCGCCGATACAGGCTGCATTCTTCCTGCTGCCGTCTTCCAGTATAATATGGGCTTCTCCCATGCCAAGTGCCGTACAGTAATTGCAGTGTCTTGGCAAAATCGCAAGATCACCATTGATTGTCCGGCAGACAAGTCTTGCGACTTCTCCTTCATACAGCAGTCCGTCCGGTGTACCGATACGCAAAGGAAATGTGCTCATTCGTTACCCTCCTTTACTGGTTCTGTACTTTTGCTTTTTCAAACACCTCATCGATGTTTCCGGCAAACAGGAAGCAGCTCTCCGGAATCTCATCACACGCTCCGTCAAGGATCATGCGGAATCCACGCAATGTCTCTTTTAACGGTACATAAGTTCCCGCCATTCCGGTAAACTGTTCTGCAACCGAGAAGCTCTGCGACAGATAACGCTGTACTTTTCGTGCACGGTTAACCGTCTTTTTATCTTCTTCCGACAGTTCATCCATACCCATGATAGCTATAATATCCTGCAGTTCTTTGTAACGCTGCAGTACCTGCTGTACTGCACGTGCAATTTCATAATGCTCTTTTCCCACAATCTCCGGTGCCAGGATACGGCTGGTAGAATCCAGTGGATCCACCGCCGGATAGATACCCTGACTGGCAATCTCTCTGGAAAGAACTGTAGTCGCATCCAGATGGGTAAATGTCGTTGCCGGCGCCGGGTCTGTCAGGTCATCCGCCGGCACATACACAGCCTGTACAGATGTGATGGATCCTTTTCTCGTCGAAGTGATTCGCTCCTGAAGTGCACCCATCTCTGTAGCAAGAGTTGGCTGGTAACCTACTGCAGACGGCATACGTCCGAGCAGGGCCGACACTTCCGAACCCGCCTGTGTAAACCGGAAGATGTTATCAATAAACAAGAGTACATCCTGGTTTTTCACATCACGAAAATACTCTGCCATCGTAAGACCGGACAGACCCACACGCATACGTGCTCCCGGTGGTTCATTCATCTGTCCGTACACCAGTGCTGTTTTATCAATAACACCGCTTTCTTTCATCTCATTATAAAGATCATTTCCTTCTCTTGTCCGCTCTCCTACACCGGTAAATACGGAAAGTCCTCCGTGAGCAGTTGCTACGTTGTGAATCAGTTCCATGATCAGAACCGTCTTTCCTACCCCGGCACCACCGAACAAACCGATCTTTCCACCTTTCGCATACGGACAGATCAGATCCACAACTTTAATTCCGGTTTCCAGAATCTCTGTTGCCGGAACCTGCTCTTCGTATTCCGGTGCATTTCTGTGGATCGGCCATTGTTCCTCTGTGATTACCGGACCCTGATCATCTACCGTCTCTCCCAGCAGATTAAACACTCTGCCAAGACAGGCTTCTCCGACAGGAACCGTAATCGGTTTTCCCGTATCCACCGCGGCAGTTCCACGAACCAGACCATCTGTCGATTTCATGGCAATGCAACGAACCGTATGATCTCCGGTCTGCTGCGCCACTTCCACGATCAGTTTTTCTCCATGATTGTCTATTTCTATGGCATTCAGGAGTGCAGGTAACTCCCCCTCCGGAAAGCGAATATCCAGAACCGGTCCGGTCACCTGTATTACTTTTCCAATGTGCTTTTCGCTCATCTACCAATCTCCTTACCTTATATTTTTCTTTCAGCTTCCTGCACCGTATGTCCGGCTACAGACATTCTGCACCTCCGACAATCTCCGTGATTTCCTGAGTAATGCCTGCCTGGCGTTCCCGGTTATAATACAAATTCAACTCATCGATCATATCCTGGGCATTACCGGTTGCTTTCTCCATAGCATTTCTTCGTGCTGCCAGTTCGCTTGCCACACTCTCACAGACACCACCGTAGATCAGACCTCCGAGATATTCCGGAACAATGGAGTTAAACACTTCCACTCCATTTGGTTCATACAAAATCAGGTTACGAATTCTTTCTTTCTCATTATATCCCTGTTCTTCTTTTGCAATGTCTATCAGTGGAAGTACCGGAACGGATTCCGGGTTCTGCGTCAGAATGGAAACAAATCGGGTATAACAAAGTTCCACATGACCAAATGTTCCCTGTCGAAATTCTTTGCACAGGATAGAAGCGATTTCAAAACAGTCAGCTACAGAAATATCCGCAATTTCTGCAAAAGCGTCTGTGACGTATTCCAGATTGTTGGATCTGACATATTCTACCGCCTTTTTTCCAATAGGAAGAACACTGACCATTTTCCCTTTTGCATCCTCCTCAAAACAGCGCAGTAAATTGGCATTATACCCACCTGCCAGTCCCCGGTCTCCTGCGATCAGGACATAACAGCATTTTTCCTGAACCGCTTCTTTCGCATAAACAGAATAGAATTCTGTATTTTCTTTAGCTATTTCCTGTAATGTACGGTACAACTCCTGAAAATAAGGACGGCAGGTATCCGCCCGCTCCTTGGCCTTTCGCAGCTTGGAGGACGCCACAAGTTCCATAGCCTTGGTAATCTGCATGGTGCTTTCCACACTTTTTATCCGCAGTTTTACCGCTTTCATATTTGCAGCCATAGGTTCCTCCTTCTTTTTTTATTTATTTTTGAATTCTTGTATCCAAAAAGCTTTCTGTATAAGCTTCCAGAGCGCTTTTCAGTTTTTCTTCTGTTTCTTTTTCCAGTTTTCCGCTTTCCCGGATCACCTGCATCACTTCTGCTCCACGGGCATCCGTATCCAGCCATATATATAACCCTTCCTCATACAGTTCCACATCTTCTGTCACTACTTTGGACAGAATTCCTTTTGTGACCGCATAAAGAATCGCTACCTGCTTTTCTACCGGCACCGGTGCATTCTGTTTCTGTTTTAAAACTTCTACAATCCGTGCTCCCTGTTCCAGACGCATTTTGGTATCTGCATCCAGATCAGAGCCAAACTGTGCAAAACTTGCCAGTTCTCTGTACTGGGAATAAATCAGTTTTAATGTACCGGCAACTTTCTTCATTGCCTTAATCTGCGCATTTCCTCCTACCCTGGAAACTGAAATACCCGGATTAACTGCCGGCATAACACCGGAATGGAACAGTTCTGATTCCAGGAATATCTGTCCATCCGTGATAGATATGACATTAGTCGGAATATAAGCTGAAATATCTCCTGCCTGAGTCTCAATGATCGGAAGTGCCGTCAGCGATCCTCCTCCATGTGCGTCATCCAGTTTTGCCGCACGTTCCAGAAGCCTTGAATGAAGATAAAATACATCGCCCGGATAGGCTTCACGTCCCGGTGGGCGTCGAATCAGCAATGACAGTGCCCTGTATGCCACTGCATGCTTACTCAGATCATCGTAAATAATCAGGACATCTTTCCCCTGATACATAAAATATTCACCCATCGCACAGCCGGTATACGGTACGATATACTGCAGCGGACTTGCCTCCGATGCAGTAGCTGCAACCACTATAGTGTAATCCATAGCACCATTTTTCTCCAGATTTTCCACCAGAGAAGCTACGGTAGAACGCTTCTGTCCGATTGCCACATAAATACAGATCACATCTTTTCCTTTCTGATTCAGAATGGTATCGGTGGCTATGGTTGTCTTTCCTGTCTGGCGGTCACCGATGATCAGCTCACGCTGACCTCTTCCGATTGGAACCATTGAGTCAATTGCCTTGATACCGGTCTGCAACGGCTGACATACCCCCTGCCGTTCACAGATACCCGGCGCCTGACTTTCAATTGGCCGATACTCCGATGCACTGATCGGTCCCCCCGCATCGATTGGCTGTCCCAGCGCATTGACAACTCTGCCTATCAGAGCCTCACCTACCGGAACGGATACTACTTTTCCGGTTCGTTTTACCATCTGCTCCTCACTGATGGTTTCCCCCGAACCAAATAAAACAACAGATACACTGTTTTCTTCCAGGTTCTGTGCCATACCAAAGCTTCCGTCTTCAAACTCCAGCAGTTCCCCTGCCATACAGTTTGCAAGACCACTGACTCTGGCAATTCCATCACCTACCATCAGAACGGTACCTGTTTCATCCTGCCGGATCGCATTCTCATAATACTTGATCTGACTTCGGATGACTTTGGATATTTCTTCTGGTTTCAGTTGCATGTTTTCCTCCTACACTGTTGCATGATGAATCTTGTCGGAAATCTCCGAAATCCGGTTCTTCACCGTTCCGTCCAGAAGTTTTCCGTCCAGTTCTACCCGAACCCCTGCCAGTAACGCCGGATCGGTTTTCTGAATCAGGATAATCTCTTTTCCACTGATTTTTTTCAGTTTTTCTTTCAGGCGTTTCTGCTGCTCCTCCGACAGAGGACAGACACTGGTCACAACCGCCTCAGCGATATTATGATCTTCATAATATCTGCTTTTGAAAGCCTCGAAACAGCCGGAATATTCCCCGAGAAGATTTTTCTCACACATCAGTTTCATAAAATTCACCAAATATCGTTGCGCCTGACCTCCAAATGCCGCCTCGATCATCCCGTTTCTTTCCATCTGAGGAATCGAAGGTTCTGACAACAGTCGTTCATACTCCGGATTCTCCCGTAAAAGTGTGCGGATCTGTTCCATCTGCCCGAGAATCTCACCGGTCAGATTTTCCTCAGCTGCAAGGTCGTACAGACTGCCCCCATAGATTCTGGCGGTTTCTGTCATGATACTTCACCTACATTCGATATAAATTCGTCTATTAGCTTTTCATGGTCTTTTTCATTAATTTCACGTTCAATGACTTTTGCGGCAATCTCCACGGCCATATCGCCAATCTCGCCTTTCACTTCATTGACTGCTTTTTTCTTCTCCTGGGCAATCTCTTTTTCTGCTTTATTTTTCATTGCAAAGGTCTGATCCTGAGCCTCTTTTAAGATTTTTTCACTCTGGATCGCAGCAGTATTTCTTGCGCTGTCCAGAATCTCATTGGCTTTTTGTCTTGCGTCCTGCATATTTCGTTCATATTCTGCACGAATTGCCTCCGCTTTCGCTTTTGTCTCCTCTGCCTGTATGATTTCCGCATCTGCAGCCGCGCGTCGTTTTTCCAGTATCTCGTGTACCGGTTTGAACAAGAATCGTTTGATCAGATACATCTGAATAAAAAGATTGCAAATCTGTGCAACAAATGTCCAGGGGATAATTCCTACCAGTTCCTGAACCTGCATAATGTTATTCCTCCTAGTTTTCTTTTCGTTCTTATCCCAGGAATTTCATAAACATGCCAGGTGCCACAAAGATCAGAAGCAGACCGGTTACAAAACCATAGATACCCGTGGTCTCTGCGATTGCGCATCCAAGCAGCATGGTACTTGTAACATCGCCTTTACATTCCGGCTGCCGTCCGATTGCTTCCAGTGCTTTTGCCACTGCATTTCCTTCACCGATACCAGGACCAATACCCGCGATCAGCGAACATCCTGCGCCGATTGCACATCCTGCCAGTGCGATACCTTTTGCCAAAATCTGAAAATCCATATTATTTCCTCCTATAACATTTACCTGAAAATTTCGTTACACATGTTTTCTTCTGTTTTTCCCTGTATAGTCCATCTATTCCTCTGATGCATTCGCGATGTACATCACCGTCAACATACAGAAAATAAATGCCTGCATCACTCCGGAAAACCAGTCAAAATATACAGATAATACTGCGGGGATTCCCACATCCAGCACCGGGATCTGCGAAAGTACATTTCCCACTGCTCCCGGAATCAGTCCCAGCAGTTTTCTACTTGCCAGAGCAAGTGCTCCATAAATCAGTGCATTGATTACAACCCCTGATAAAATATTACCGAAATGACGGCACGCCATACTGATCGGCGTTGCCAGTTCAGAAAGAATATTGAATGGAGTCATAACCGGAATCGGTGTGGTAAATCCTTTCAGATACCCTCCCACACCGTTTGTTTTTATTTTCTGCGCTGTGATCATCGTAAAAACCACAGCTGCCCATGCAGCCTCTGTAGAAAGATCCGCTGTCGGACTGCGAAGTCCGATCAGGCTGATCAGATTGGATACCACACTGGTTGCAAACAATGCTGATACGAACGGAATCAGGTACCGGAACTTTTCTCCCATATTTCCCAGTACAAACTTATCCGCAGTCTCCACGATCCATTCGGCTGCCGCCTGTTTTTTTGAAATATTCCGTACCTTCAGTCCTCTGGTCAGCCAGAAGCATATTCCCGTGATCAGCGCCATGACGATCCAGCTGACAATCAGTGTCTCGCTGATCTGTAATTCTCCCAGAAGCGGTACATCGATCGGGGTCGTAAAAAAGACCTTTGCACCGGAGATATCAACCTCCATCCCTGTCTCTCACCTCCTTATTTTCCTTTCACTGCTCTCACCAGTTTGATTGCTGTTCCAGGAATCAGAAGTGGAAGGATTCCAGCTACAAACTGAAAACAGGGAAGAACAATTGTAAGAATCACCCACAGCATCTGCATCATATTCCGCTGAGAATAACTGGCCTGAATCCATCGCTTTGCCGCTGCTTCCTCTGTCTCAGCTGCGGCTTTCTGCACTGCCATCCCCATCAGAAAAAAATTCAATACCGCAACCGCACCGCCGAAAAGCCCGCCAAGAATCACAGTATAATCAAACGGTACTTTCTCCGGCATCACAAGATGCAATGCCAGAAATACACACCACATCACTGCCACACCTGCTGCCGTATACACCATAACATGTTCTGTTTCTTTTCTTACGGCAGGCTGAATTCTTTCTTTTCTATTGTCCATATTGTCCTGTTCCCTTTCCTAAAGATGTCTGTTGAAAGATACTTTTGATTTTCTTTTTTCTGTCCGTTCCTGACGCATAACCACCGACTGGTAAAACTTCCACGCTGTCATGGCAGATCCTCCAAGGCCAAAGAAAAAGCCGATCAGATAGATCCAGCCACCCAATGACCAGCGGTTACTGCTCCACCAGCACAACCCCAGACAAAGTAAAAGAGGTGTCACGAGAGACAGACTGAGCTGTGTCAGCATCGTAAGTTTTTCAATGATGTCTGTCCACTTTTTCATTTTCCCTTCCTTTCTGTGCATTTTTTACAATAGTCATCTTTCCTTTTCGAAAATTTCTTGTTCACATTGTAACATATTTTTCCTATCTCAGCAAACATTTTTGTGTATTGTTATTTTTTTCTCACTTTTTTCATTTTCTGTTCGTGAAATTTTTCTTATTTCATAAAATATTGGCAACTGTTTATAAAATTGTAACTATTCAGTAGCCACTGTCCCGCGAGGTGTTTTGACATGAATATGTCAAAATCCCGAGACATACAAGCCAAAATGCCATCACCGAAGGTGATTTTTTATGCATTTTGGCTCGTAACTGTGAAGGTACTGAACAGTTACATAAAATTTTATATATTTCTGTAAATTCTGCGGATTTTTACTGTTATTTCTTTAACAGCAAAACACACAAAAAGATCCTGTGGCTTTGATTTTCCAACCACAGGATCTTTTCTTTCGTACTTTATTTTCTTTTTGTTCTTTATTCTTCTTTCTCTCCGATCCGGTTAAAAACCATCTCATATCCGTCATTTCCGTATGTCAGAGAGCGGTTCACACGGCTGATCGTTGCTGTGGATGCTCCGGTCTTCTCGGAAATCTCCAGATATGTTTTCTTCTGGCGCAGCATCCGTGCCACTTCAAATCTCTGAGAAAGTGATAACAGCTCGTTGATCGTACACACATCTTCAAAGAATGTATAACATTCTTCTTTATTTTCCAGACATAAAACAGCTTCAAACAAATGATCGACTGCCTCTGTATGTATTTTTTTACTCATGATTTTCTCCTTTACTACCCCATATTTTCATTGTGAACATAAAGTACCACCATTTCTTCTTCCGGGCACTTAATATGATACAATTTTAACACAATACAGCAAAAAAGCAAGGGGTTTTTCCTGTCTGGTGTTTTGACTTGCAAAGCGTCCCCTCCAATGATATGATTAAATAAATTGGGAAAAGGACGGGACTGTAATGAGAAAATGGCTGGAAAAACCTTATCATTCCCTGGACTATATGCTTCAGGATCGTTTCAAAGAAAAAGTTTATAAAATCACATTAAACGGAGGTATGTCCTGTCCTAACCGGGATGGTACACTGGGAAACCGTGGCTGTATCTTCTGCAGTGCCGGAGGTTCCGGTGACTTTGCGGCAGATCCTTCCCAGTCTATTTCTGCGCAGATAGAGTCTCAGATGTCACTGATACAAAAAAAGCGCCCGGTACAGAAATTCATTGCTTATTTTCAGGCATACACAAACACCTATGCACCGGTTTCATATCTGCGCCCGCTCTTTTTTGAAGCCATCCGTCATCCAGGTGTGGTAGCTCTCAGCATCGGTACCAGGCCAGACTGTCTGGGGGAAGATGTTCTCACACTTCTCTCAGAACTGAACACTATCAAACCGGTATGGGTAGAACTGGGACTTCAGACGATCCATGCCGATACTGCTGCCTATATCCGAAGAGGTTATCCACTCTCTACTTTTGAAGCCGCAGTAAAAAATCTGCATGCACGTAATCTTGAAGTCATCGTTCACACAATTCTCGGACTTCCCGGGGAATCTTCGGAACAGATGCTTGAGACAATCAACTATCTGAACTGCCAGCCCATCCAGGGAATCAAATTGCAGTTGCTTCATGTGCTGAAAGGAACCGATCTTGCTGATGATTATCTTGCCGGAAAGTTTCAGACACTTTCCCGTGAAGAATACCTAGATCTTCTGATTTCCTGTCTGGAACATCTGTCCCCTGATCTTGTCATTCACCGTGTGACCGGTGACGGACCCAAAAATTTACTGATCGCACCTCTCTGGAGCAGTGCCAAACGTTCTGTACTCAACGACCTGCATCATATAATGAAAGTTCGAAACACCTGGCAGGGTCGACTTTATAAGGAGGATCTGTATGATTGAAAATACCTCTACACTTTATAAAATGATCATTTTATACATGCTGAAAAAAGTAACCTTCCCTCTTTCCAACAGCCAGATCACCAACTTTCTGCTGGATCATGAATATACCACATATTTCCATATTCAGCAGACGATCCATGATCTGATGGATACACATCTGATTCTGGAGCGAAAACAGGGAAACAGTATCTGCTATGAGATCACTCCGGAAGGGCAAAAAACACTTTCCTATTTTGAAAAGAATATGTCCGATTCCATCCGGCTGGAGGTGGACAGCTATATCCTGGAAAAAGGATATGAAATGCGGAATGAGAATTCTATTACCGCCGAATATTACCGCACACCGGAACAGGAGTATACCGTCCAGCTCGGTGTACTTGAAAAAAATGCACCGCTGATTCAATTAAAAATCACTGTTCCCACTGAAGAAATGGCAAAAAATCTCTGTCATAACTGGCCGAAAAGAAGTCAGGAAATCTATGCATCGGTGATGACATCTCTTTCCTGACTTGTTCTGTTCACTCCGTTCTTTTCTTTTATTCTTCTCTCTCCCGTAAATGTCGGAGTCTCTCTCCGGCCTGTTTTTCATAACCGATATCTGTTGGGTGATAAAAAACTTCCTCTTTGATCTCATCCGGCAGGTATTGCTGTTTCACATAATGTTCCGGGTAATCATGGGCATACAGATAACCAACACCATGCCCCAGTTTTGAGGATCCTTTATAATGAGCATCCTGCAGATGTGCCGGAACACTTGTCTTTTTCTTTTTCACGGAAGCCATTGCTGCAAAGACTGCTTCACAGGCAGTATTACTTTTCGGCGCAGTTGCCACATAGGTTACTGCTTCTGACAGAATGATCTGTGCTTCCGGCATTCCGATCCGTTCTACTGCCTGTGCTGCAGCTGTAGCAACGACAAGTGCCTGTGGATCTGCCATACCTACGTCTTCTGCCGCACAGATCATGATTCTTCTCGCAATAAATTTGATATCTTCTCCCGCATACAACATCTTCGCCAGATAATAGACAGCTGCATCCGGATCAGATCCCCGCATACTTTTAATAAATGCTGAGATGGTATCATAATGCTGATCTCCTGTCTTATCGTAACGCACTACCCGCTTCTGGATGCATTCCTGCGCTGTTTCAAGATCTACATGGATTTTTCCGTCTGCACTTCTCTCTGTAGTAAGAACGCCAAGTTCTATTGCATTCAACGCTGCCCTTGCATCTCCACCGGCAAGGTCAGCCAGAAAGTCCAGTGCCTCCTCACTGACTTCTGCATGATAACTGCCCAGTCCCTTAACCGGATCTGTAACAGCCCTGTCCAGAAGTTTTCGGATATCCTTTTTTTCCAGCGATTTCAGTTCAAAAATAATGGAACGGGACAGTAACGCACCGTTTACCTCAAAATACGGATTTTCTGTGGTAGCACCAATCAGTACCAGCGTACCGTCTTCTACAAACGGCAACAGGTAATCCTGCTGTCCCTTATTAAACCGGTGGATCTCGTCTACGAACAGAATCGTCTTTTTCCCGTACATTCCAAGATGTTGTTGCGCTTCTTTTACCACTTCCTCCATATCTTTTTTTCCGGCTGTGGTCGCATTCAGCTGGGTAAATCTTGCGCTTGTCGTGTTGGCGATCACTTTCGCCAACGTGGTTTTTCCGGTTCCGGGAGGACCGTAAAAAATAACAGATCCCAGTTTGTCTGCCTTGATCGCACGGTACAGCAATTTGTCTTTGCCGATAATATGTTCCTGCCCAACCACTTCCTCCAGCGTCGTCGGCCGCATTCTCGATGCCAGCGGAGACTCATTTTCCAGCGTTGTTTCCTTCATATAATCAAATAAGTCCATCTTACGTCCTTTCTAATTCCTTTTGTTGCATCCGGCTGCACTTTCTTTTATCATAACAAACTTTTGTTCCTCTGTCATCTATTCCAGAATCATTTCTTCCACATTAACAAACACAAAACCCTGTTTCTGCAGATGATCCACAAGGGCAAATGCCGCATCCACGGAACTCCGATACCCGTCATGCATCAGGATCACATCTCCTTCTTTCACCTGTCCGGACAGGCAGCTCAGTACCTGTTCCTTATTCTGCAGTTTCCAGTCCAGAGAATCCACATTCCAGAATACCGGGATCATATCCACCACCTTTTCCAGTTCCTGACTCCATGCCCCATACGGTGGGCGGATATACACGGGAACTTCTCCTGTCCACTCCCGGATCAGCCGGTTTGTCTTTTCAATCTCTCCCGTCGCCTCTTCTATGCTCAGTTTGTTTAACTGCACATGATGATACGAATGATTGCCAATCAGATGTCCGTCTTTTACCAGCTCTTCTACCATTTTACGACGTCCTTCCATGTTCTCCCCCAGAAGAAAAAAGGTTGCCTGCACTCTCCGTTCCTTTAATCCTCTGGATAATTCCACCGTGTACTCACTTGGTCCGTCATCAAACGTCAGGGCAACTTTACGTGCTTCCTGCGGTTCCTCCACCAGTTCCTGTCCGCTCACCATTATCATCCTTTTTCCCTTCCAGGCAAGGAACAGATACAGCATCCCGATCACCACCAGCCCGCTCTTCTTCCAAAGATACTTCTGCATCTTATCGCTCCGGTCTTTCTCGTTATGTTACTTTATGTAAAAGAAGACAAAAAAAGACCGCCGCATCTTGCGACAGCCTTATCTTTTGTTTTTAATTAAGCCAGTTTGCTTTTACTTGTGGAACATCTATTTTTAAGGCTCCCTCGATAGTTTTGTATATTATAGGTATATTATTTTCTTAGCATAGCCTATCCTATTGTAAACGTTATATGATTTGCTACACATTTAATAATAGGAAGAAAGTATATCCTAATTGAATAATTTATACCATGTGTTTGGTCCGATCACACCATCGGCAGTCAGCCCCTTTTCCTTCTGGAAGCTCTTGACGGATGCTGCCAGCCCTGAGCCGAAACTGGCATCCATAGCTCCAAAGTAATATCCCTTGGCTGATAAAATGAATTCCGCCAGATAGACAAATGTTCCGGATGCTCCTTTTTTGATGGTTGCTTTCTTGGCTGCCTTTTTGCAAGAAGACAGGAAATTACTGTTGGACGGATCCAGCTTTGTTTTGTATTTTCGGTTACACAGGTCTTTCCAGACACACACAGCTGCGAATCTTGACTTCTCGCCGTAGGAACCGTTTTCAGAAAGTGTTTCCTTCATGTACTTTTTCAGTGTAGAACCGTAATTTTTGTTCAGCCACTTCTGGCCTTTCAGAACATTACTGTCTGTTTTTGCTGTCGTCTCTGTCGGTTTTGCTGTTGATCCAGAATCTTTTGTGTCTGTTCCATAATCAATATAACAGAATGACTTAATTTTACTGTCATTCCAAGAATACGTCTTTACCGCACAGGAATCTCCGTTTCTGTCGTATTTCTTATTGCTGGTATTTCCCTCGCCGGATTCAAAAGTCTTATTCTTTGTGTCCACGGACAGGACTCTACCCATGTGAGACTGACGGAAGATTATAAGGCTTCCAACTTTCGGAGTACTTCCCAGTTTTCCAGCTTTGCGGAACATGGCTTCCGTAGAAAAACAGCTGTATCCACAGTAGTTCTTTTCTGTCATATTCCAGTGTTTCAGTGCTTCCGCTTTCCCGAACTCTTCCAGCTCCATTGCAAACTGATATGTCGCACACCACGCTTGGTTCTGGCAGCCTGCAAGGCCGGCTTTATTTACAATGTCGGAAAATTTCTGATGGTTTGTACCGGTTTCCACGTATGGCATATTGCCGTATTCTCTCTCTTTTCTAATCATGTTATTGATGCCCATAGTATCTCCTTTTTTTGTCATTTCTTCGTAGATCTGTTTGGAATAATCAGCTCTGATCGCTCTCAGAGACTGCCAGCCATCTGGGGATTCGTAATGTTCCAGGACGTAATCAGATGCTTCCTTTACATTTTTTGTCGTGCACAAGAATTTGAATGTTTTCGGAAACTTCTTTTTCAGCTCCGAAACTGTGTATTCCAATTGCATATCTCCGTCAGCGATAGAAACGCCTTTTTTCCTTGCTAAATCATACAGACCGGCTTTCCTGTTAGATGTTGTCCACTGCGATAATCCATATCCGTAATGCCGGCCCATCGGACTTAAAAATTCCGCTCTTGAAATCTTCCCGGAGTCAATATTTTTTGTATAGGTATCGTCTGTATATACGATTCCTTTTTCCTTATATCTCTTCACACAGAGAAATTCCAGGCGTTTCGGAATAAATCCTGCGGATTCCGCATACTGATTTCCTTCCAGTGCCGCAGCTCCTTCCGGAGTCATTCCTGCTGCAACATAATAATTATGTGCTTTGTATATTAAACTGTTGAACGTAACTTTCGCCATCTTCTCTCCTTTAAAAGAGGGGCATCAACCCCCTCTGATCATTCGTTGTCATCTTCCTGATTTACTACTCTGTTCGCTGCCTGCAGTCCTTTTACCAGGATAGTCGGCACGTTTACACCCATCTCTACGAGATTCTCACAGATAGATCTTGCTTCGTTGACCAGAAGAGAGGCTAACACGAACCAGCCCAGAAGTGTTGTGACTCCCAAATCGAGATTAATGATTTTTCCAACTTCCACAAATGCTGCAGATGCTCCAAAAGCTACCATGATCATCAGCCAGTATCCTAATTTTTTCAGGACACCTTTCAGACCCGCTTTGGAATTTTCCACATTGTTGATCCTCGATTTCATCCATCCGGTTCCCCAGTCGATAGCATTCAGTAAAAGGAACAGAACAAACAAAAACCAGTGTTCTCCCAGAATATAAGAAAGGACGGCTACTGCCGCCCCTACCATTGCATTGTATGTATCAATTACTTTCATTTACGCCTCCTCTGCCAGAATGGCATTTTTCTCTTCTTCTGTGATCCAGCCTTTCGCCATGGCTTTCTCAACTACAGATTTATTTTTTGTTTTCGCATACAGTCTTTTGATCGTCTCGTACATAAACATATCCCCTCCTTCTTACAGTCCCATGATTTCCATGGTCAGAGTGTCTACAGTGTCTTCCAAAGATGCAATTCTCTGTTCTGTCTTGTCTGGACGGATCAGAGATACTCTGATAGCTGTTCCGGTTACTGGTAACTTATTTCCATCCTCGTCTTTTTTGTAGTCTACAGTCGTATCGTACAGCTTCTCTACGCTCTGCAGCTTAGTGTAACCAGAATGGATCATAAAAGGTTCTCCGGCAGAATCCAGGACCGTGATTTTCTTTGTATTCATCGCTTCACTGAAAATCTCATCGTACTCTGCAATGGTCTTATCTGCGGTCAGGCTGATTGTCAGGCTATCTCCTGCTGCCTGAATGCCGTCTGCGATGATGCTCAATTCCTGTTCGTTACTTAATTTGATTTTTCCCATGATTTTTCTCCTTTTTTTGATTTATTGACTACTCATTAATTGATGGGTTGGTCTGTCTCTGATCATATATCTCCTTTCTGGGCTATACTCCACTTTAAAATCCGCAATAAAATATGTTGATTATACGGTAGTACTGACAGCAAACGGTTATGTGACACCATTCTCATATTATGCAAATGAATACTTACCAACTTCTGATGTCGAAAAATATGGAACGCCAATTTCTGCAACTTTAATGACATCCAGTGGACAAGCGCATCCAGTAGCTTTGACTCTGAGTAGCAATGGAAAATATCATTATACTTGTGTTGCTACTGCTGCAAAAGCGGTTATGACTGTAGTTTTTTTAAAAATCTAATTTAATTTCAGAAACGTAACAATAACGCTAGTTTCAGCCTGATCGGAACATACAATATATTGCCAAACTGATCTACCGGTATGCCATCTAAGTGCAGCAGCTCCTGGTGCGGATGATTTTTGAATTACGCAGATTGCAATAGGGAAACCATATTTCTTTATGTCTGCATCTGGAATTGTACCCTCACCAAACATACTAAATGGTGGCACATAGTTGTTCGCCGTTAACGTCATTGAATATGTTTTTGTGCGTATTGCACTAGTTAAAGTGGAGTTTAACACATTAACCTTCTGTGTGAGTGTCGCATTCGTTTCCACTGTCTGGAACTGTTTTTCAAGCTTTGTGATGTTAATTCCATCCAGAGTTACTTTGTACATTGGCATATCTGCGATATAGTCTCCGGCCTGGATATCTCCGGTTGTATATGCCGGCGTTGCCGGGTTTGCGGATGCTGGTGTTCCTTTCAATACTTTCAGTGTTAAGGACTCAACACCTGTGTTTTTGTTTCTTTCGTATCTTGCTACAATCAGGTCTATTCGTTTCATTCCCTGTGAGCCGTTTACGATGCTCAACGAATCGTATGTGTTCTTCTTTATGGATGCCGCACAGCCCTGGTGCATCAGAACGCCATCCCGGACTTTAATTTCGTTGTTTGATGAGATCTCAGCTGTCATCCGCTTTCCGGTCTGCAAAACATAAGAACCGGATCCGATCATGCCGATGTGCACATCTCTGTCCTGTTCGGACGTCACATGTGGCTTACCAACGTATCCTGTTATAATCTCCATTAGGTTTCTCCTTCCAGTTTATATGTTATTTTTTCTTTTCCGGATGATACCGTCCAGATCTTTCTGCTGATTGGTTTCTGCATACTGATTCCTGTCAGATAATCTTTTCCGCCAACTACATCCCCAAGGTCAATATCACCATCAAGCTGCGTCATGGTCATTTTATAGGACATATTTGATTTTTTGGATTCTAATTCTTTGATTCCGTTTTTTATCAATTCATCCTCTTCCGACCCACCGCTGTCATATATTGCTGTGATTTCATCAGAGCCTGTAAAATATTTATTGCTCTGTGAGATATCTCCATTCTGATCGACATACAAATGGATCACGATTCTGTCTTTCAGTTCACCTTTTCCAAGACAGATCAGATGGTTGATTCCTCTCTGGTTGTTATCAGTTGTGAAATGCATATTATTATCATTATTCAACTCATGCCTATCAGAAAGATCGTTTATTGGAACAGCCTGTACTTTTACATAGCCAGACATACCGGCATCTCCTTCTTTGTATCTGATATCCAGACGATATCCGACAGATTTCAGCATCTTCATTAACCCATCATGCAGTGTACAATATCTGATAAACTGATAATTCTGAACTGTTACACCTGTATCCACATCTACTCCATAAAACAATCCTGGAAATTCGTTTTCCACCTTGCTCCGGATGATAGCATTTAACTCACCGGAAGCCGTGGTATAATCTTGGCCTGGCTGTGGCTCTATGATTTTATGCTGCATCATTCCGCGCCAGGTATCCCCTTGCAACCGGATCACGTCAGCACTGGTATCTGTACTGAATTCTTGTACGATTCCGCCGTATTCTGTGTCTGCAGCATAGACTCTCGTTCCATACGTTATGGATCCGTCCCACTCCCAGCGTTTCATTTCAATCTCAAAATCGTTCACACCATCCACACTAATTTCAAAATCAATCTTGCTTCCGTTAATGATTCCTGCAGGTCTTCCGTACCGGTCAGTTTTTATCAGATCCATTCCGGCACACTCCTTTCTTTTCTCACTGTGATATCAAAACCAAATTCTCCATTCCAGCTTACCAGGACGTCCCCGGCCGGGATCTCTTCAAAAACCGAATTCCCTGTAGCCTTTTTATAAAAGATATTCTGTTCCGTGCCATTTGCAAGCATTTTTACGATTGTTTTCTTTTGTGAATCGATTGTTATATATTCATTCTTTTCAAGTGTTTCGAAAATCTGATAGGTGTTTCCCTCGATCATAATCTTTGGATCAGCACAAGGTCCATAAATTATCATCCAGAAATTACTGCTTTTATAGTGATCTATATACCAGTGTTCCGTACCTGCCGCAGTCTTAGAAAAATCATACGTGTGATCATACGGATAATCCAGATACTCATAGATTTCACCTTTCCCCGACGCATCTGGATAAAAGCTCTTTGTAAGTTCTTCTATCCACATCGGATATGGACAGTAAATGTCAATGGTCATATCTGTCCATGAATTCCGTATGCCAGATACACTACTCTCAATGCTCTTGATGTAACACTCGATATAATATGTACCAAACCATATTCTGCCTGGTTTTAAACTTGCAATGTCGAATTCAAAGCAATTTGTCAGTTCATCCATCATTACTTTTCGTTCTTCCAGCTTGCCTCTGAATGTTAACGTGATCTGATATGTTTTTGCCTCTTTTTCAAAGTCATATACATTGACGCCCAGCTTCTGGCTCGTTGTCATAGGTTTCCATTCATATGAATGGAAGTAACCGGATGTAGATCTCATCCGGTCACCAACAAGATTGTACTCTTTTCCATTTGAGCAGACATATTTGATCTCTATCATGCGAATACAACCCCCAATTCTCTCAATGCTCTTATGATGTCTCGTTCTGTGATGTCTCCATCATCTCTTCCTTCGATGATAATTTTTAACAGAGCAATTAATGTATCCAGTCGGCTCACAGTTTCTTTTTCCGTGCTGTCTGCGTTTACATTCCGCTGCATCTCATATTCCATGCTCGCATTTGTAAACGGGCTGGTAGCCGCATCCTGCAGTTTTGACACGGCCGAATCTATGGACGGCAGATTGCCAACGATACCTTTTGCAAATCCGGCATCGATCATTTCACCTACGAACACGCCCCAGCGGGACGGAGAATGGATGCCAAAAAATGCCAGAACCTGGCTTTTAAAGTTTCCAAGTACTCCTTTCACAGCATCCCACATCATATGGCCTGCGTTTCTTAAGCCATTAGCTATACCGCGGACAATATTTATCCCCACTGAACCCCAGTCTACCCTTATAAATGCGTTTTTTACGCTCGATACAATCTGTGGTATCTGTCCAACCAATGTAGGTATCGCCCGAATCAAACCAGCCGCTAATTTTCCGATAATTGTGATTCCGGATTGTAAAACCTGCGGAAGATTCTGACCTATTGTAGAGGTAATCTTGACAATCACCTGTGCTGCCGCTGATACAATTTGTGGAAGGTTCTTTATAATCCCATTTACAAGATTAAGAAGTAATGTTGCTCCCGATTGCAGGATTTTGGGGAACAAAGGATATATCGCATTTACAAAATTACTTATGATTGTTCCAGCCATAGTAATGATAGATGGGATTTTTTGTAGTATACCATTTACAAGATTTGTTACAATCTCCACACCTTTATTCAGGATCTTCGGAAGCTGCGATGTAATCGCATTCACTAGGTAGGATATGAGATCCTTCCCTTCAATTCCCAAAATCTGCCCTGCTGTGTTGTCTATGCTTCCCTTTAATTTGTCGATTATCGTTCGTCCTGTAGCAGCCCAATCTGTATTTATCAATTCCTTTGCCAAGGCTGCGATCAATTTAATGGCCGCCTCTGCCAGATATGGTGCATTTTCTACAAGTGATGCTGCAAGTTCTAATACGATCTTTCCGCCGCCATGTACAATTTCGCCCATATTATTTGCTGCCATGTTGATGCTACGCACAATAATACTGGTTACTCCCGCTATAAGGTCAGGCAACCCTGATAATACATTTGCAACAGCTGGAAGCAAGTTTCCAGCGAAAAATGTAATGGTTGTCTCACCAAGTGCTGCCAGAGCCGGTCCAACATCCATACCAAGCGCAATCTGCCCCATTACATTCTTGGCTGCTGCTTTCATGGAATTCATGGATCCGGATATCGTGGTTGCTGCTTCTTTTGCAGTTGTTCCAGTAATATCCAGTTCTCCCTGAATCACATGAATTGCAGAATATACATCTGACAAATTGTTGATATCATATTTCACTCCGCTGATTTTCTGTGCATCTTTTAACAGACGCTGCATCTCTGTCTTTGTTCCGCCATACCCCAACTTCAAGTTGTCCAACATGGTGTAGTTCTGTTTCGCAAATCCCTGGTAGGCGTTCTTGATGTCTTCCATATTGGATCCCATCTTATTGGCATTATCGGACATGTCTGTCATAGCCATATCCGCAACATCTGCAGCTTTTGATGTATTATTGCTCAAGCTGGATAACAGGCTGGCTGAAAAACTGGTGGTTAGTTCCATGTATTCATTTGCGCTCATCCCAGCAGTTTTATAAGCGTTGGCGGCATTCGCCTTAACCTTATCCGCAGACTTCTTAAATAACGTTTCGATACCGCCGATGCTCTGTTCCAGGTTCGCTCCTTCGCTGATTGACGCCTTGATTGCCTTTCCGATCGCAGCCGCGGCAATCACGTTCTTGATGGTTCCGATCATCTTACTTCCGAACGATGTTCCTGCCGGTCCAGCTTCCGGATCAATCGTTTCCTGGATCTTCCCCTGGATTCCCTGCGCAGACGGAATAATCTGCACATATGCTTTTGCAAGTTCTGTTGCCACTACTGCTCACCTCCTGTCAACCTTCTCCATTCATCGTCAAATTCCTGGCCGGAATCGAAGGTTTCCATTCCGCTTTCCTTGGGTTTTATATTCTCCATAAGAATTTCCACCAGGGATCTTGGCCGATTGATTCCACGCATACCGTCAGAGCTGTTGAGCCATGCTAACATCCTTGTGTTGTCTGATATCATCGCAAGTAACGTCTGGTCTGTTGTTAGTTTCGATTTGGTTATTGCCATGCCTATCCTTGAGTCTGGCCTCAACCCACATGCAAAAATCCCCGCCATGTGCAATGGCAGGGATCTATAATCATAAATGTGATACGTTTCTGCAAAATCACAGATCAGCGCATCCTCATCTGTGTTAATCATGTGGGCGAGGATCAAGAGTTTTTTCCTGGTTTATTCCCTCCGAGAATCTGCGTGATTTCTTCAATCATCTTTGTTGCTGATACCCTTCCATTCTCATTTCTGACATGGTCTTTCAGAGCTTTCAGCTGTTCCGCCCCAAGGAGCTGCTTTGCAGATACAGTGATCTTTGAGGCGTCTCCTTCATCGATCGCACAGAGATTTTCTAACAGCTCATAATCATCCATGTTCTCTTCGTTCAGCTTATACTCAAATCCGCTTTCTGTGGTTCCTGTAATCATCGTTATTCACCTTTCTTCACGATATATTCGTAATGTGTCTGACCGGTTTCGTCCGGAGTGGCTTTCAGCGTTGTTTCATATCCGATGGCTTCCGAGTCTTTGTATACGATATCTGCTACTTCGGAAACTGTCGCAGACGGGATAACGATTCGTTTCAATGCGCCTTTCAAGATCATGTCTACAACATATGCGGATGCTTCCGTTTCGTTGTTGTTTGCTTTTACCGTGATGCCCGTTTCCAGGGTTCCGGTTACATTTTCATCCCCGTACACTGTTTTCAGCACTTCAACGCTTAAGATTTCCAGTAGCTTAAATTTAAAGCTGTCTTCTTTGCTTGTCTGGAGATCTAACACCGTGTCACCGCCCCAAGCCTTGACATTATCACTTTCCGGGCTATTTGAGTTGGTCACTCCATCGTCTGAGCAGTAACCCAGTCCCTTAAACGCCACATTCAGGGCAGATTTTGCATCCGTCGGAAGTTCTGTTCCAACCGGTGCCCGAAAGATCGCACCGCCGATTTTCGGCTTGCCGGCACTTACATTTTTTGTATCCATTCTTTTTCCTCCTAGTAATAGACGATATCGAAGACAGCCTGGTAGCGATATTTTTTCCTTCCGGTATCGGAATAGTTGTAGTCACTATTCAGCTCACATCTGCTGATATCATCCAGTTCAATCGACTTTTCCATTGCTTCTTTTACACGCTCGTTCAGAGCTGCTGCCTTGTACATAGACGTAGAATAAGACTGGATAGCCAGTGTTGCCTGAGAAATATGATTTTCTGCACCGGATCCAGTCTTTTCCACCATAACATATTCAGTTCCCAGATTATCCTCTTCTTCCATCCGAACCGGCAGGCCAAGGCTATCCTGCAGATAATCTTTAATGATCTTTTCTATCATGTTTTCCTACCGCCTTAAGTAACCCATTATTTCCATCGTCTCCACCGACTTTGACAGCCGCACGTGTCTGAGCAACATAAGCATCGGTGCCTGCGTTATTTGCTATCTTCGTGGCATGTTCCATGAGGACAGCCTGCATCTCCGGTGATCGCATCAGTTCTCTTACTCCGGCTCTGTTTAAAACCACCTTTACTTTTTTACTCATATCGCTCCACCATCCATTTCTGGTTCCAATCCAGTGGAATATTTTCCTCAATTCCCTGTTGCGATAAGCTTATCACTCTCCATGACTGGCCGAAGAAGTCCACTCTGCACTCTTTCCATTTATGATCATCGCCTTTTGGAATCGCAATGTTGTACACTGCCTTTTTTCCATATAGATTAACTGCATCCAGGATCTCTGTGGTTGATGCAGGTGCTACCAGAACATTTTCTACGGTTACCGGATGCTCTTCATATACCGGATGGTCGAATTCATCCTTTCCTGTCTCTGTCTTTTCATACAGTGTTACCGGGATCCCTTTAAACATTTCAACTCTCCTCCGTTTGGATCAGATTCTGATACGGGTCTGTATATCCGATCCGGTTCCCCGTTCCCAGGATCTTTTTATCCAGTTTGGTCAGGTACAGTTCCCCGCTTCCGTTCGCGTTTGTCCAACTCTGTGAATATCCCAGTGCGGATGCGGTAGCCTGTGTTGTCCCGATCGGGACTCCCTCCTCACCACTTCCCAGTACGCGGATCACCATGTTGCAGGATACAAGTCTTTTGGACTCTGCTGTAGCTTTTGTATTAAATGCATCAATGATGATCCCTGCATCTTCCAGCAGTGCCTCACATCGTTCCATCTCCGATGTTTCCACCGGTTTTCTTTTTGCGATATCCTCAAATGTTGCGTACACCATGTTCCCACCTTATTTCTTTGTCCGCGCTGCTGTTCTTTTTGCAGCGGTTTTCACCGGCTTTTCCTCTTTCACCGGCTCCTGGATTTCTAATTTTTCCCGTTCTACCGCTTCCTGGTTTTCTGTTTCTTCCTGCTCCGCCGGTTCCTGGCTTACGGTTTCCTCTTCCGGTTCTGTGACCGGTTTGAAAACAGCTGGGTCCAGCTCCACGCCGGACTCGACTGTCACCCCTGTCTGTTTGTATAAATATTTCATGTCCTACTCTCCACTGACGATCTTTGCAAACGCATTGCTGTCCAGGATTCCGATTCCATACACAATCTCTGCGCGGATCGCGATCTGGTTCTGTCTCTGCAGGTCTCCCAGTCCATCCGGATCGCCATATTCGATCATGTGTGCCCCGATGGATCTCTGCACGCCCCAGCGGAACGCATTGAACTGTCCAACGATTCCGAGCAGTTTGGACGCTACACTGATTTCATTTTTCGCAGAAACCGTGTCAGATACTGCTGCATTCATACCCAAAAAGTTGGAAGTATTCTGTCCGAATCCAAGTTCCGGATAGATCTTTCTTCCTGTCGTGTCTCTCATTGTCGACAGCCCGAAAGAAAGTGCCGGATCCATGGCGATTCCGCTCGGCGTATAGCCCGCAGAGACGATCGTTCCTGCTGCCGCTTCGATCGCATCATCGTACTTTGTTCCGGAAAGAGTGGATGACTGTTTTGTATCGATCAGCCCTTCTTTTACCATGGATGATACCGTTCCAGTCAACGGATTGATCTTGTGAATCCCAACCAGATCCAGTGCCCTTCCAAGCGCAATACCGGCATTGGACGCCAGATCTTTTAATACTCCGATCTGTACATCTTCGTCCGCCCACTGGACTTCCTGTGAAAATCTCATCGTTACCTGCAACTTGAATGGGGTTACCGTCTTTGCTGCATACGTGGTCGGTGTCGGTGATTTCTTGTCGCCTTCCCCCACCAGTTCTGCTTTCGGCGGTGCCGTCAGCACCCATACCTGCTGTTTCCCGAATTTCTGCGGTGTTGCCCCGGATAACTGCGCCAGGGTAGAACCTTTCTGTGCTTTCTCGAAAATCCCGGCGGAAATCTCTGCCGGAACTTCAAAATTTGAACTGAGTAATGCTGCCATATTTATTCTCCTTTACCGAAAATCTGATGTGCGAATTCTCTCATCGCATCATCTTCTGCGTGATGTTCTGTTACATGTCTTTTATTGCCCTTTGTTCCCGGATAGCTTTTGGGATTTGCAAATTTCAGGATCGCTTCTGCCTGTTTTTTACAGTTTTCCTCATCTTCCCCGGTCAGTAACTCTGCCGGGACTCCGGTGTCTTTTGCAACTTTTTCTCTTACCTGTCTTACAGTGCCTTCTTTTTCGAGCTTCGTGAGTTTTGCCTGGAGCGCATCTGACTTTTCTTTCTCCTTCTGGAGTTCCGTCTTGCTCTGCTCCTGGTACTCATCATACTTGCTTGCTTTTTCTCTCAGGTCTTCATAATCAGAATATTTCTGACGCTCTCTCGCAAGGCGTCCCTCTACGATCGAATCTACTTCTGCCTGGGTGAATGTCTTATCGTCTGCCATCTTGTTTCCCTCCTGATTTGAGTATTTTTGTTTTTTCCACGTTTCAGGCACGTGTTGCCAATCGAGTAGGAGAAAATTCCTCTTGATGAGGAATTTTCGACCTCTCACACCACCGTGCGTACCGTTCGGTACACGGCGGTTCAATCAACTTAACATGTAACACACCTTTCAGTGTAATAATCTAACATTGAGATTAGTCCAAATGAGGCTAATCTCTTGTTTGTTATTGCTATATTTACAGCACCACAGCTACATACATGAGCATAGGCTCTTGAACAATAACCAACTTTGTATGCTGTAATCCTGTCAATTCCAAGCTTCATCAAATTCTTCGCACGATTCTGCGGAGTTTTCCAGTGTTTCCATATGCACATACGAAGTCTATACCGAATATTTGCATCTAATTTCGCACATAAGATTTTCATACTACCTATCTTGAAGTAGTTTATCCAACCTCGGATAAGCTGATTGAGCTTCTCTACCTTATAGCTGTTGCTGACGCCCCAACTTCGGCAGGTGAGTCCTTTCATTCTTTTCTTAAACTTCGCTACTGATTTTGCATGCGGTTTTGCCTTAAACTGATGTGCTCTTGAATCAAAGTAGAATCCAAACCCAAGGTATTTAAGTCCGCTTGGTCTATCTACTTTGCTCTTAGTCATGTTGACTTTGAGCCCTAGTTTCTCTTCGATGAATCGTGAGATATTTCTCATAACTCTGTTTGCAGACATTTCACTTCCAACCATGATAATACAGTCATCCGCATATCGTACAAAATTAAGCCCTCTCTTTTCCATTTCCTTATCCAGTTCGTTCAACATGATGTTTGCCAGTAGCGGCGAAAGGTTTCCTCCTTGCGGTGTTCCCACAATAGAGTCCTCATACTCATCATCTATCATGATTCCGCTGACTAGGTATTTCCTAACAATAGAGATGACATCTCCATCTTTAATCGTTCTACCAATAATAGTCATCAACTTATCATGATTTACTGTGTCAAAGAACTTTTCCAAGTCAATGTCTACAATCCAGTCATTACCATCATTCATCATATCAAGTGCTGTTAGGATTGCTTGCTGTGCACATCTATTCGGTCTGAATCCGTAGCTATGGTCATGGAACTGTTCCTCATAGATTGGTGTTAAGACCTGTGCAATGGCTTGTTGTATGAATCTGTCTGTTACTGTTGGTACTCCCAGGTTTCTGACACCACCATCAGGCTTTGGTATCTCCACTCTTCGTACTGGTTGAGGTTTATATTTTCTTGTCCTCAACTGTTCCTTGATAATTTCGCCGTCCTTTACAAGATGTTCTTTAAGTTCTGTGTACTTCATTCCGTCCACTCCCTCGGCACCTTTATTTCGTACGACTTGCAGATATGCTCTGTTGAGATTATCGCTGGATAGTATCTGCTTCATTAGACTACTTGTGTCCATGCGTTCTTTCCTTTCCGTCTCGCTTGATTTGACCACCCTTTTCCCGATTGGTTACGGCAGATGTTGTCATTTCTGCAATACGAGACATACTCAAACTTATTGATTGTTCGCCCCTTCGCTCCATCTCCATTACAGAGACTTCTTCACTACTATGGGCTCGGCTGACTTCTCACAGTTCGTTGTTACTAGGCTAATGAAACCTCTGTGAGACCTCCACGCTTAAGGTGCACGCTCTTTCCTCTCATATATCCGCCACATTTACTCGATTCCTACAAACGGCAACTTTACGGCTTTGTCTTATTTAGCAGACTTACCAAGCGGAACCTAGCCTCATATGTGATTTCTGTCCGTCGGACCAAGAGTTTGCTTACAGCTTCCTTCAGATTCTACCTTACGATAGACACCCTTGCTGTTCAGCTATACACTTCCTTGTCGCCTAGGCGTGTTCGGGACTTTCACCCGTTAGAGCGCGCCCATGGCGCGCAAACTAAAAATAACACGCATTTCTGCGTGTTAAAATTTACCTCTCTTATGTGATCAGCACCATTTTGCCAAAATAATTACCGCGACACATATGATCAGAATATTCATCGTTGATGTTGCCATCCCGCTCACCTCCTTGCACCGGTGCAATTTTCTAAAAATGAGTACAAAAATGCCACCAACCATTTCTGATCAGTGGCGTTTAATACCATATTACCGTTTTTTCTTCCGGTGGATTCTCCATTTTTGCAATACGTTTTAATTCCCGTTTTACATGTGGCGCAGCAAACATATTTGCATTTTCATGTTCCATGACTTCTCCATCAGAAATCTGTATTTTTATAAAGCCTTTCGGTTCTTTTCCCTCTGGATAGTAATCGGCTGAAATACTATCATTTACCTTCTTTATGTTTTTTAAGATTACCATAATATTCCAACACCTCCCTTGGGTAATTATACTTCTCCGATGCCAGCTCATGTGCTTTCCTATGATCTATTTCAGGATTTTCCTCTTTGATCTTCATTTCCAGCAATTCATGTTCTACCAGAGTCTTATCATGCGGTTTGATATTCTTTCCGGTCATCAACCGTTGCCAACTTTGTGCAATCGCGCAATCTGGATCAAACCGTCTGCTTTCTCCTGTGTCCGGATCAGTGAAAGAATCATCTTCGAATAAGTACGCCTTAATTTTCTTAATTTCTGCCTCTTCTTTTCCGAGATTTTGAGCAATTTTCTTTGCATCCGTTGAAAAGCTTCTGATTTCTTTATAGTACATATCTGCAAACTTTTCCGCCTCTGCACTATCCAGATTCGTAATTCTGGCTCCTGATATCATTATATCAGAATGCAATAGTTTTTCAATATCTCCCGCCTTTTTGTCCGCATACAGCTTTCTCTTTCTTGCATTGATAGCATCCTTATTTTCCTGATAGCGGATCCGGCGCATGGCGTTGATATCGCCATCGGCATTGTTATATTCTTCGAGATACTTCTCTGGATCGTATCCAGCCACTGTACTCTCCCTGTCAAATCTGACGGCATATTCACAATCGCAGTGTGCATGGATATGTTCTGCATGTCCTTTTCTGAGTGTCTCTTTCGATACCCGTTGCCATCCTCTGGATGCCAGCGTGATGCAGAATGCGCAGGTGTCACCATGGGGTACCCAGGCAAATTCTGCACCGTCTCTTTTGGCGTTCTTCAGTGTGGTATCTGCGCCGACAAGCTTCACCAGTCGTTCCAGCGCTGCGGGAACCTGCATCTGCGACCGTTTCATGGTTCCATGGACTGTCTTTGCCACTTCCCCATACTCCGGAAGATCTGCAATCTCTGCCGGTGGAACCGTTACGCCCTGTGCTGCTGCCGTGGCTTCGTACATCTGGCAGGATAAAGCACCGATCGCCTTCCCATAGTGCTGCGACAGTGCATAGGCGTAATCCAGAAGTGCCTTATCGTTTCCAAATCCATTTTTCCGGACCCATTCCTGCATCAGATCAGCTGCTTTCCGGCTGATCCGTGACATCTTCGTTATGTACTGTGTCCACGCCTTCGTCGATATTTTCATCGTCAAACTCCTCCGTCAGGATCGTTTCTCCTTTTGCCCTCTGCTCCTGTGCTCGGATTCTCCGGATATCTGCCTGGTCGAACCCGATCATCTCGAGGAATACATCTGTCTGTGCAAATCCTTCCCTTGCCGTTGAGATCTTGAGTGCCGCATCCGTAGTAGAAGCAACACTCGGCATTGCCGGATTTTTGAAGTGCGCAATGATCCCCTGCTCGTCTTCCGGCAGGGTATCCGGTGTCACCCCGAATTCTACTGCAAGTGCCATCCGACCGAGCCGGTACAGTGCATCCCCGTTGGATTCATTGAGCTGTTCTGCCATAGCAATCAAGGTCTGGGACTGCGCAATAATTGCATCGCTCGATGTCGGATTCGCATCATTGATCACCCCTACATCTGCCGCTGTCAGACCGGTTGCAGCGGAAAACTGTGTTGCCAGCATTCGCAACATCTGTACATGTGGTTCGATATTTCCCTGTGTCAGCTGCCCAAATGCCGGTTTTTCACCGGTTTCCGGGTTATTCGTACTGTACAGGATGCTGCCGACGTACTGTCGAAATTTGTTGTCGATCAGCTGATCATATTGTTCATCTGATACTCCCAGTAGATATTTCTGCGGAGAAGTGGCAAATTCCAGTCCTATCGTCGCATTCGCTACCGTCCTTACATATCCTTGAATCAGCCTGCGGATGGGTTCCTTCAGTCTTGACTGTCCAAACGGTTTGTCATGTGTGGCATCCCAGATCATGGCAACCATCATCGGTTCCCCGAAATGCTGCGGGGTTCCCTTTGCATACCAGGTTCCTCCGATCCGTTCCAGCTCCCAGATATCTGTTTCCGTGTAGAAATTCACATGCTCCGGGGACCAGGTGATATCCGACTCATCTTTTCGCCCGTCTTCAAACGCAAACCCGCATTTGATCCTGCCATTATGTGCGTCCCAGGATGCTGCTGCACAGTGCGGGGAATAAAACCGGATCTCCGCGCCGTCCTTTTCCCCCGACACAGCCGCGAACACGCAGCCATACTTTAATTCTTCTTTGACTGCTTTTCCATATTCTGTGCGTAGATGATTCCTGCGCAAAATTTTATTCATGCTGTCGGAATTGTCTCCATTTTCTGTTACATATCCATCGAACATGGATCTTGCCGCCAAGACATCTACTGCCTTGCCTCCCCAGGCACAGCCGATCTGCAGTTTTCCAAGGCCTGACGGCAATGCGATCCCGAGGTTCACCTCATTCAGTGTGATCTTCCCGTTGTAATAGCGCCGTTTCTTCCGGTTGGCTGTCCGGTGATAATCATAGATATATTTCAATTCGTCCAGCTGCTGCTGTTCTTCCTCTGGCAGATCTACTACCTTTCCAAAATTTAATTGCATTATCCTATCCTCATTTTTCTGCTCGGATCACGTTTTGATGTCCGGCATCCCCACAGTGCCAGGGCTGCCGCCTCGATCGGTGTGGAATTCTCCCCACCAAATCCCCAGCCGCCGGATATCTGTCTTTTTACCGCGGTCACTGCCGATTCCTGTAAGATCTCCTGATATTTATACCAGGATACCGTCTGCTCATTGATCTCCTGGGTCAGCTGGCTTGCTGCCGCAATGACATCTTTCGCTGCAGGTTTTATGATCGAATTTCTATATTTCCATACCGGTGTTATCTTCTCTATCAGGTAATCCACGCCGTTTCGTCCATCGATCACCACGCAGGATGCTTTCATGTACCTCTGGTTCAGCCAGTCCGCAAGCCACTGGATGCCCCTGTCCGTTGGCTGCATCTGGATCAGGGATATCCTTGCGCATCCATCTTTCGGGCATACCGCTCCGCACAGTGACACGATGGATCCGTCCGCGGAAAATTTGATTCCATACGCTGTTTTTCCTTCCGGCTTTTCCTCTTCAGATGCACACTGTTCCCATTTTTTTCTGTCAATCGCATAGTCCTGTTCATGGTTTTCTTCTGACCACCATCCCAGCCGTTCACGTGCAAAGGTATCTGCGCTCATCTGTTCACATTCCGCTGCAACCGTCCTTTCCCTCATCCTGCGTCCCAGCGCTGGGTTGCATGCTGCCCATCTCTTCCGGTCTGTGACATCCCCGATTTCCGGAACTGAGTATTCTGTCCAGGCTATGGTTTCACTTTCTCCGCTCAATGCCTTTTTCCGGAGTTTCTTGAATACATCCCCGGTACAGTTTTCATCCGGCGGAGTCCCGAGGTATATGGTCTGCGGGTTTCTGGATGCAGATATTGCCGGAAGGAAGGATGCCTGCTGCTCCGCTGTCAGCTCCTGCGCTTCATCGAAAACCAATAGGTCTCCATGCAGACCACGTCCGCCATTCCTGGTCCTCGCGACAAAGACAACCTTTCCTCCATTCTTCAGGATGATCTGCTCCCGTCCCAATGCCGCTTTGATCTCTTTTACATACTTTTTCAGTCCCCTGCTTTCAAACAGCCCCTTCAACTCCATAAAGGTTTCTGTGGCTGTTTTCTGGAGATGTGCCGTGTAAACGGTCCGCTCACCGTACATGATCATTCCTGATGCAATACGCCCGGATATATTCAGTGTTTTCCCGTTCTGGCGCGGGACCGACAGCCCACAGCTCGATGCTGCCCAGATATCATCCTCTGTCCTGCCCATCCAGTCGGACAGGACGTTCGCCTGCCACGGATCCACGATCAGCTTTCCGGCTGCCAGTATCTTTTCCGCATCTCCCCCGTCTGTATATGCGTATTCCGGGATGATCCTAACGGACGGCTCCTGGCTTCCCATCAGCTTCTCTTTCGGCGAGGATCCTGCTGATCTCATCGTCATCTTCTGGTGCTCCTTTAATTTCCTCGATTTCTTTGATTGTTTCCCTGTACTGCTTCACCAGCTGCGGCACTGTCTTCATACTGTCATCCAGTTTTCCGGTACACAGGTCGATCTGTTTTGCCAGGATCCTGGCCAGATTTTCCAGCTGTTCCAACCGGCTTCCGGATGCCGCTACCGTTGCCATTTTCTTGGCTCTTGCCATCCCCTGACCACCTCCTTATAATTTTCCTGTGTGTAAATCGGCGCTGACGGCAGGGGGGTTGCCTTCGGCCGCATGGGGGGTACCCTCCCCACGCCTTACCAGGTGCCGTCCTGAGGGTTGATTTTCAAACTTGTGTTCGTTTTATGCAGCTCGCTTGGTGTCCTGCTTCCTTTCATGGCATTACAACAATAATGAGCAGCTTGCAGATTGTTCCAGTCCTGTGCTGCTGCCTCCCTGGAGGCGTACCCAAACTCTTTCCATCTGGACACAGGCTTGATCTCATCGATCACAAATGATAACGGATGATCGCTGTCACTCGGTTCATCGTAATGAATAGGACCAAGCTTTCCTCTGCATATTCCGCACTCGCCTCTGATTGCTTTCAATCTTGCTCTGTGCTTACGTCTTAGGTTTCCATTTGCGCTTCTAGGGTTTCCCATCGTTGCTCCTCCTCCTGTTTGACTCAAAAAGAAAATGCGCCCGGATCAACCGGACGCATACGCATCTGCAGGTCTCAGTCTGGTGTGACCTGCTGCCAGATCAGCTCTGGCAGGCTCCTGAACTACTTTTGCCTGTCCAGGTAGGCGGGCTGTTGTACGCCATCATCGGCGATCGGAACACCAGGATTCGAACCTGCAGCTCGCTTTTACGGCTCTTGCTCCCTCCCGATCGGGGAGATATTCCAAAGGGGTGGCGGTTTTACAACCGCCTGTTCACATAGAAAGGTTGAAGTTTCCAAACACAGAGGAATGATTAACTACCGTCTTAACCCATTTACCATACTAGCACTTTTGAATGGGACATTGGGGTACATTTTGAAAAAATCTTTGAATTCTTTTCTTAACATTCTCATCTGTGTATCGTATCCTGCGTTTTGGATACAATGCATTCATCCTTTCTGCAGTCTGTGCATAGGTCAGGTCATCAATGAAATAAAACCGCAGCATCGTCCGAAGTTCACTTTTTTCGATTGTCTGAATAAACTCTTCTGCCTGTGTCTGCTTTTCCAACAATTCCACTTCCAGTTGTTCCTGTAGTGCAATCTTTCTTTTCAATTGCTGTCGTTTCCGTTCAATCAGACCATCCGGTTTTCCCGTAATTTTTACACTTCCCAGGGATTTTTTCCCCTTCTTTCCTCTCGACACTGAATCAGTCACGATACTGTTTTCCAGTTTCCACAGCTGGCTACGGTCCTTTTCTATCCTTCTTCGCAAATCCTTGGCTTCTACTTTCATATCTGCGTACTCCATCAGGATTTCCTTTTCCAACGGTATCACCTCCCCATGACGACCATGAATACTTTCGTTTGCTCTTTCTGTCTCTGACCGCGATATTATAATCAGTTCCAACCCGGTAACATCCAGAAACCTTCTTACCAGATCAAGTGGCTCTCTGATATGCTTCGGGATATGTCCGGTATTATGTATTGCCTTTTCTGCTGTTGGATCCTTGTATCCTTCACTATTCATCTGGCACCTCCCACTTCTCCACTACAGATCGTATAGTATCCATCTCGCACATTCACACATTCCAACATTTCCAATAGTAAGATCTCCCCAACTGCATGTATCGCAGTCTTTCCCTGACATGGTATATGCCTTTCTTGAACATTTGCAGAAGTCTTTGACCATCTCTTCCGTGATTATGACAAAGATACTGATCTTATCTGATTTTGTTGGAATTTGAACAATCTTTTTCATGATTAGCGCCTCCTACATCCATTCTCTGTGCTGAGCATCTTCTCTCTTCATCGTGATCCCGCACTCATCATGGATGATCAACGCTGCGATTCCTACTACCTTCATCAGCAGCTCATCTGCGATCAGATCTGCCATGTCCTTTTTCATCTGCTGGATCTGGGCGATTGTCATTACTCGGGTGACTTCTTTCTTTTCCTGTCCACGCATCTCCCGACGTCTCTCTGTTCTACTCATCCAGAACACCTCCCGCAATCATTGCTGGCTGCTCCGAAGCAGTCCGGTCTGCATTTTGGTCTGTGCAGAAATACCTGCATCATTCGCTGCTGCCATTCCGGTGGTTGTGGATCCAGATGTTCTTCTTTCCACGCCTGTTTCTGTTCCTCTGTCTGCTGATCCAGTTCCTGACATTTCTTTTCGTATTTCCGGATTTCTTCCTCTGTCGCGTTTCGCATGTCTAATACCTCAATCATACTTACATCTCCTATCAAGTTCATCTAATACTGCCATGATGATTTTTTTAGAAAAATCACCCGGATATCTTTCTCTAAGTTCCGTTGCTTCCCGGATCAGCCTGTCCCACTCTTCATCTTCCCGTACACTATTGTGCTTTTTGAATAATTTCCAGACTTCAACGAAAAATCCCCAATGCCATTGCAATACTTTCAGTTCCATCGACATCACTCCAATTCTGTGACCCGAACGTATATCCCGGGAATCTGTGACCAGAACTTTTCCACAATCTCCGATGCAACCAGTGCGTCATCCTTCCAGAACCTGCAGGCTGTCATACAGTCTTTGAGAAGTTTTTGCAGGTTATCCGTATCCGGTTTCGTGATCCGGTATTCTCCGTCCTTATGGCTTCCTTTCTGGAAACACCACTTCACCACAAGCCGGCATCCTGTTTTGATCGGCTTTTCTGGTTGATGCTTCAGCAGGTGATCCATCAGCTTCGCCCTGGCCGCTTTCACTTCCGGTGGATCATAAAACACCGGTTTGCCATGAACGACTGTCACTTTCTTTTCCTGGTGTGTACAGGTCGGCGGTTCCATCGCCATAAAAAATTGCATCTCCATTTGCTTTACCTCGCTAACGTGTGAAACTTCTTTTTTTCTTCTGCCTTGTCATCGGGGAAGGGGAAGGGAACGGGCGGGCTGTGCTTTAAGCCCGTCCATTCCTACCCCCGTGACCACGCGATTGCGGGGGAAAATTATACCCTTTAGGGTAATGTTTTTTTCCGCCGCGGCAGAAAACATAAATTTACGTTTTTTTCCGCAAAATTGCGGAAGGAAAAAAACATGTTATTTTCCACAATCTGAATTTTGCAGAAAACGTGCAGATATGTTTTTTTCCGCAAACCCTGACATTTTGCAGAAAACATAAATTTACGTTTTTTTCCGCACTTCTCCATCTTGTATATAGAAGCCTCCATGCTCCTTGATCCGGTCTCTGAGGGAACGTTCTGAGATCCCCATGTACTGTGCAAGCTCTTTCAATGCCGGTGGATTTCCGAAATTTGTGGCTTCCACTGCTGTCTCAAGACTCTTCATCCGCTCCTCTTTTTTCTGCTCTTTGGGCTTCCTCTTTTCCATTGCTTTCTGCCATGCCGGCTTATCTGTATCCGGTTGGATGTCTTTCAGACTGTCCGACTCATCGATTCTGTGCACCGGATATTTAAACCAGAGATTGACCGGTTCAAACTTTGGAAACTCCCGGAGCGTCCCTTCAATCCTCCATGCTGTCATGCTCTTAGCTGCCGCAACAGCTGTATCGATATGGTTCTGCAGCGCGTTCATCTGCCATTTATCCAGGTGTTTTTTGCAGTAGCTGAGCATCTGTACACTGCTGCACAAATCGTCCTGAGAAAGGTCGTCCTGCCACTTGAAATGGGCATCCAGATACTCCTTGCATGCCTGGCACGTTGCTTTGTTTTCTTCCTGTTTTAGCAGGGCTTCTGTCGTCTCCAGTTCGATCAGATCCAGAAGTGCATCCGGATCACGGGCAAATACTCCGGAGCCGCTGGCACGGTCCATGGATTTTTTTCCTCCCTGGCTTCCTTTGCTGTGGTGGTGGCAATAGATCACCGCGCATCCCAGTTCTGTGCATACTTTGTCAAACTGGTTGCAGAAATTTGCCATCTGGTCTGCGCTGTTCTCATCCCCGGTGATGACCTTATAGATCGGGTCTATGATGATGGCTGTATAATCCTTTTTCGAAGCTCTCCGGATCAGTTTTGGTGCCAGTTTATCCATGGGTACGGATTTCCCCCTCAAGTTCCAGATATCAATGTTTCTCAGGCTATCCGGACGGATGCCAAGGGATGTATAAACATCCTTAAACCGATGCAGACAACTGGCTCTGTCAAGCTCCAGGTTCACATACATCACACGCCCCTGTGCACACTGCCACTGCAGCCATTTCTTTCCCTCGGCGATTGCAATGCACAATTCAATCTGCAGGAAGGATTTACCTGCTTTTGATGGACCTGCTATCAGCATTTTGTGCCCTTTCCGGAGGATTCCTTCAATCAGGCAGGGGGATAGATCCGGGAGATTGTCCCAGACGCTGTCCAGCCCTTCTGGATCCGGAAGATCATCGTTGATGCTCTCCATCCACTCCTGCCATTCATTCCAGGACTCCTTCCCAATGTTGGTATCTACTAAAAACTGTTTATGCTTTCCACGCATTACGCCCGGCATCCGGGAAAGCCTGGACGGATTCCGGTTCTGTGTATCTACTTTTATCCCATTCTTCTGGCATACATCATAGAGATAATCTACGCGTTTTCTGTATTCTGTGTAATCCGCTGCCTCCACGCGGACAATCGCATGAAGGCTCTTCTTTCCAGAATGTACCAGGCAGGCGATCGGTAGCTCCAGTTCACGCAGGATCGCATTCTGCTTGCTGACCTCCATTCCATCCGATTCTACCAGCGCATACCTGAAATCCGATACATTTTCATTTCTTACCCCCTGCCCGTCCAGCGGGTTAAAACGGATCCATGCACCGCCCTCCGGATCATAATCACCAAATACAGATCCAATATCTCCATCACATTCTGACAATGCCTTTATGAGCTGTCCGGCAGTACGGTCATAATTTCCTCTATCCTGCGGAACGTATTTTCCTTTTTCATTCTTCCAGCTTTTTGTCACATAGCCGACATTCTCCCCCGGCTCGAATAAGATCTCCAGATATTGGATCAGCTGGCTGACCGGGTTCCAGGTAACTGGTTCATGAACTTCCCTTTCTTCAATCCAGTTTCCATCCACTACCACACGGTCGCTGTCTTTTGCAATGGAATCTTCCCAGTCTATTTCATGTCCACGCTCCGGAACGAATCCATGCTCTACAGCCATCTGAAAGATCGTGCCACCTGTGACCGGGCTTGCATTCCCACGGAACGTATTCCATTTCCTTTCGCATTCTCCTGTATGGTATCTTCCGCTATCCTGCCTGCTCCAATGATCCCAGTCACTGACCGAATACCCTTCATGCTTCAGCGCCATGCCAACATTAACCCATTCCTGATAATCCAGTTCCGCCGGATGAATATATTCCATTAACTCTAAAAGGCTTGTCTTCTGCTCCATAATTATGCTCCTTTATACTCCTGCGGATTGATGCCCTGCGGGATGCGCCATCCGTTTGCTGCGATCCTGTCGATCAGTTTCCTTGCCGTTTCAAACTGCCATGTGCCCACGTGCTGGAATCCTCTTCCTTCTAGGAAACGGATCTGTTTTGGGGTTGTGAGTCCCTCTTCTTTCCGTTTGTCCAGGCGGTCAAGGATCTTTGCCGCTTTCCCTGCATTCTCGATCTGGTCCGGAAGTATCCCTAGTTTTTCAAGTGTTGCTTTCTGTTTCTCTGATGGCGGCCCCATTTCCCAGCCAAATGCAGGGACATATCCAGAAAGGTCCTCTGCCTGGATACTCATTTCAAACTGCAGGGGATCTACCAGTTTCTTTTTCCTGCGTTTCATTTCTTCTAACTGCTTCGCAAGTGCCTCTTCTCTTTGTGCCACAACATCCTCTGCCGCTGTCTTTTCCGCTTCTTCAATATCGACAGGACACCCTGCCTGTTCGATATGTTCTGTCATCTTTTTTGCGACTTCCTCATCCTGACAGATCAGGCTTGCCGGATGACATAACTCATGGCGTTCGGTATGCCATAAAAAATCCAATAATAACAGATGGTCTTTCCCTGGTGACAGGCGAGTTCCGCGTCCAACCATCTGGCAATACAAGCTGCGTACTTTTGTTGGACGCAGTACCACCACGCAGTCTACAGATGGGCAGTCCCATCCTTCTGTCAGCAACATGGAATTACACAAAACATTGTATTCACCGCGGTCAAAGGCTTCCAGAACTTCTGACCGGTCCTGGCTGCCCCCGTTTACTTCCGCTGCCCGAAACCCATGAGCATTTAAAAGATCCCTGAATTTCTGGCTTGTTTTCACTAACGGAAGGAACACTACCGTTTTTTTATCTTTGCAATATTTCTCCATTTCCTGTGCGATCCCCTGCAGATATGGATCGAGCGCAGTGCTGATATCACTGGCCTTAAAATCACCTGCCTGTACCCCGACACCAGTCATATCGATTTTAAGCGGAATTGTAAGGGCCTTGATCGGTGAAAGATATCCCTCCTTGATTGCTTTCGGTAATGTATATTCATAAGAAAGGGATTCAAAATAACTTCCAAGGTTCCTCATATCGCCCCTGTCTGGAGTTGCCGTGACGCCAAGGATTTTTGCACTGCTGAAATGATTCAGGACTTTTTGATAGCTGTCTGAGATACAGTGATGTGCTTCATCAATGATGATGGTCTGAAAATAATCTTCCGGGAACTGTCCCAGTCGTTTCTCACGCATCATAGTCTGTACAGACCCTACGACAACGCGGAACCAGCTCCCCATACAGGTTTCTTCTGCCTTTTCCACGGCACATCCAAGCCCTGTGGACTGCCGGATCTTATCGGCAGCCTGCTCCAAAAGTTCTCCACGGTGCGCCAGTATCAGGACCCGATCTCCCCGGCGCACACAGTCTTCCGTTACTTTTGCAAAAACGATCGTCTTCCCACATCCGGTAGGGAGGACGAGCAGCGTTTTTAATACGCCGCCATCCCACTGCTCAAAGATCGCTTCCCTTGCTTCCTGTTGATATGGTCGTAATTCCATTATTAAAAGCTCCCTGCCGTATATTTACCCTGTTCCTTTGGGTAGATCTTCTTGATATGGTTGTACTTTTTGGATGGATCATTTTTATCCGCATCCAGGGATATCTGCGCACGTCCGGTCAATCCCGGAAGTGCATTCCAGTTCATTCTGACTTCTTCCCCTTTTTTCTTGAGTCCGACTCCGCAGAACAATTCGGAAAGTTTCCATTCCAGTCTGGAATGCAGGATATAATTTTCTTTGATCGTCACTTCCTGTCCTTCCGGTGTACGGATATTAAAAAATACGATCGCCATGTTGCTTGGCGGGATCTTTGCACTGCCCTGTGATCGTCCTCTCTCATAATGGTCAATCGTAAATTCATAATCCCCTTCCGGCAGTTCCACAAAACTGCTGTCGTTCTGGATATTGTCATCCCAGCTTAATTCTCTTCCTTCTGTTCCCATTCTTTCTTATCCTCCTATTTCTAAAATGGTATCTCCATTGTCTTCCGCGCCTGTTTGATCATTTCAAACACCTGGCTCCATGCGCCAACCAGCACTCCGGATACAAAGTCTTCCGGATAATCTCGGATCGGCATATCAGACGGGAAGTATCCGCGTGCTGCCACTGCATTCTGAATCTCCCATTCATCTACGCGGTTATTTACCATCAGGTCACGTAATGCCTGGGGGATCTCCGGATCCGGTTCTGTAAATGGCGGATCCTCCGGTTGCTGATCCGGTAAAGGTTTTTCCGGCTCAGCAGTAACCGGTGAAGCAGCTTCTTTGGATTCTACCTTCTGCTTCTGTTCGGTTTGTCTTACTGGTTCCTGGATCTGTACAGGCGGCTGTTCACCTGCTCCCCGATCCGGCTCGATGATGTGCTGGATGGACTCATATGTAAACGCAACCTCCTCCGCAAGACCATATCTGTTTTTGGCATCCCAGCATGGATGATGGGATGTATACATCACCCTTCTTCCTCCCTGCGCCTTATGTTTTTTACCTTTATCATCAACGGATACCGACATGGTCTTATAATTCGCAAATAAGAGCATATCTGCCCATTCTTTTACCAATGGAGAAGTCTGGGAAGAAGTCTTTTTTCCGAGTTTTAATTCATATCTGTCATATGCACCCATTTCATCCGGCTGTTCGAACTTTCTGATCTGTGCATGGGCTGTGAGAACCACATGAACCCCTGCATCCACCACTTCACTGAGTGCATTCAGAAACCGTCCAAATTCTTCCTTGGCATACACATAGCCATTTCCATATCCGAAATCTTCGATCCCTTTCTTTCCGTTGCGGTCGCAGATATCCTTCACGCACATCTGCTCTGCCCAGTCTGCAGTATCGATTACAAGGGTCTTGCAGATCCCCGGATTTGCTTTTACATAACGGATCTGATCCATGAGCATCTGCCAGCTGCTGGGTGTTTCAAAACGGGCCACATCCATATCTTTGGTGCTTCCTTCTGTATCGATAAACACAGGATCCGGAAACTTGCTGGCAAAGGTCGATTTTCCAATCCCCTCCGGTCCGTATATGACAACTTTCTTTGCACTTGCCAACTTTCCTCTGATAATACGCATTAAAATGCACCTGCCTTCCATTCTTTCTGTTCTGCATGTTCCTGTCCGACCACATAGCCATCTTCGATGATAATGCTGCATTCATCCCCTGTACTGACTCTTGTAGCAATCGCCTGCAGTCCTTCTTTTTCAAGCCACTGTCCAAACTCCTGGAGCGTATCCAGATCCATCTGTTCCAGCTTATCCAGGAGAACAAACCCGCAGTTCGGGTTCAGTTTCCGTATAATCGCAGTGGCTACTTTCAGACGGTCCGAACCGGACATGTTATCCCACTTCTGTCCTTTGTAGATCAGTTCCCCTTCTTTAACGGACAGTTCCGGTAACGGCAGTTCCACAGATTCAAGAAGTTTTGTTTTTTCTTCTCTGGTATCGTTAATCTTTTTCGTCAGGTCCGCATACTGGTTTCTGTACTCCTTCGCATCCTCTTCTGCTTTTTCCTTATCGAGGTTTGCCCGGACTTTCCGGTTGATCTCTTCGATATGGGAAATGTTCTCTTCCAGTTCTCTAGTAGAACGGTCCTGAAGATCAGAGGCTGTCGTTCTGGCAATCTCGATATCTGCTTTTACTGCTGCCTGCTTTTTCAACAATTCTTCCATCTGTTCATTGATCTTTTGATAATCCTGTTCTAGCCGGTGGAGTTTTTCCCGCTTTCTCTGGTTCTCCCCATTCTGTGCAAGGATCTCCTGCTGTTGTCTAATCAGCTCTGAAGCAGAAACCAGTTCTTTCGGCGTATCCTGGTAATACGGCTGCTCTTTTGCGAATTTTTCTTTCTGATCTGCGATGCGACCAATCGCAAGGCGCTCATTATACAGCTCCTTTTCTTCCTTCTCCAGTGTCATCAGGCTGTCCTCTACACCAATAACCTGAAGCAGAATCCTTGCTTTTTCCTGAGAAGTAGACTCCAGAAATCTTGGCAAATCGATGGCAAGCTGTTCGATAAATTCATTCAACAGCTGCTGCCCTGCTTTCTTTCCATTCGGATCTGTAACTTTCAGGGTACTGTTCTTTCCTTTTCTTTCCACAACCAGACCATTGTTCATAACAATATGCAGGTTGGGCGGGATTAAGGATCCTTCCCGGGTTGACTGGGAAGGTTTGTAACGTTCCCCTCCCAATGCCCATGCAATGGAATCCAGCACAGAGGTCTTTCCCTGGTTATTTTTTCCACCAATGATCGTAAGGCCATTCTGGTTTGGCTCGATCTTAACTGCTTTTACACGTTTAACATTTTCAATCTCAAGTTTATTAATCTTCATTGGCATACTTCATTTTCTCCTTTACTCATCATCATCCTCCAGACAATTGTATTCATCCTTCCCGCATTCCATCCGATCCAGTGCTTTCTCGAACCGGATGGAGAAAGCAAATACCAATATCAGCCAGATCAGTGCCGGTAAGGCCGCTTTGCAGGTAAATAATCCAAATACGGATGCGATTGTTCCTATTAGTTCTCCTGTACTCATTTGTTACCTCCCGGAGTAAATAAGTCATCGAGAAACTTCCGCATACTTTCTTTCAAAAGCTGTTTTTTCGCTTCATCTTCCTTGTCAAGTTCCTCTTCACTCATAATCGCCAGTTTAAATACATCTTCCATCTCTTTATCTGCCACTTTTTTTCCTCTGACTTTTTCGATTTCTCTATGAATATGTTTTACTGCGTAAGTCAGCTCCGACAAAACAGTGACCTTATCTCCCATAATTTCCGCTTTTACGATGTTTCCTTTACCTTCTATTTTAATCATTTGCTTTTCTTCTCAACTTTCTGTATAATATTAGTGGTTATTTGTTTGAGTGCCGGAACGGGTGGCAGCCCTAACGGCACTTATTTTTATGCTTCATTTGCCAAATCAAAGATCCTTCTCAGCTGCTCTGATGTGTATACCTGTTTTATTGAAGCAGTCACCCAGCCTATCAGAAACATGCTTTTAAAAGCTCTACTTTCTTTCTTTACATACCGTTCAGCCATGGCATCTTTTGTCCTTTCTAAATACAGCTGAAACTCTTCTTCTGGCATGATTCTCTCTGTTTCTTTCTGGCTTTCTTTCTTAATGCTCAGATCCAAAAGTTTTCCTATCTGCTCCGGTGAATATTCTTCTTCCGGATGTGCTGCAATCATCCCTGTCAGCAGATACGCAATGTCTGAATCCTCGGTTCCCAGAAGTCTCTGTTGACTGACTGTTCTTTCACACAGACTGTAGAATTCTTCAAATTTCTTCATTTCCATGAATTTGTCCTCCTGTCTCTTTGTATTGCTCCAGAAGGTTTCTGTAGATGTAATAGGTCCATCTGCTCTTTCCTTCTTTCTTTACTGCTATCCCGATCGGCAGCCTCTGCTGCCGCATCAGATGCTGCAGGGAAACCACATCCATGCATAATTCCCCAGCAGCTTTTCTGGTTGAAACTCTTTCCATTTTCATGGATTGTTCACCTCCTACTCATCTGTTGTAAACAGATACTTGCTTTTTCTACCTATCTCTCCTATACTTTCGTTTACAGGGTATTGCCGTACCCGAGTACAAAAGAAAGGAGTTGCTCTATGGATTTTTCAACCGCTGTAAATCTTATTTTGGCTGTTCTATCCTTTATTCTGGCGGTGGTTTCTATCATAACTGTCGTCATAACCCTTCGTCAGAATTCAAAAATGATTGAAGCTTCTACTAGACCATACGTTTCTATCTGTTTTCATCCTTTATTTAATCTCGACTATCTGATTCTTAAAAATTATGGAAACTCTACAGCCAAAATTATTTCAATTGATACAGATGTAGATTTTCGTATATGCACTGCTGACGAATCTCATTTACCATTTTCTCATGCTTCAGGTACATATCTTCATCCTGGTGAAAGGATGCTTTCCGCAATTCAGGATGCTTATAAATTATGTGAGAAATATGATTTTCTGGTATTTGATATTGCTTATGAAGCATCTGGTAAACTTTACAAAGAGCATATTGAAATTAATCTAAATTCATATGCTGATCATGCTGCTATCCGTCCAACGGTAAGACCCGAAAACGCCCAGCAGATAATTGCGAAAACCCTGCAAGATATCTCGGAAAATTTAATGTAATGGACTTGCATATGCAATATCCTTTGCCAGTTGTAAAACATCTTCGATGGTTTCACAGGTAAATGCTTCCGCCGGCAACTCTTCCTTTATGGCCGCTAATGCCTTTTCAGCGGCCATTTTTCTTTCGCTGTTCTGAATAGTTGTTCCGCGAATTGCATATATGGTTTTTCCTAATTCATTCACCTTTTATCACACCCCTTTCTGCTCATCCTCTGTATTTTTCAGTAACTGTTCCATTGGAACTATGAAATAATCTGCTACTTTTTCAGAAATTGTACATTGCTTTTTATCTCACATCGCCATATACTCCTTTTACAAGGTACTGCAATACCTTATTCTTCATAAGAAAGGAGGGATTCTATGGCGCAAGTACGTTTAACTGTTGGTAGCTATTCAGGTGATATTCAAAAGCGTCTTGATTACATATCTGATTCTAGTGTTTATGATATATTCACCGACTCTTTTATCTCCGAATTCACCAAGGCTTCTAATTTCACAGATTTCTGTGAAATGATCGGCTGTGACATTACCTCACAGTCTGATCTCGATAAGTTGCAGGACGATGCTTGCTTCGATAAAGCAATTCAAAATAACTCTGAATTCGCATCGTGGCAAGATATGGTCGAAACAGCATATCAACAACTTCTCGATAAAAAATAATTCTTTTGCAGGGCACTTATTTTTTGTGTCCTGCTGCCGTAAGGCGTACATCGCATTCTGCGTACCCATCTGTAATTTTCTGCACTGTTAAATGTACTCTAGGTGTGTCATCACCCGTTTCTTCACTGATTAGTTCATCAACTGTAATTCCGAAGTAATCTGCTACCTTTTTCAGATTTTCAATTGATGGACTGGAATTCTTCCATCCTCGAACAGTTCCATTCCCCATTGCACATTCTCTTTCCAATTTTGCAATAGTTATGTTTCTTTTTTCACATAATGTACTGATTTTTTCAAAAAGCATTTTTTCCTCCTTTCTTTATAGATTTAGAGAAAAGCATTGACTTTTGTTAGAGAATAATCTAAAATATGAATTGTCAGATACATATTGAGGATTTCCCTTTTACTGTTTAGGTTTTTCTCTAAATCCTACTTAGATTATATAGGGTATCCTCTAATTTGTCAACAGCATTTTTAGATTTTTCTCTAATTTTAGGAGGTACTCTATGAACAGTGTGGATAGGGTGAAAAAGATATGTAAAGAAAGAAAAATACCAATTTCAAAGTTGGAAAGAGAACTTGGTTTTTCAAATGGTTATATAAGTCAATTGAAAAAAGGCGTATTTCCTTCCGATCGGCTCATATTAATAGCTAATTATTTGCAGGTTTCTACTGAATTTCTTATGAACGGGGTTGATAACGACGGGCTAACCGATAAAGATAACCGCGACATTGCAAGAGATATGGAAAACATCCGGAGTAAATTATTAAGTGGTTCAGATGGTCCTCTCTCTTATGATGGGGAACCCATTCCAGAAGAAGATGCAGAACTGCTCCTCGGACAGATCGAGCTCATGATGCGCCGATTGAAACCTATCAACAAAGAAAAATACAACCCGAACAAGAATAAAAAGTAGGTGGTAAATTTGAAAGCGCATGATATCAAGCGTTTGGTCGCTTGCTATGTTAAAAAATTCAAAACCAGAGATCCGTTCGAACTGGCAGAGCATCTAAATGTAGAAGTGCAAACCGGTCCTCTCGGTAATCGAGCCGGATGCTACATGTTTCTGAAGAATCATAAATGTATATTTTTAAATGAAGATCTGGAAGAGCACGAGCGCACACTTGTTATGGCTCATGAGTTGGCACACTCAATCATGCACAGGAAAGAGAACTGCTATTTCATCCGGAACAAGACTCTTCTGCTGACTTCCAAGATAGAAATCGAAGCAAATACGTTTGCAGCAGAATTATTAATTTCAGATGATCTTATATATGAATATCCAGGAGTAGGTAAATCTCAGATTGCGCGGATTGCTGGATATGATGAAAGAATTATGGATTTCAAAATAATATAACTATATGTGCCTACATTTTACTAACTAAAGAAAAGGGGGATTCTATTGTCAAAAGAACTTAATAAAGAAGAGGTTATCCAAAACAAAAAGCAAAGTATTAAAGCTTTAAATACAATGCTTGAATGTTTTATTAACGATCCTTCTGGCAAGCATTTAAAGAAAGCCAATCTGATTTCTTATTGGATCAAAGATTATGTAAAAATGATCAATTTTGAAGAAAGTTTTGATCCTGCTAAAAATATTGCCTATAAAAGAGGTAACATTGTAAAGCTTAATTTCGGTTTTAATATAGGGGCTGAGTATGGTGGTCTTCATTACGGAATTGTTTTAGATAACCATAATGCTCACAACTCTCCTGTTGTCACGGTAATTCCATTAACATCTAAGAAAGATGCTAAAGTTCTACACAAAAATAGCGTAGATCTTGGAAACGAATTATATAAATCTCTAAAATTGAAATATGACACAATCTCGAAGACATTAAAAGAAGAACAAGAGGAACTTGTTGCCGTAAATGCTGCTTTTGAAATTCTTATCAAAATGGCAAACGATTCTTTGGGAAAATATAAATCCTGTGAAGAAAATGTAGAAAAAGAACAAGAACTCAGCAACGCCGAAATATATTTAAACGCAACAAAAAAGATTACAGAAATTTGGGAAGATAAAAAGCTACACAATCAGTCTCAGCAGGAATATCTTGAAAAAATAGGACTTGAAATTTCACGCATGAAAGAAGGTAGCATTGCTCTTGTAAACCAGGTCACTACTATAAGCAAAATGCGCATCTTTGATCCTAGAAATTTAAAAGGTGTTCTCTCTGGTGTTTCCTTGTCTGAAGAAAACATGAAAAAAATCAATCAAAAATTACAAGATTTATATGTTTTTAAATAATTTTTTTCAATATATATGTATATTTTTCTTGACTACGAGCATATTATAATCTATAATAAGTTAATGAAAAAGCATGTCTTTTTCAATATCGCCTATAGGGCATTAAAAGAAGATATAACTTATTATGTGAAGGCCTCGTAGAAATACGGGGTCTTTTACGTTACATAAATATAAAAAACCGGCTCCTGACTGCAATCAGGAACCGGCAAGTAACACATCCGAAGATGCATCACAAAATCAGCAAAAACATTGTATCATCTTCGGAGCAGCTATGCAAGCGGAACGCCTGTTCCTCGCTGGCTGTTATTTTTATACCCATTTTTAAGGAGGATGATATCATGAGAAACCCTAACGGTTATGGATCTGTTGTATATCTTGGGAAAAAGCGGAGGAAACCCTATGCCGTTCGTGTGACTTCCGGATACAAAGAGATAAACGGACGTTTCATCCAGCAGTACAAATATCTGGGATATTTCGAAAAATCAAAGGACGCGAATATGTTTCTGGCAAATTATAATTCCGGAAAGCCGGTGAAGGAACATATCTCCTATATCAAAGAACCAACCTTTTCCGAAGTCTATGAAGCTTGGATCGCGTTCAAACGGAGCCGGAATAATCCTCCCGGTGAAAGCACATTCCGCAATTACGGGATTGTATACAAATACTATGCCGATGTCCATCAGAAGAAAATCTGTAATATCCGTGTAGATGATATCCAGAAAGTAGCTGACGCAATATCCGACAAATCGAATTCTACTGTTACTATGGCAAAAACAGTTGCTACTCAGATGTTCGACTTTGCCATCCGCCGGCAGTATGTAGACATTAATATTCCGCAGCTGTGCGACTGGGATTATACGAAGTCAGAAGAAGAGGCACACATACCATTTTCCGATGCTGAACTGGAGCTCCTGTGGAGCAAGCGTAACGTGCTCTATGTGGATATCATCCTGATCATGATCTATACCGGACTCCGGGCTTCTGAATTTTTGGAAATTGAAAATGAAAATATTAATTTCGATGAGCAGTATATCATCTGTGGAAAAAAGACCGATGCCGGCAGGAACCGTGTGGTCCCGATCCACGATGCTATCCTGCCTTTCATCCGGAGATACTATAAGGAGACTAGCAAGTATCTTTTCCCTAATACCAAAGGGCACGCCTATTACTATACGCTCTTCCGGAATACCGTATGGAAAAACCTGATGAATGAGTTGAAGATGGATCACACACCTCACGATACCAGGCACACGTTCGCAACACTGGCGGACCGGTACAAGATGGATGATCTGTGTCTGAAGCTGGTCATCGGACATACCGTAAAGGATCTGACAAAGGGCACTTACACTCACAAGCTCCCTTCTGAATTGCTGGCAGAAATGCAAAAAATCCAGATCCCGGAAAGCTGATGTGTGTATATTGCGCGTATATTGTGTGTATATTACGGCAGAAAAACAGTACCATTTTTCCCAAATCTGAACATAAAGAAACCCCGGAAAATAAGGCTTTCCGGGGTTTTGAAATTCTATTAAGCTAATTTGCTTTTAGCCAGCTCTGCCAGTGTAGCAAATCCTTCTGCATCGTTGATTGCCATATCAGCCAGAACTTTTCTGTTCAGTTCAACACCAGCCAGTTTCAGGCCGTACATAAATTTGCTGTAAGACAGTCCGTTCATTCTTGCTGCTGCGTTGATACGAGCGATCCACAGCTGTCTGAACTGACGTTTTTTCTGTTTTCTTCCAGCGTATGCACTTGTCAGAGCACGCATTACAGACTGTTTTGCAACTCTGTACTGTTTGGATCTTGCTCCTCTGTAACCTTTAGCCAGTTTCAGAACTCTATTGTGTTTTTTCTTTGCGTTTAATCCGCCTTTAATTCTTGCCATCTCTTATATTCCTCCTTCAAACTCAATCTTATAAATACGGTAAGATTTTTTTCATGTTCTTAACGTTGCTCTGATCCAGCACGGTAGCTTTTCTCAGATTTCTTTTTCTCTTCTGAGTTTTCTTTGTTAAGATATGGCTTTTATAAGCTTTATTTCTTACGATTTTACCTGTACCTGTAGTTTTGAAACGTTTAGCAGCTGCTCTGCTTGTTTTGATTTTTGGCATTTTATAGTCCTCCTTAGATTTACTCTGTTATTTTAACGTTTTTCAGTTAAAAACATAGTCATGCTTCTGCCTTCCACTTTTGGTGCTTTCTCTACCACTGCAATGTCAGCCAGTTTTTCTGCGAAATCATCCAGAATATATTTGCTGTTGTGCATGTGCGCCATCTCTCTTCCACGGAAACGAAGAGTAACTTTTACCTTGTCACCTTTGGAAATGAACTTTCTTGCAGCACCTACTTTAGTGTTCAGATCGTTTGTATCGATATTGGGAGACAGACGAACTTCTTTAACATCAATTGTACGCTGTTTTTTCTTTGCTTCTTTTTCTTTTCTGGCCATCTCATATCGATATTTTCCGTAATCGATAATCTTGCAAACCGGTGGCTTAGCCGTCGGTGCAATCTTCACCAGATCCAGTCCTGCTTCCTGAGCATGTTTGTATGCATCTCTGGAAGACATGATTCCCAACTGTTCCCCATTCTCGCCAATCAGACGAACTTCTCTGTCTCTGATCTGCTCATTAATCATTAAATCGCTAATAGTAGTGCACCTCCATTATTCTTAGATAACCTTTCCATATGATTCGCATTCACTGCCCTGCAGCATAGCCGCATAAAAAAAGCAGATAGACCGACTATCCGCAAATTTCCCCTAAGATTACTCTTTCCACTTAAGTATTAACCATAGTCACTCTTGTGCTAAGGTGAGAGCGGATACTCTTCTTTGTTTTCATACTTGCATAGGATAGCATAGATTCTTTTTTCTGTCAATATATTTTTGATGTTTTTCCTGTTTTTTTATTTTATTATTTTTACTCCTATAAAATCTCTTCTTTATATATACTGTAGTACTTCTGACATTTTCCTTACGCTTCCCTGTATTTTTCTCTCTCTGTCTTGTATCTGCCGTAAAATCTGGTATAATGACCATGAGTTTAAATCAGAATGCATGTTCCGATAGAGATGCATCTGGCTTTTTCTAATCTAAGGAGGGGAATATTTATGAAAAAAAAATGGATGGCTTCCACGGCTCTCGCCTGTTCCTGTATGTTATTAATCAGTGGCTGCTCCGGAAATAAAGCAGATGATTTTGATGCTGTTGCTTATACAACTGCATATCTCGACGGTATGATCCGTGGAAATGTGGATACGCTTTCTTCCTTGTCAGGAGTTTCTTCTGATGATCTTACAGCCACCTTCAATTCCATGATCGATGATCTGGTGTCTTCTTCCATTGGTGGCGACGGAAGTAGTCCCGGAAGTACACAGATTTCTCCACAGCTGCGTCAGGACTATACTGATTTCTGGAAACAGGCTTTCAGTAACACAAAATACGATGTAAAAAAAGCAGATAAAAAAGAGAACACCTATCAGATAACTGTAGATACCCAACAAATGCAACTTTACACTGCCATGGAACCGATTTATGATGAGAAACTTGCCGATTATCTAAAGGATAACAGCGTAGACAGTGACCAGTATATCGAAGATGTATACTCTCTGATGCTGGAAGCTTATCAAACCGCCCTTGACAAAGCAGAGTACAACGATCCAGAATCTGTTACTGTAACTCTTCAGAAAGATGATTCCGAGCAGTGGAGTATTTCTTCTGACGATATGACCACTCTGAAAAATGCTCTGATTGATCTTGCCTCTCTGAATCCTTCTGCTGATGGAACCACCGGAACACCTGCCCAGGTAACCGCAGAAGATATCGCTAACAGCCAGTCTGAGGGAGCTCCGAATATGGAATATCCGAAGGATCTGGAAAGTACACCAGCTTATAAAGTGGGCGATGCGATAACTATTCAAAGTGACGGAAAAGACGTTGCTACATTTACGATTGACAAAGTAGAAGTTACGGATGACCGCAGTGAATATGATACTTCTAATCCTGATAAAGTTATTGTCATTACATACACATATAAAAATCTGGCATTTGATGATCCTCTCTTATATGATCAGATGAGTTTTCGTGTGCTTGACGGTGATACTGTATGTCTTCCTTATTATCTGGCAGATCTGACTTCACCGGATCTTGCCACTACCGGTGGTGATGCAGTAACTGCTACCGCAGCTTACGGCATCAGTGCTTCCTGTAATGAAGTGACCATCTATGTGGATGGAGCTCAGATCGCATTCCCATTTCAGGTTTCCGCATCTGTTTCATAATGTTATCTTTTTCGTAACTATTCAGTAGCCACTGTCCCGCGAGGTGTTTTGACATGATTTTCAAAAAACTCTCCGTCTTTGTGTTTCGCCTCAAAGACCGGAGAGTTTTTCTTATCTTATTGCAGAATCATCTTGCTTTATTCACACCGGAACGTTCCACAGCAGGTTTCTTCACAGATACAGGCCTGGCTTCCATCGATGTGCACATGATCCGCCTGGCATACCTCCTGTCTGTTATAGGTACAATCATGAGCTGCACATCCGACCTGAATAGAGCTGCAGCCGCCTCCGCATGTATAAGCATTGGACATTCCGGTCTTTTCCACAAAACTTGAACACCAGGTTTCATTTTCCGTAGCTGCATGATCTCCTTTTACCTGGATATCTCCTTTGGAACAAAGATTATCCTTATTATACATACATTTTACCGCTGAACACTGTAATGCTGGCATTGCACATACCTCCTTCTTCTTAATAATAAAGAGCATGTCCGGACTGCTTTCTAATCCGGGCATGCTCTAGTATGTGCACATGTTCTGTTTTTATACCTAACATCACTATCTTAAACAAGTGCTTTTTCCAGTTTTTCGATCATCTCGTCGACATCTGCTTCCGTAATCACAAGCGGAGGTACCATACGAAGCACGTTCGTCCCTGCGGAAATAACCAGCAGACCGTTTTCAATTGCTTTCGTAACCACTTCTCCTACCGGTTTTCCTTCCAGTACCAGTCCCTGCATCAGACCTTTTCCACGTCTTGTGGTAATAAAATCATATTTTTCCACCAACTGATCCAGTTTTTTCTCCAGATACGGTGCAACTTTATTGACATGTTCCACAATTTTTTCAGATTCAAACAAGTCAAATACTTTACTGACTGCCGCACATGCCAGAGGGTTGCCGCCGTATGTGGTTCCGTGGTCGCCAGGTACTAAAGATGCGTTGGCTGTCTTTTCATTCAGGACAAAGGCTCCTACCGGAACACCGCAGCCCAGGGCTTTCGCGCAGGTCATAACATCTGGCTGTACACCGTAAGCCTGGCAGGCAAACATGTTTCCGGTACGTCCCATACCGCACTGGATCTCATCGAGGATCAGCAGAATATCATGCTCATCGCACAGTTTCCGTACGCCCTGAAGGAATTCCGGCTCTGCCGGATAGATACCGCCCTCACCCTGTACGGTTTCCATGATGATCGCACAGGTCTTGTCGGTAATCTGTGCTTTTACGCTTTCAAGATCATTGAAATCTGCAAATTTGATTCCTCCGATCAGTGGTTTGAATGGATCCTGATAGTGGGTATTACCGGTTACGGATAAAGCTCCCAGACTTCTTCCATGGAAAGAATGGTTCATCGCGATGATCTCATGATCGTTGGAGCCGTCTTTCAGGTAAGCGTATTTTCTTGCTACTTTGATCGCACCCTCGATGGCCTCGGTTCCGCTGTTTGTGAAAAATACTTTGGAAAGTCCGGTTGCTTTTACCAGTTTCTCTGCTGCTTCCATCATTGGTACATTGTAATACAGGTTGGAGGTATGGATCACTTTATCGATCTGATCCTTCAGTGCCTGATTGTATGCCTGATTATTGTATCCCAGGGCAAATACAGCAATTCCTGCTGCAAAGTCCAGATATTCTTTGCCATCTACATCATACAGATGAACACCGTTTCCTTTGTCCAGAACGATCTGGAAACGATTATAGGTATGCAGAATGACTTCTTCTGCCCGATCGATATATTCTTTACTGTACGTCATAATCTTTGATCTCATCCTTTCTCAGAATTGCGGTTCCGATTCCTTTATTTGTAAAGATTTCCAGCAGCAGACAGTGCGGGATTCTTCCGTCCAGAATATGTACTCTTGAAACACCTTCTTCGATCGCATCGATGCAGTTTTGTAATTTCGGGATCATGCCACCGCCTACATTGCCGTTATCGATCAGTTCTTTTGCTTCTTTTACAAATAATTTGGACAGCAGGGTGGACGGATCATTCGGATCCAGATATACGCCTTCGATATCGGTCAGGAATGCCAGTTTTTCTGCATGGACTGCCTTCGCGATCGCACATGCCGCATCGTCTGCATTGATATTGTAAGTATCAAAGTTTTTATCCAGACCAATCGGACAGATAATTGGAAGAAAATCCTTTTCCAGCAGATCTTCGATGATCTTCGGATTCACGGAAGTTACATTTCCCACATATCCGATATCTTCCCCGTTGGAATATTTCTTTTCTACATTTAACAGGGCACCGTCTTTTCCGCTGATACCCACTGCCTTTACACCGAGAGATTCTACCAGTGTTACCAGTTCTTTGTTGACTTTGCCAAGAACCATCTCTGCAACTTCCATGGTATCTTTATCGGTTACGCGAAGACCGTTGACAAATCTTGGTTCCATACCGACTTTTCCTACCCAGCGGCTGATCTCTTTTCCACCACCGTGTACAATGATCGGCTTGAATCCTACCAGTTTCAGAAGTACCACATCCTGGATGACCTGACGTTTCAGATTTTCATCCACCATTGCGCTTCCGCCGTATTTTACCACAATAATTTTCCGGTTAAACCGCTGAATATAAGGCAGTGCTTCGATTAACACCTGTGCTTTTTCCAGATATTCTGTCTTTACCATTTTTTTGTTCTCCTCTTTCTGGTTCTTGTATATCTATTTATGAACGATAGTCCGCGTTGATCTTTACATAATCATATGTCAGATCGCAGCCCCATGCGGTAGCTGTCGCCTCTCCCATCTTCACATCTGCAATCGCTGTTACTTCTTTTTCGGAAAGAATCTTTGTCGCTTCCTCTTCACTGTAATCGGTCGCTACACCGTCTTTGATAATCTGCAGTTTTCCTGCTTTACTCTCAAAATACAGATCTACTTTTTCCGGATCAAACTGTGCCCCGGAGTATCCCATCGCACACAGGATTCGTCCCCAGTTCGCATCATGACCAAAGATGGCTGCCTTGGTCAGATTGGAAGTGATGATAGATTTACTTAAAGTTACCGCCTGTTCCTTGCTCTCAGCGCCAACTACTTTTACTTCAAATAATGCGGTTGCTCCCTCTCCGTCTCCGGCAATTTTCTTTGCCAGACAGGTATTGACATAGAGCAGCGCATCCAGGAAGGTCTGATAGTCTTCATTTTCTTCTGTAAGCTCATCATTGCCTGCAGCTCCGTTTGCCAGAAGCAGTACGGTGTCGTTTGTGGAGGTATCTCCGTCTACCGAAACCATATTATAAGTATCTTTTACTACGGTACTCAGTGCTTTCTGCAGCAGTTCCTTGGAAATTGCCACATCGGTGGTCAGAAAACCAAGCATCGTACACATATTCGGATGGATCATACCGGATCCCTTGCACATACCGCCAAGTGTTACGGTCTTTCCTCCGATCTCCATGGTCACTGCCACTTCTTTCGATACGGTATCTGTGGTCATAATTGACTGTGCTGCCAGTTTTCCTGCCTCTCTTGTATGGGATAACAGCGGTACCAGATTCTTTATGCCTGCACCCAGAAGATCCATCGGAAGCTGTTTCCCGATGACACCGGTGGATGCCACCAGTACAGAATCTTCCGGAATCTGTAGGCTTTCAGCTGCGATCTTTGCGGTTTCTTTGCAGTAACCATATCCCTCTTCACCGGTACATGCATTTGCCACACCGCTGTTGCATACGATTGCCTGTGCTGTCGGTGCATCGTATACAATATGCTGATCCCATTTTACCGGGGCTGCCTTCACCACATTAGTCGTGAAAGTTCCTGCTGCCACACACGGTTTCTCGCTGTATACCAGTGCCATATCTTTTGTGTTTCCTTTTTTGATCCCGGCTGCCAGTCCTGCTGCCTGAAATCCTTCTGCTGCGGTAACTCCGCCGTCAATGATCTTCATCATGTCCACTCTCCTTTGAGTCTCTTTCGTTCTGTAGTTTTTTCTCTCCTACGGGAACATTGGAACCAGTTCAAGTCCTTCACTCTCTTTCAACCCAAACATCAGGTTCATGTTTTGTACGGCCTGTCCAGCCGCTCCTTTTACCAGGTTATCAATGGCTCCCATCATGATGATCCGGTTGGTTCTCGGATCGATCTTGAAGTTTACATCCACATAGTTGCTGCCTTCCACCCATTTTGTCTGCGGGCAGACATCTTTTTCCAGTACACGGACGAATTTTTCATCTGCGTAATATTTATCATAAATTGCCTTTACCTCTTCATACGTCACATCTTTTTTCAGGCTTGCATAGGCCGTTGCCAGAATCCCACGGTTCATCGGTACCAGATGCGGAGTGAAGTTGATCGTGATCTTTTCGCCGCATGCATAACCCAGCTGTTCTTCAATCTCCGGGGTATGACGGTGGGTCGCCACACCATACGCTTTCATATTTTCATTGACTTCGCAGAACAGATTGTCCACTTTCGCACCGCGTCCTGCACCGGAGGTACCGGATTTTGCATCTACGATAATCGTGTTCGGATCGATGATGCCTTCTTTTACCAGCGGATAGCAAGTCAGGATACTGCAGGTTGTATAGCATCCCGGATTGGCTACCAGACGGGCTTTCTTTACATCCTCACGGTTGATCTCACACAGTCCGTACACAGCTTCTTCGATAAACTGCGGTGATTTGTGCTCCAGTTTGTACCATTCTTCATATACCTTTACATCTTTGATACGGAAATCCGCACTCAGATCGATGATCTTTACTTTCGACAGAATCTCTTCATTGACTAAAGATGCACACAGCCCCTGCGGCGTTGCTGTGAAAATCACATCCACCTGATCTGCCAGAACTTCCATATTATCATCCATGCAGTTTGCATCTACCAGCTGGAAGAAGTTCTGATAAATGGACGCATATTTTTTATCAATGTAACTTCTTGATCCGTACCACTTGATTTCCACATCCTTATGCCCCAGAAGAATACGAACCAGTTCCGACCCTGCATATCCGGTTGCTCCAATAATACCAACTTTAATCATTTCTTCAATCTCCTCTTTCTTTCATAACGTTAATTTATTCTACTCTCTTCCACTGCCAAAGTAAAGTGCCTGAGATGAGATCTTTCTTTTTTTCTCTTTACAGTTGCATAATTATACAACATTAGTGAATAATATGCAAGTTTTTTTATTTTTTTCCATTTCTCTCTTGCTTTTTCTATTTATATGATGTATATTATGCCTTGTAAAATTCATCTGAATTTGATTTTGTCTCGATAAGATATACAATCAAATGCATAAAAATACATTGTATACCGATAAACGGGACTGAACAATAACATATATCTGTAAGGAGGATATTATAATGAAAGAAAAAGTAATCTTAGCGTATTCCGGTGGACTGGATACTACCGCACTGATCCCGTGGTTAAAAGAAACTTTTGATTATGAAGTTATCTGCTGCTGTGTAAACTGTGGTCAGGGTGCCGAATTGGACGGGCTGGATAAGAGAGCTGCCATGTCCGGTGCTTCTAAATTATATATCGAAGATATCGTAGACGAGTTCTGTGATGAATATATCGTGCCTTGTGTACAGGCAGGTGCCGTATACGAACACAAATATCTGCTGGGTACTTCCATGGCTCGTCCGGCTATCGCCAAACGTTTGGTGGAAATTGCCAGAAAAGAAGGTGCTACCGCGATCTGCCACGGTGCTACCGGTAAAGGAAATGACCAGATCCGTTTTGAACTAGGTATCAAAGCACTGGCTCCTGATCTGAAAATTATCGCTCCATGGCGTATGACTGATGTATGGACTATGCAGTCCCGTGAAGACGAGCTGGAATTCGTAAAACAGCACGGCATCGACCTGCCATTCGATGCAAAACACAGCTACAGCCGTGACCGTAACCTGTGGCACATCAGCCATGAAGGTCTGGAACTGGAAGATCCTGCAAATGAGCCAAACTACAAAGATCTGCTAGTTCTCGGTGTTTCCCCGGAAGATGCTCCGGATCAGCCGGAATATGTAACCATGACGTTTGAAGCCGGTGTTCCGAAAACACTGAACGGAAAAGCAATGAAAGTTTCTGAGATCATCACCGAGCTGAATGCACTGGGTGGAAAACATGGTATCGGTATCATCGATATCGTAGAAAACCGTGTCGTTGGTATGAAATCTCGTGGTGTATACGAAACTCCTGGCGGAACTATCCTGATGGAAGCTCACGATCAGCTGGAAGAACTGATTCTGGATCGTGAAACCATGGAAACTAAGAAAAAACTGGGCAGCCAGTTCGCACAGGTTGTATATGAAGGAAAATGGTTCACACCACTGCGTGAAGCGATCCAGGCTTTCGTAGAATCCACACAGAAATATGTAACCGGTGAAGTAAAATTCAAACTGTACAAAGGCAACATCATCAAAGCCGGTACAACTTCTCCATATAGCCTGTACAACGAGTCTCTGGCATCCTTCACAACCGGTGATATGTATGATCACCACGATGCTGACGGATTCATCACTCTGTTCGGACTTCCGCTGAAGGTTCGTGCACTGATGATGCAGGAAGTAAAAAACAATAATAAATAATGCAAAACAGTTATCCCCGGCAGAATGATTTCTGCCGGGGATTTTTTTTATCTTTGTCTGTGGTTTTCAGGATTTTCTCGTTACCACACTTATTTCTATTTTTACTCGTTCTCTTCCACATACTTCTGAATATTCGAAGCATTTACATATTTCTTTGTCTCGTCTCCTTCGATGACTACCAGTGTCGGTGCCTGCATGATGCCGTATCTTGATACCAGTTCCGGGTTTTTCTCGGCATCGATCAGCTGATACTCTTCTTCCGCTTCTGCAAGCATCTGTTTCGCAATCTTACAGTTCGGACAGGTACTTGTGGTGAACAGATATTTCACACTGTCCGGATGCTGGATCTTCACATCGTCTTTTGTCATAGTTACCATCGTTCTGGTAGGATGTTTTCCGCCCATCACCGGCCGCTCCTCTTTCACTGCTTCCACCGGTTTTTCTGCCGGTGCACCGGAGTGAAGGATATCATACACGGTTCTGTTCTTGTATTCCTGCGCTTTTCCGTCATTCCAGTTCTGTACCGGACGGTAATATCCTGTAATTCGACTGTAGACCTCTGCCTTCTTGCCACAGGTCGGACAAGTGAAATGTTCTCCCGCAATATAACCATGTTCTTTACATACCGAATAAGTCGGTGACAGGGTATAATAAGGCAGACGATAATTTTCTGCAATCTTTCTTACCAGTGTGGCTGCCGCCTTCCAGTCCGGAAGTTTTTCTCCCAGAAACGCATGAAAGACCGTACCGGACGTATACAGGGTCTGCAGTTCATCCTGCACATCCAATGCATCAAAGATATCAGAAGTATAGTCTACCGGCAGGTGAGAGCTGTTGGTATAGTACGGGGTATCTCCTTCATGACCTGCAGTAATAATATCCGGATAATGTTTCTTATCATGTTTTGCCAGACGATATGCGGTGGATTCTGCCGGTGTTGCTTCCAGGTTATACAGTTCTCCGTATTCTTCCTGATAATCGGACAACCGTTCTCTCATATGATTCAGAACATCTTTTGTAAACTTCTGTGTCTTCTCATCAGCCATGTCTGCACGAAGCCATCTTGCATTCAGTCCTGCTTCATTCATGCCAACCAGACCGATGGTGGAAAAATGATTGTCAAAGCTTCCCAGATAGCGCTTGGTATACGGATACAGCCCCTCATCCAGCAGTTTTCCGATCACTTCTCTCTTGATATGCAGGGAACGTGCGGAAATATCCATCAGGCGGTCCAGACGCTGATAAAATTCATCCTCATCCTGAGACAGATAAGCGATCCGTGGCATATTGATGGTTACCACGCCCACAGAACCGGTGCTTTCGCCGGAACCGAAGTATCCTCCGGTCTTTTTACGCAGTTCTCGCAGATCCAGACGCAGACGACAGCACATACTTCTTACATCGCTTGGCTGCATATCGCTGTTAATATAGTTGGAAAAATACGGAGTTCCGTATTTGGATGTCATCTCAAAGAGCAGACGGTTGTTTTCTGTATCGGACCAGTCAAATTCTTTTGTGATGGAGTAAGTCGGAATCGGATACTGGAAGCCTCTGCCATTGGCATCTCCTTCGATCATGGTCTCGATAAACGCCTTGTTGACCATATCCATCTCCTGTTTACAGTCTTTATACTTAAAGCCCATCTCTTTTCCGCCAACGATTGCCGGAAGTTCTGCCAGATCATCCGGTACAGTCCAGTCCAGTGTGATATTGGAAAATGGAGCCTGTGTTCCCCAGCGACTTGGTGTGTTCACACCATAGATAAAGGCTTCGATACATTTTTTCACTTCCGGATAAGTCAGATGGTCTGTCTTTACGAAAGGTGCCAGATAAGTATCAAAAGAAGAAAATGCCTGTGCACCTGCCCATTCATTCTGCATGATGCCAAGGAAATTGACCATCTGGTTACACAGAACACTCAGGTGTTTCGCCGGAGCAGAAGTAATCTTGCCTTCTATTCCGCCTAATCCTTCTTTAATCAGCTGTTTTAATGACCAGCCGGCACAATATCCGGTCAGCATGGAAAGATCGTGAATATGGATATCTGCGTTTCGGTGCGCATCTGCAATCTCTTTGTCATAGATTTCAGACAACCAGTAATTTGCCGTTACCGCTCCGGAATTGCTTAAGATCAGTCCGCCTACGGAATAGGTAACCGTAGAATTTTCTTTTACACGCCAGTCTTCTACTTTCACATAACTGTTTACGATTTCTTTATAATCCAGGATCGTGGACTTCATATTTCTTACTTTTTCTCTCTGCTTGCGATACAGGATATAGGCTTTCGCCACCTCAGAATATCCGCACTGGATCAGCACATTTTCCACGCTGTCCTGAATATCCTCCACGGATACCTGATCTTTTTTTATCTTTTTCTGGAAATCTGCGGTTACCCGTAGTCCCAGCATCTCCATCATATCCGGTGTATACTGTTTTTCCTGTGCCTGGAAAGCTTTCTCGATCGCCTGGGTAATCTTACTCAGCTGAAATGCTGCAACTTCTCCATCACGTTTTATCACATTAAACATTATTCCATCCTCTTTTCCTGTTGCTTTTACAGGCTGTATTTTATACGTTCACCTGCTTTTTGACCCTCTCGCAATTATTCCTTTACGGATGTGTCGATTACTATAGTAGCAAACCAATTATCCTCTGTCAATACAAAAAACTACCATATATTGTGTCTCATTTTCTACTTGCACAATATATGGTATGAATCTTATGTAACCTTATAAAGAGGGAAAAGCACCTTACTATAAGGGTTTGCCCTCTTTTTTCTTCTTTTCTCAGATCTGACTGTAAACCTCCATCGGCACATAAGCCTTCACAGAAATTCCTTCTGCCAGAAATTCTTCCTGCACCACCTGTCCATATTTTCGGATCCTGGCAATACTTCCTGCCTGATCATACGGAACCAGACGTTCAATATAAATCTGTCCTTCCCGCAAAACATCCGCAAGAAGTTCTTTCAGTTCCTCAAGTCCCTGTCCATTCTTTGCCGAAATCTGAAGTACATGATCGGCCTGAAAATCTCTCAGCTGTTCTTTATCCGTACACAGATCCTGTTTGTTAAACAGAGTGATCATTTTCTTATCCGACACCCCCAGCTGGCGCAATGTATCATAAACTACCTGCATATGTTCATCCATCTGGGGATTGGAAGCGTCTACCACATGGAGGATCATATCTGCATATTTGGCTTCCTCCAATGTACTTTTAAATGCCTCGATCAGATGATGCGGCAGTTTTCGAATAAATCCTACCGTATCTGTCAGAAGAATCTGCTGTTTGCCCGGAAGATCCAGCGCCCTTGTCGTTGGATCCAGCGTGGCAAATAACTGGTTTTCCTCAAGAACCCCTGCCTGCGTCATTGTATTGAGCAGTGTGGATTTTCCTGCGTTAGTATATCCCACGATTGCCGCCACCTTCACCCGACTCTTATCCCGCTGGCTGCGGATCAGTTCCCTGTGCTTCTGCACCTGCTCCAGCTGTTCTTTCAGCTGACCGATCCGGCTGTGGATCAGTCGACGGTCCATCTCCAGCTTTTTCTCACCCGGACCACGGGTACCAATGCCACCTCCGAGACGGGACAGCGAGGCACGCATACCGACCAGTCTTGCCGCCCGGTACTTTAATTGTGCAAGTTCTACCTGGATCTTTCCTTCGCTGGTCTTTGCACGCTGCGCAAAGATGTCCAGAATCACCATGGTTCTGTCCATCACCTTACATTCCAGTTCCTGCTCCAGATTATTTAGCTGTGCCGGTGAGAGTTCATCATCACAGATCACACCAGTGGCATCCAAATCATACAACAACTCTTTCAGTTCTTCCAGCTTTCCTTTTCCCAGATAGGTTGCCGGATGAATGGTCTCTCTGCTTTGCATGATCGTCCCAACAGTTACGGCCCCGGCTGTCTCAGCCAGTTCTCTCAGTTCATATAAAGATTGTACGGTATCATCAGACTCATATGTCTGTACGCCTGCCAGAATCACCCGTTCCAGCTGTTCCCCCATCTCATACATGCTTTTTCCTCCTATCTTGTAGAAAGAAACTCGTTCTCCCGAAGAGCCGCCTCATCTTCCGGATACTGTTCCAGATATATCTTCATCTTTTCTTTTGCTGTAGCAAAATCCCGTTTATATTCATAGGCCACAATTTCATTATAAAGCAGACCCTGTTCGTCCTCTTTGGAATTTTCCTTCAGACCCTGTGCGATATTCTCCAGTGCGCTATCATATGCACCATCATAAATATCACACATTGCCAGTCCGTTATAGGCCTTGGCACCCTGCTCACTCTTTTGCAGATATTCCTGATACATGGATCTGGCACTTGCCGGATCTTCCATCTCCAGATATACCCGGCCCAAAAGCAGCATGGCATCCTCATATCCCTGTTCCATCGCTGTTTTCAATTCATCTCTGGCTGCCTCATAATTTTTTTCATATTCGTAGATTCTTCCTCTGTGATAGCAATCTTCTCCGTCCTGAGGTTCTAACTCCAGAGCCATCTTCAGATAGGCATCACCATCTACTGCCTTGTTGTGATCCACATAAATCTGATAAATATTGATATACAGATTATAATCTTCACAGCCTTCCAGTGCTCTCTGAAAGTCTTTTTCGGCATTTTTATAATCTTCCATGGAAATATATGCCTTTCCTCTCAGAAAAAATGCCTGTTCGTCTTCCCCTGCCTTCAGTATCTCGCTGTACACTTCAATCGCTTTATCTACCTCACCATAATCCATGCGTGCCTGGGCAAGATAAAACTGTACATCTTTTTTAAATTCCTTATCCGGATCATCCATATTGTTCAGACTTCTCGAAAAAGCAGCAATCGCCTCCGGATAGGCCTTTTCTGAATAATAGGCAATTCCTTCTGCCCGGTAACTTTCTGCCAGTCTGCTGTTTTGATCGATTACCTGCTGAAATTCGTTTACTGCAGTAGTGTAATCTTTTTTTTCCATAGCCGCCCAGCCGCTTTCATAATGTTGTGCCGCATTATTTTTCCCACAGCCGCAGAACACCATCAGCGCACATCCAACCGCCAGTACCTCTTTTCTCATGACAAAATCAGTCCCTCTTTGTCCATCACTTCAATCACGCGCTGTACCATTTCACGACAGATCGCATCTTTTTTCGCTTCTACCATAACACGAATGACCGGTTCAGTGCCACTCTCCCGCACAAGAATTCTTCCGTCTTCTCCTAATTCTTTCTCCACCGAGGCAACTGCCTTCTTTACTTCTTCGTTGTTTCTTGCAGCTGTTTTATTGGCAACACGAACATTTTCCAGAAGCTGAGGATAAATGGAAACTTCTGATGCAAGAGTATTTAATAACTGTTTTTTTTCAATAATAACTTCCATCAGCATCAAAGATGTCAGGATACCATCTCCGGTAGTAGCATGTTTGCTGAAAATAATATGTCCGGACTGTTCACCGCCGAGACTGTGTCCGTTTGCCATCATGTTTTCACAGACATATTTATCTCCTACTGCTGTTTTTTCGTACCGGATACCTTCCCTGTCACAGGCTTTATAAAGACCAAGATTAGACATAATCGTAGTGACGATCGTATTATTTTCCAGTTTTCCGGTCTCTTTCATATATTTTCCACAGATATACAGGATCAGATCTCCGTCGACTACATTTCCCAGATGATCCACAGCGATACACCGATCCGCATCTCCGTCATATGCAAATCCCACATCCAGATGTTTTTCTTTGACAAATTGCTGCAGCACTTCGATATGTGTTGATCCGCAGTTCGTATTGATGTTCGTTCCATCCGGCTCATTATTGATGACATAGGTTTTTGCTCCCAGTGCATCAAACACACTCTTGGCTACCGAGGAAGCGCTTCCATTAGAACAGTCCAGTCCTACTCTGTAGTTTTTGAACGAACGGGTAGGAATGGAAATCAGATAACCGATGTACCGGTTTCGTCCGGCCGCAAAATCCACCGTCCGACCAATCTTTTCTTTTGTTGCAAACGGAATCTTCGGAACATCATCATCAATATATCCTTCAATCATAGCTTCCACTTCCGCATCCATCTTTTGCCCGTTTCCACCAATGATCTTGATGCCGTTATCATAAAATGGATTGTGACTGGCAGAAATCATAATTCCACAGTCAAAATTTTCCGTCCGCACTACATAGGAAACGCTTGGTGTGGTGGTTACATGAAGCAGATACGCATCCGCACCGGAAGCAGTCAGTCCTGCAACCAGAGAATACTCAAACATGTAGCTGCTTCTTCTTGTATCTTTTCCGATCACAATCTGTGCTTTGTGTTCTCTTCCGTAATACCATCCAAGGAATCTTCCTACTTTATAAGCATGTTCCACAGTCAGATCCACATTCGCTTCTCCACGAAAACCATCGGTACCAAAATATTTTCCCATGATGTTTCCTCCGATCCTTTTATTTACATATTTTGTTTATTGGTTCATTTTTGCCAGCTTGGCTGTCTGGTCTGCTGCGATCAGGCTGTCAATGATCTCATCAAGATCACCATTTAAGATTGTATCCAGACGATGCAGGGTCAGTTTGATTCTGTGATCTGTCACACGGCCCTGCGGAAAGTTATAGGTACGGATCTTCTCGGAACGGTCTCCCGTACCTACCTGGCTTCTTCTTGCTTCCGCTTCTTCGTCATGACGTTTCTGCAACTCCATATCATACAGACGGGAGCGCAGAACACGCAGTGCCTTATCTCTGTTTTTAAGCTGTGATTTTTCATCCTGGCAGGAAATTACAATACCGGTCGGGATATGAGTCAGACGTACCGCGGAGTCTGTGGTGTTGACACACTGTCCACCGTTACCGGATGCACGGAATACATCAAACTTACAGTCATTCAGATCCAGCTGGAAATCAATTTCTTCTGCTTCCGGCATGATTGCTACAGTAATCGTAGAAGTATGGATACGTCCACCGGACTCCGTCTCCGGTACACGCTGTACACGGTGCACACCACTTTCGTACTTCAGACGGGAATATGCTCCTGCACCATTGATCATAAAAGTAACTTCCTTGAAACCGCCGATCCCGTTTTCATTCAGAGACATCAGCTCGGTTTTCCATCTGCGGGACTCTGCATATTTTACATACATACGATAGATTTCAGCGGCAAATAAAGCAGCCTCGTCACCACCGGCTCCGGCGCGTATCTCAACGATAACATTTTTACTGTCATTCGGATCTTTAGGCAACAACAGGATCTTCAGTTCTGTCTCCAGTTCTTCAATTCTGCTTTTTGCATCTGCCAGCTCTTCTTTCAGCATCTCACGCATCTCTTCGTCAGATTCTTCATCCAGCATCATCAGACTCTCTTCCACCGTCTGCTGACACGCTTTATATTCTTTGTATGCATCCACAATTGGCTGCAGTTCGCTCTGTTCCTTCATCAGCTTCTGAAAACGTGCAGGATCATTTGCAACTCCCGGCTCGTTTAATTCACTTAAAATTTCTTCCAGACGAACCAGCAGATCTTCTAATTTATCAAACATTTCTCTTCCTCCTGGTATATTTCATAACTGTTCAGTACCTTCACAGTTACGATTCAAAATGCATTCCAATTATTGTTTTTCTGTCCAATGGCTACCCGGTCAAGTCCTGCCAGATCTTTGATGATCTTTACCTGTCCATAACCGGCTTCTGTCATCATCTCTTTCAGTGCCTCTCCCTGATCATATCCGATTTCAAAGCAGAGCCATCCGCCCTGTTCCAGATATTCACCTGCCTGCGCCACAATCTTCCGGTAAAAATATAACCCGTCTTCCATCCCGTCAAGTGCCAGTATCGGCTCATGATCCCGTACCTCCGGCATCAGTCCCTCCAGTTCTTTCGTGGCAATATACGGTGGATTCGACACGATCACATCATAAACTCCCTCAACATCCGAAAACAGATCACTCTCTCTGAAATCCGCTGTGAGTCCCATCCTGTTTCTGTTTGCAATTGCAACCTGCAGTGCATCTTTGGAAATATCTACACCTGTTGCCGCGCTGATCCTGCCCTTACATTCTTCCAGCAAGCTCAGCAAAATACAGCCGCTTCCGGTACATACATCTAATAACCGACATCCCGGCATAATATGTTTTATTGTCTCCTCCACCAGAACTTCCGTATCAAATCGTGGAATCAGCACACTGGAATTAACCAGAAATTCATACCCCATAAACCAGGCTTTTCCGGTCAGATATTGTACCGGAATCCGTTTTGCCCGGTCCCGGATCATCTCTTCATATCTTTTTTGTACATCCGGATCTATTTTATCAGTTCCGTGAAGAAAATAATAGCTTTTTTCTATTCCGAAGACTTCTTCCATCAACATCCATGCATCCTGTCCGCTGTCCGGTACTTCGGCTTTCTCCAGTGTTTCGCTTCCCCATGAAAGCAATTGTCTCAATGTACTCATGACTTTTCTCCGTATTGTTCCGGAAAGTTTTCTTTCAGATAACTTCTCCAGTCAAATACCGCTTCTACCGCTGCGATAGCAACCTCTGCCATCTCCGGTTCCGGCTCTCTCGTTGTCAGATGCTGTAACATCAACCCCGGTTTACTCAACAATGCTACAATTTTGTTATCACTTTTTCCTGCCAGCCGGATGATCTCATAAGATACTCCGGCGATAACCGGCATCAGAAGCAGACGGATCACTACCCGCAGTACCGGTGAAGACACCCGGATAAACAAAAAGAAAATAATGCTGACGATCATGACAAACAGCAAAAAGCTGGTTCCGCAGCGTTTGTGTTCTCTGGAACTTTTCATTACATTTTCCACATTCAGTTCCAGTCCGTGTTCCACACAGTTAATACACTTATGTTCCGCTCCGTGATACATAAATACTCTCTGAATATCTTTCATTCTGGAAATCAGCACCAGATAACCGAGAAACAGAATCATGCGTACACATGCTTCTGCAACAGCGATCACGCCTTCCGACGTCGTCACATTCCGAAGAAAGCCTGCCAGGAAATACGGCAGCATGATAAACAGGGCTATGGAAAATATCACAGAAAATGTCATTGTCCCATACATCAGCCATTTTTCTTCTTTTTCTTTCTGTTCTTCTGTCTTTTCTTTCCCTGGTTTCTTCGCATCCTCTTCTTCGTCCTCAATAAAACTTGCCGAATACATCAGACACCGGATCCCCACAACCAAAGATTCAAAAAAAGAAGCCACACCCCGGAAAACAGGCAGTTTCCAAATGCTACTGTCTTTTGCCCAGCTCCTGTATGGCTCCACCTTCACCTCGATCTCACCGTCCGGTTTTCTGACACCAATGGAATACTGATCTCCACTGCGCATCATGATACCTTCCATGACAGCCTGACCACCTATATTTGAAGATTTCATCGTTTCTCCCTTACATTCCTATAGAGAAAAACAGGTTGAGATTTGTAAAAACCTCAACCCGCTTGTCTTTTCTTATTGTCTTATGCGTTAATGCCGTATTTTTTGTTGAACTTATCAATACGTCCACGAGCTGCAGCAGCTTTCTGCTGACCTGTGTAGAATGGATGACATTTGGAGCAGATTTCTACGTGGATATCTTTCTTTGTAGAACCTGTTACGAATGTGTTACCACAGTTGCAGGTTACTGTTGCCTGATAATAATCTGGATGGATTCCTTCTCTCATTTCTTTCACCTCTTCCAATTTTCTTATATATATTTTACTATTTTCTCAAATTTAAACAGCTTGTAAAGTATAACATATGCTCTATAAAAAAGCAAGTGCTTTTAGATAAATTTCTGATTCTTTACCTGATTTACCAGTTCCTGATTGTTTCTGGTTTTTGTAAACATGTTCAGTATGTTCTCCACCGCCTCATCTGCTTTCATACCATTCAACGCTTTTCGCATAATATAGACAGCTTCCTGTTCATCCTGACTCAGTAAGAGATCCTCTCTTCTTGTTCCGGATTTTGCAATATCAATGGCCGGGAACACTCTCTTTTCCTGCAGTTTCCGATCCAGTACCAGCTCCATATTGCCAGTGCCCTTAAATTCTTCATATACCACATCATCCATCTTACTTCCGGTATCCACAAGTGCTGTGGCAAGGATAGTAAGGCTTCCGCCCTCTCTCATATTTCTTGCCGCACCGAAGAATCGTTTCGGCATATGCAGAGCTGCCGGATCAAGACCACCGGAAAGTGTTCTTCCGCTTGGTGGAACAGTCAGATTGTATGCCCTTGCCAGTCGTGTGATACTGTCAATAAAGATTGTAACATCTTTTTTATGTTCTACCAGACGTTTTGCCCGTTCAATAGTCATCTCAGACACCCGTTTGTGATGTTCCGGCTGCTCATCAAACGTAGAATAGATGACTTCTACGTTATCCCCGCGAATCGCTTCCCTGATATCCGTTACTTCCTCCGGGCGTTCATCAATTAGAAGAATGATCAGATGCATATCCGGGCTGTTTCGAAGGATGGACTGTGCAGCCTCTTTCAACAGGGTCGTTTTACCTGCCTTCGGCTGAGATACGATCATACCTCTCTGACCTTTTCCGATCGGACTGATCAGATCTACGATCCGCATCGCCATACTTCCGCCAGGGCGTTCCAGGCGAAGACGGGAATCCGGAAAGATCGGGGTCATATCTTCAAAGCTATATCGTTTCGTATTTTCATTCGGTGACATGCCGTTGATAGAAGTCACATACAGCAGTGCTCCAAACTTTTCATTTTCTTTTCTTACTCTTGTACTTCCCCGTACAATATCTCCCGTTTTCAGATTAAAGCGGCGGATCTGTGAAGGGGATACATACACATCATTCTCACCCGGCATATAATTATCACTGCGGATGAATCCATAACCGTCAGCAAGTACTTCCAGAATACCGTTTGCCTCGATTCCACTGTCCAGCTGTCCAAATTCTGCTTTTTTATCCTCGATCTGTTTTTCCTGCTCTTTCGCATCCTCCTCCAGCATCCGCTGTACCAGTTCATCTTTTCTCAGAGCAGAGATTCCTTTCAGTCCTCTTGCTTTGGCTACTTCCCGAAGCTCTCCTGCTGATAATGATTCGTATTTTTCTCTCATCGCATGATTCCTTTCTATATGTCTGATCTGACACCTGAGATGGTTCTAGCCTACCATCGTGTCTGTGGTTTGTCAACTTATGCCTCTGCTTTACCTAGGAAAATTTCCCCAGAAATAATGCAGGCGGATATTCTTCCCCTTCTCTGATCGTTTTTGTCTGAAAATCACTACACGGACACATCTCGATTCCCATGTCCTGGTGTGCTGCCGGATATACTGCTGCACCCCCTGCAAGATCCACCAGCCATTTTCTTTTATCATACAATGGCCTCCTTTTTCATTTTTCTATCATGTTTTATTATCCGGGAAATCAATGAGAATCTAAGATATGAACATCAGCAATTTCTATAAAATGCGGTTAGTGGGACTCGAACCCACACGGTTGCCCACTGGCACCTAAAACCAGCGCGTCTGCCAATTCCGCCATAACCGCCTGTGTATCTGGTCTGCACAGAAAACGAAAAAAGGACAAGCACTAGGCTTGTCCGATGAGACATCGGGGATTCGAACCCCGGACAACTTGATTAAAAGTCAAGTGCT
>OGRR01000124.1_pt1 | contig 79206 bp, 64 predicted proteins | sample 1553511 | NCBI WGS metagenome assembly OGRR01 (sample SAMEA2580040, study PRJEB22360) | human gut metagenome | biome: human gut; feature: human-associated habitat; material: faeces | place: Denmark | collected 2008/2010 | reverse complement strand
AATCCGGAACGGCCCAGGGCAAGGGCAAGACCTGGACCCGCGCCGGCGGCGTCAAGCTCGCCAAGAACGGCAACGCGTACACCGGCACCACCACCATGACCAAGGGCCAGGCCATCACCGCCCGACTGATCAAGGTCGACGCGAACGGCAAGACCACATGGGACGAGATCGGCGACGTCAAGGCCACCGCCGACAAGACCAAGACCGTGGACCTCAAGTGGACCAACGCGGTCGAGAACACCGTGGACATCACCATCAACGCGGCCGCCGACCTCAAGACCGGCGAGACCCTGTACGCGGTCGGCGACTGGGGCCAGGGCAAGGGCAAGACCTGGACCCGCGCCGGCGGCGTCAAGCTCGCCAGGTACGGCAACGCGTACACCGGCACCACGAAGGTCGGCAAGGGCAACGCCATCACATTCCGTCTGATCAAGGTCGACGCCAACGGCAAGACCACGTGGGACTCGGCCAAGGACCGCAAGTCCAAGGCCGACAAGACCAAGGCGCTCGGCGTCTCCTGGACCTCCGGCAAGGTGAACGAGGACGGCACGATCCCGGACGACTCCGCCATCAGCATCTCCGGCAAGGGCGTCGCGGACGGCAAACTGTCCATCCAGAAAGGCAACCTCGCCGAGCTCTACGTGATCGGCACCCAGGACGCCACCCCGTCCGACGCTGTCTGGTGGAGTGACGGGGCCGCCGTGGCGGTCTCCGGCACCGGCACCGTCTACGGCGTCCAGACCGGCACCGCCAAGGTGAACGTGAAGGTCGGCAACCAAACCGCCACCATCACCATCACCATCAAGTAAACGGCAACCGCCGATATCCATAAAACATTTGAGCCTTGGAATTCAATATCACTCCAAGGCTCAAATCATATTCAAACGCTTCTATACGCATGAAAATACACACATCAAAATCAGCGGATTTAGCATAATCAGCTCAAAGCGTCGTGCAGATATCGCTTTGAGCGGCTGCGCATGATATCCAGTGCAATATCGGCATTGCAGAAATCGATGGTTTGTGAGGTATCAGTACAATCAACTTCGGAAAAATCAGTGATGATTCTGTCGGCGAATTGCACTTCCTGCAGGATTTGACCGCGTCTGGTGCCGAGTTCATGCTCTTTGGTACCTTCCGTATACACCCAGAACGGTTTATGGAAGTTGATGGAGAACAGCGTGCCATGATAGGAGTCCGTAACTACACCCTCCGCATATTTCACCAGCGAGAGGAATTCTTCCGGCCCTGCCTCGAGCACATTGACAAGCTCATCGCATTTCGGCACATTGCCCGCCTGCGGCGTCAGCACTGCGACAGGCAGGCCGACTCGACGAGACAGTTCACGCAGTTGCCTGAATACGCCGACAGCACGCTTGGGACGCAGCAGCGAATAAAACAGCAGATACTGTTCGGGCACGTGTTGCGACTTACGCAACGGTATGCGTTCCTCCCATTCGCCCGCGTTGAGCAACAGCGTCGGATCGCATACGTGTTCCACATATTTGCCGCTTACCTGCCGCAGTTTGCCGCATGCGGAACGTTCCCTCGCCGAAAGCGCGCTGAATTCCACCAACGCCGGTCCGATGCGCCGCAGCTCATCGTCGGTCATGGTGGCCGGCGACGAAGCATACGAGATTTTCCTGCAGTTCGCCCATTTCAGCAGGTACGGGTCCATGTACTTCCAGTCGACGCGTTCCAGCTCGTTGGAATGCTTGTTGATGATCTGGTCGCTGCCGCTCACGGCCACGTCGAATGCGTCAGCCAGCGAATTCAGCTCTTCCGGCTCCTGATAGCGTCGTTGGCCCACATGTATGTTCGTGCTGATGAACCGCTCGAAATTGCGCATGCGCTTCTTGCGCAGTCCCGCAACCGGCAGCATGGTTAAATCCGCGAGGGACGATTTGAGGCCCAGCCCACGCCAATATAAGCGTTCATAGTAGCGTTCGCCCTCAAGCGGCCGGTAGTCGATGACGGTAACGTCATGCCCCATGTCCGTGATGGTTGATTGCGTGGCATACGCCTGCAATACCGAACCATAATTATAGGCAGCATGATACGTGATTAGACCGATAATATTATGCTTCTCGTCCATATTTCTTCGTCGTTCAAGTAGTTATTTCTTTGTTTTCTCGCTATTGCAGAAGCACTCCGCTTTCTCATTGTTTTCCACTGAATTGCTTATGACGCACCCATGCGATCGCAGCGCTCACGTAATACCATCGATATTTCATCGAAAGCAACGCGATTTGTCGGGTCACAGGAAAACGACCTCCCCGATATCGATCAAGCGGCTGCCGAAAAACCGGCATGTTCACTACTTTTCCATAGTGATTCTTTCGTTCATGACGGTTCCATGGCGCTTCGGGATTGAACAGATCATTGATCATAATGATCGTCAGATGAAATAATGTGTAATCATCGAGCGTTCCATCAGATATTTCCCGAAATTGACGAATGGTATCGCGCATTGTTTCGATCGCAGATATTGTTCGCCGCACATAATCGTTGGAGAACGACCGCACCGCCGAATCCGCATTGCGGCGGTATTCGTACACCATTTCATCCACATAGCCGATTCGATTCGCCGCCGCGACCGCACGGAACGCATATTCGGCGTCCTCTCCCAAACTCAAGGTTTCGTTGAATCCGTCGATCCCTTTGATCAGCGGCATGCTGTACAGCTTGCCCCAAACAAGCGCGATACCTCGCTGCGGTCGGAGCATATCCTCGCATAGGTCAAGACGCCTGCGTCCCTCGAACACCATGTCAGTTTCAGCATAATGGTGTTCTTCCACACTTGGAGACCCCTCGCCTTTGCCGCCCATAATGACGGCACCAGCGGCGTCGGGAACACCGTTCGCATCGGCATCGGCACCTGCAAGCACGTTGCGGTACGCCCCCATCACCACATCGCAGCGGTATCGCACCGCAAACGCAAGCATGCCGTCGACGGCATGCTCGGCGAGCGCATCATCCGCATCGAGGAACATCGCCCACTGCCCCGTGGCCGCGCGCAATCCCGCGTTGCGAGCCGCGGAGACTCCGGCATGGGCGATCGTTTCCGTACGAATGCTGACCAATGGCGAATTCCAATTCGAGATCGGTGCCGTTTCGAATGCCGGCTCACCATCGAATACAATCACCGCTTCGATACGGAAGCCACTGCCCTGCTGCCGTTGCAGACTGTTCACGCAATCATGCAACGTTTGCAACGTGGCACGGTAGACGGGAATGATCACACTGATGGTATGGCTCATCGTCAGTTCAGCTCCCGTGTGATCACCGAAGCATCATACCGGAACGATACCGGCGATTCGATGCTTTCCGGGAAGTTGCCGATCGCCACGAACGCAATCAGCGTTTCGTAGTCGGGCACGCCCAACAGCTTGCGGATCTCATGCTCCTGCTTCTCACGCATCATGGTGTTGAGAGGGCAGGCGGCCAGCGACTCGCATTCCAATGCGGTCAGGAACGCCATGGCGAACAGGCCTCCGTCGATATACGGCTCGTTGCGTTCCTCAACGCTTACGAAACTGCGCACGTCCACGCTGATCAACGCCAGCACCGGAGGCGCATCGTACCCACGCCACCCGCCCTGCAACGCCAATGCCTGTTCGATGAATTTCGGATTGCTGATCAGCAGCACGCGATATGCCTGCCTATTGCATACCGATGGCGTTTTCATCGACATGCTTACGGCCTTACGCACCGTTCCCATATCAACAGGGGTTTCGGCATACTCGCGTACGCTGGAACGCCCTGCGAACAATGCTGCATAGTCGAGCGATGCGTTGTCGCGTTTGTCTGCGGCACGCACGGTTTTCACGCCCGCATTGCCCGCAACGTCGGCTTTTTCGGCTTGTTCGACGCTTTCGATATCCACCGAGGCCACTTCGTCGGCAAACCATACGCCCACAAACTCAGGAATCGGCTTCTCCAACGCCCGATGCTTGCGCACGTATGCACGAACCACCTGCCGTGCCGCGATATACGTCACATCGTCAACCGGATAGTCGCGTTCCCGCCATTCATCCATCACGGAACGCAACTCCCCGAACGCGGATCTGCCGAATCCCGCACGGAACCGTCTATGCGACAATCCTTTTTCAATACGATGAATGTAATACACCATAGTGCCGCGCAATTGCTCGGATTGCCCCACATTCCATTGCCCCGCGCAGAATCTCAGGAACCGTTTGCGCTGCCCCGCATAGTACGAAGCCAATGTCATGTTCGCTTTGCATCCTTGCAATACGCGCCAGACGCGATGCGGAACGATGGTTTTGATTCGCTGCTTCACGCCCATGATCTCACCTTTCCTTGTTTTCTCGACGCAACGACGGCAATACCGCCTGCACCTTGGCCATGACTTCCCTTGTAAACCAGCCTTCACGCAGCTTCTGCCCCAATTGCGAAGCCCGTCGTACCATTCGCGCATACTCGCTTTGCGTCATGCCGTATTCCACGGCCATGGCCTCTTGCAACGATTCGACGGCAACGCCCACTCCCTGTTCGACTACGAATGGTGCGAGCGCCGCCTTGTTCCATATGATCACCGGCTTGTCGGCTGCAAGATACAGCGACAGCTTATGCGGATTGTTGACGGTCAGATATTTGCCGTAATAGCCGCCGCAGGTGTCGAGACTGTCGCCGTCCCAGATCAGACCAAATCGTCCTTCCAGTTTGTCTGGCAGTTCATCGGGTGCGACGATTCCGCGGTACCACGCCGTTTTGCCGTTCCGCCGGTCATATTTCGGCCCGTACAGATTGATGTCGGCTTTGGGGAATCGCTCGGCCAGCCGATACACGTATTCGGCTTTGCCATGGCTGAGATTTCCCGCGATATCGATGCCGTGACGCTGTTCCATGGGCACAGGATTCGCTTGCGGCAGCAGGTAATCAAAAATGCCGATCTCCACGATCGGCACGGTCGCGCCGTACTTGCGCAACACTTCGCTCATGCGCGGATTGTGGCTGATGAGCAGATCCGCTTCGGTCACCCATTGTTTGTCGAAATCGGTGTAGGAGTAGCCGCGTAACGTTTCCAAATCATGAATCAGGAAAACAAACAACGCTCCGCGCGCTTTCATCCTACGCACGGAAGGCAAGGCGTACAGCGACACCTTATTGTACATGATGAGCGGAAATTGCACCAACACCACATCCCCGCAGCGAACGGTTCGTTCCAGCCGATGCCAAACGGCAAGCGTACGCCCAACGCACACCAGCTTGTCGAAATACCCTTTGTTCTCGCCGGGACGCACTTCGAACGGCTGCCAGGATTGGCTTTCGAGCACCTGCCGAATGTCATCGCGCGCTTTGGATCCAGCGTGCGCATGATGCAGCGAACGTTCGCAGATCACGTAGTTCGTCATTGCCAACCTCCATTGTTTGCATATCGTCCGTCACTCGCATTGCTTGCGCCATGCGCGTTATTCTCATCATTCGTTTTCCGTACATGCAGTCGGTTGAATACCGGCTGAAGCATGGCCATAACGAATCGTTCGCGGCACAGCAGCAACGCGATGCCATATATCAGCGTGAACAGGAATCCGCCGAACATCAGCCACAGGAAGGCGTTCCATGTCTCGGCACCGCATATCGCGATCGCGCCCCGCGTAAGGCAGCCTGCCGCAATCGCACTGAGCAGAATACGTATCGGATCGATCGACGTGCGAATGCCAACCAAAAACCCGCGGCACACATATGAGCGCATCGCCAGCATCAACGCTTCGCACAATGAAATGCTGATGGCGGAACCGACCACGCCGAGCTGTGGAATCAGCAGCACGTTTGCGAGTACGGCCAAGGCAAGTCCGATCGCGTTCACCATGGCCCATGTACGTTCCATTCCTTTGGAAATCATGATATTCGCAAGCACGATATTCATGGCCGAACACATCACCGCAATACCGACGAATCGTAGCGGAACCGCGGATTCCGCGAAGTCAGCGCCACCGAGCAATGCCACGATCGGGTCGGCAAGCAATATCAGCAGAGCAATGATCGCGGAGCCGAATACCATAACGAAATTCATATTTTTCGCGATCAGTTCGCCTGCCTGCCGCTCTTTGCGCCGCGCCTGATAATACGAAAGGCGTGGCAGCATCACGTTGCCGACGGAATTGACGGCGGTGACGAGCACGGATTTGATTTTGGATACCAGCTGGTACAGGCCGACCATATCGGTGGTGCCAAGGAAGCCGAGCATCACAATGTCTACTTGAATATACATGCCGGATGAAATGGATGCGATGGTGAACCATAGCATCGGTTTGAAATGGCGGGAAATATTGAGATGTCCACAATTGCGGAAGTCCACGAGCCTGCGTAGCCGCAGGAGATTGAGCACGTTGGATCCGTACCCGGCCACCACCACGATCAGGCCGTATATCGCGTAGTCGCCGCGCTGCCGTACAAAAGCGAACATGAGCACCAATGCCAGCAGTTTGAAACATACGCTACGCACGGTGATGTATTCGTATTGTTCCAACGCCTGATAGAACCATTCCACACCGAACGAGGAAAGCCAGATGGCCAGGCCGAAAAGCGCGAACAGCCCGAATTGCGCGTTCATTTTCGGTACGGTGAACAGGCACGCCAGGTAGACCGCGAACACCATGGTGGTGGAGCATGCCAGAATAACCAGCAATTCCAGCACCGTACGCGATAGTTCCGCGCGGTCGTCGCGTACGCGAGCGCAGACGCGCACTCCGTAGTAGGTAACGCCCAGGAGGGCCACCAGCGAAAAGTATGAGGCCACGGATTGAGCGAACGCCACATGCCCGGTGCCACCGGTGGAAAGCACGCGCGACACGTATGGCACGGTGATGAGCGGGAAGATCACTGACGACGTGGTGACGATCATGTTCATCAGCACGTTGAATTTCACGGATCGAATGCGCACGTCGGTTGGATGCTTGGCCGGCTTGCTGGACGGCTGCCCGACCGGCTTGGTCGGCTGACGTTCAGACATAAAGCACCACCCGCTTGGCGAAGGCGCGTTTGCGTATGCGCACGGAGTTCACGAAGAATATCAGCACCACCCAAATAATGATGTTTCTGAGCATGATCTGGTTGAACATGGTTGACATCCAACGGTTGGAGAAAAAGCTGAACGCACAGCAATAGCCGATGGCACCGTACAGCATCATCGATATGGGAATGCCCGCCTTGCCGTATTGCAATGCGAAAACCGCGCTTTCATAGCAAAGCTGAGAAAGTGCGGCGATCAGCACGATGGCAAGCATCGCACCCGCGATGCCCCAGTCGAAAATGAATGCGTAATATGTGGTGAATACGTTGCCAAGACTGCGCTCGCCATACCGTTGGAAGGGTTGCCATTGCATCCAGTCAAGCACGGTTTTGCCGAATATCTGGGGGAACGAGGCCCGGGTGGAAGCCAATGTCATGTCTCCCCATTGCGTGGATTTGACCGCCAACGAAGGCGACATGGAGTTCGTGAGATACGCGTCTAGGTTTTTTATCGGCGCTCCAATGTAGATGGACAGGTATTCGTACATGGTCGAGTCGCCCGCCTTGCGTCCCATCAGCGACAGCAGTGGCTTGAACGAAGCCAATCCCACGAGCGCGATGGCCACGAATTTCAACACAGTGCGGAAGCCGAGCCGCATGCCTTTCCAACGGTTGTTCTGCCTGCGGAACAACGCCCAGTATGTCCATGCGGCAACGCCAAGCTGAATGAGGCTATTGCGTCCGCCGGAAATCAACGTCATCGGAACGGCCGCCAACACATTGATGACCGCAAGATAATCGTTGTGCAACGAACGGACCACCACGCTGCGCATGGCGAGAAACAGCCACGCATAGGCCATGGCGTTGGTCGCCAGATGCAGTAGCGAGGGAATTCCAGAGAGGGCCACGCCTTTGGTGCTGAATTTGTTGAGTTTGTCATACAAGCCGATGGCTTTGTCCAGAGAGCCGTCTCCCCCGTAGGGCAGTGTCAATGAGATTATCTGCCGTGACACGATCAGCAATGCCAAACCGGTGAACAGCAGGCCGCCAACGTACACCCACATCGGCAGAACGATATCTTGCGGCTCACCGTATTCCCGATGTGCTGTCCGATGTCCGACGCAGCTGCGGAAAAACACCTTCACACCGTAAGCCGTCAATGCGAATGCGAACGTGCCGAATCCAACCACGAAGCAGGTTTGCATCGACAGGTCGAAATCCCAGGTCCGGTAATTGGTGAGTCCATTGAATACCGCGAGCGTGAATCCGACCACGAATAGTATGGATGGTTCCGCGAAATCCCCGCGATATGCCACTATCAGCAGCACCAGCAATGCCAGCAATGTCAAGAACAGTATGGTCGAGGTCATCTCATCACCATGCCTAATGTGATGCGATTTCCGGATGCCGTCGCTTGTACAGCGCGTACATCATGCCGTACAGCGTCGGAGAGGTGGCCAGGAGTTTCCATTGCAGCAGTTGACTTTTCCCAATGATTCCCTTGCGTTCCACCATTGGCAGCAATTCGCGCAATTCCGTACGCGCATACCGTTCGAATTGCGCCCATTGCTTGCGTTGATGCGCGAGCATGATGCGATTGCAGGTACCGACAATGGATTCGAGATGCCCATATGCGGCATATGCTTCAACATGCGGATATTTGGTTCGCACCAAGTCGAGCATGGCTCCGGTGGATTGTGCGAATTTGTCGGTGATGCCATGCGACTGACTGTTTTCCGACATTCTGTAACGGTACAGCGGCGTGGAATCGTATACGATGCGATCCGCCTTGTCGAGCAGCTGGTAGGTGACCGGCGAATCTTCCGCATAGACGGCGTCGAGCGGGTAGCGCAGGTTATCGAAGAGTTCTTTTTTGGCGAGTTTGTCCCACGCGGTCACATAAAAGTAGCCATGCTGATTCACATAGGCGAATGCTTCCTGCGAGGTCATGACGATTTTCTTGTCGGGAAAAGCGTTGCAGTAGGTGCTGCCGTCAGGGTTTTCCCGTTCGTACGAGATGATCGACAGGTCGGCGTCGGATTCCTGCAGATTGTGCAGCAACGTGCCGAACATATCGGGAAGCACGTAATCGTCGGAATCCACGAATCCGATGTATTCGCCTTTGGCAAGGTCGAGCCCGGTGTTACGGGCCGCCGCCAAGCCGGCATTGCATTGGCGCACCGCACGAATGCGGTTGTCACGATTCGCCCAAGCATTGCACTGTTCGCAGGAGGAATCGGTGGATCCGTCGTCGACCAGTATGATTTCCAATCGTTCGTAGGTTTGCCCGATAAGACTTTCCACGCATTGGTCGAGATACCGTTCCACGTTGTAGACCGGCACTATCACGCTGATGAGGGGTTGGGTCGAAACTGCCATAAGACCTGTTTTCAGCAGCTTTTCACGTACTTTTTGCCTACGAATTTCGCCATAAGGAAACCGGACCCCTTTTTGATCCAGTCCACTGGTTCGGGGCTGATGATAGGCATTTCGACGTACGGGTAATGGTTGGTTTCCAGCCATACATCGAAGAGGATTTCGCTGATGCGTCCGGGAAATCGCATTTCGAAGACGCTGTATGAGCTTGAATCGATATGCTTGGCCAGTTCTCCGATGATGGGAAACATCCACGAGCAGTATTCGTTGATGAGGTCTTTGCGCATCACGAACATGTTGAACAGGTGCGCCGAGGTTTTGTTCATTTGCGCGTCGAATGCGTCGAGGTAGTCGGAATTGGTTTGCGCGATAATGCTTCGTGTCGCATCGAGCTGGCCTTCCTGCATGGTGTGCTCGTAATGTGAATATACGGTTTCGATATAGTAGTTGCGTCGTTCCGGCACAATGATTTCGCACGTATCGAGCAGACGCGCATAGTCTTGTTTTCCTGCGATGCAGCTGAAGCGTTCGTTTTCGTCTCCGTGGCGTTTCGCACTGTCATTTTTGGCAAAATGACGGCGGTAGTGCACCAATCCCTGATAGTCGGCATCGCAGTTTTTCCACATCCAATACAGTCCGGTCAGTTCGGAATATTGTGCGTTCAACTGCGAAATATTATCGCCGGTGTTGTCGCACGTCATACCCAAATCGACGTTCGGATGCAACGCCCTACCGACCTGCAACGGCATATATACGCCGTCGATCGGCATACGGTACGCCTTATGCGTGGCCACGGCCACCGTGATGTCGGAGTCCGCCATCACTGTCATCCCTTCTATACCGGACGCGCACTACTGCCAAAGCACGCCCTTATACTTCACCCTCCCCCTTGTCTGGAGGGTACAGCATACGTTTTCATTTTATCTCAACAGTTCATCTAGATTTCACCAAACGTCAGACACTCCCGTTTTACAAACCCCATTTTTCAAGCTTTTTCAAGATTATTTTACAAATTATCATGTTTTGCAAGAGATTGCAGACGTTTGCATACACGACGTGAAAACGAACTGATTTAAAGCTTTAATCACACCCCACACACGCCATCCAACACCCCCGATATGGCAATTTCAGGATCGCCTCTTTCATAAATATTGAAAATCTCGTCACAACTGTTTCATTACTACTTCGGCGTTTCGCTGCCATCATGTTGGGATTACAAGAAAAAACGTTTGCAGATCATTGCAAACGATTATGAAAAACAGGGCGCACGACTCCAATATCACATATTGAAATCGCACGCCCCTGAGATCTACCGGTCAGACCGGTGGATGTATGGCTTTATGAAATCCGTTTGATTCCTTATTTGACGGTGATGGTGATGGTTGCGGTCTTGCCCGCGGCCTTCACATTCACCTTTGCGGTTCCCGTCTCGACGCCGTACACGACACCGGTTCCGGAAACCGCCACCGCCGCGCCGTCGCTCCACCACATGTCGGGATCACCCGTGGCGCCCTTCACGGAGAGGTTCGCGAGCTGGCCCTTCTGGATGGTGAGCTTGCCGTTCGAGACGCCGTCACCGGTGATTGCGAACGTTACCGGCACGGTGCCGTCCTCGTTCACGGTGTTCACATCCCAGGCCACGCCAACGGTCTTGGCCTTGTCGGCGGTGGTCTTGCGGTCGGTGGTCGGATCCCACGTGGTCTTGCCGTTCGCGTCGACCTTGATCAGGCGGAAGGTCATGGACTTGCCGGTCTTCACGTTCGCGGTGCCGGAGTAGACGCCGTCGGCTCCCGTGGCGGTCAGGCGGATGCCGGAGGCGCGGGTCCAGGTCTTGCCGTCCTGACCCCAGTCGCCTACCGCGTACAGGCTTTCGCCGCTCTTCAAGTCGGCGGCCGCGTTGATGGTCACGTCCACGCTTTGCGAAACCTGGCGCTCATCCCACTTGAGGGTGAGGGTCTTGGCCTTGTCGGCGGTGGTCTTGCGGTCGGTGGACGGATCCCACGTGGTCTTGCCGTCAGCGGAAACCTTGATCAGGCGCATGGTCATGGACTGGCCCTTGGCCACGGTCGCGGTTCCGGTCAGTTCGCCGCCCACGGTAGTGAGCTCGACGCCACCGGCGCGGTTCCAGGTCTTGCCCTTGCCTTGGCCCCAGTCACCGACCACGTAGGCCCTCTCGCCGGACTTCAGGTCAACGCCGGTCGCCTTGAACGTGATCTGCACGTTCTTGTCGTCGTCAGGAGGCACCACCACGGTGCAATCCACGGCCTTCAACGAAGCAGACGAACCATCCCACGTTACGGTGCCGCCGTTGTAGTCGATGCCCGGCTGCCGGGAGCCCGGATACTGCTGGCTGCCACCGTCGTTGAAAATCACCTTCGCGCCGGACGCGAGCGAATCAGGCACCTCGTACTGGTAACCGGTCTGGTCGCAGTTGTCGGCAGCCACCATCTCGACGCCCGGCCAGGCCGCGTTGTTCTTCGCGGTCGCCCCGTCGCCGGTGTACACGTACGCGTACATCTTGCTCCAACCGGAAGGCTTGGTCGCATAGATGGTGTTCTTCGCCACCGGCGGTGTCGGAAGCGTGCCGGTCACCGTAACGGTGATCGAATCGCTCTGGGAACCGGACTTTGCGGTGATGGTCGTGGTACCGGCCTTCTTCGGCGTGACCGTACCGTTGGCGGAAACCGTGGCGACGGCCGTGTTGGAGGAGCTCCAGCTCACGGACGAACCAGCCGGATCGGTGGTGGCGGTCAGCTTTTTCGCAACGGCGCCATTGGAAAGATCAGTGGTGTAGCTGCCACCGTTGATCTTCACGCTGGTCACCGGAGTCGGATCTTCATGGCCACCGATGTTGGCCATGGCAACGGTGAACGTGTCTTCGTCGGACTTCTCGTAGGAGTTGTTGACCTGAGAGGAGGTGTCCGGCAGATCGGCATTGTCGTTCATCGCCATGTCATACGGCAGCGAATCCATTGCGGAAAGGCCGAAGGTGGCTGCCAGTTCAACGCCGAGACCGTACTTTTCGATATGGTCCGCGGTGGTGCCGAGTTCGCTCAGCGGAATGGCGATCTCGTAGTGATCGTCCATGCCTGCGGAGTTGTGGCCCAGATCGTTGAAGTTGACCCACTGTGCGGAGCCTTCCTTGTCGGCGCTCATGTCGCCGACCACTCGACCGTTGCTTTCACCCCAGCCGCCGTTGATGCCGATCACCTGGCTGCTCAGGATGCCGTTGCCGTAACCGAACTTGACGCCGGAAGCCTTGGTGTTGGTCTTGGCGTTGGCTGCCGGACCATATTCGGCGTTGGAATCAAGACCTGTAGCGTCGCCCTTGTAGATCCACGGACCGTTGGAACCGTTGGTGGAAATCGTCACGACCTTGTTGACGTTCTGCTCACCGCTCCACTTGATGCCGGAAGCCCACAGGGTTCCGCCGGTGGAAAGTCCGCCGTCCTTGCCCACTCGGGTGCTTTCGTCCTTCGTGTCGATGGCGATGTGGAACGGCAGATTCTGCGTCTGCCACAGGTGGCCTTGGCTGAGCGGATAATCGTCGCCGGTGTCGACCACGTCTTGCACGTTGGTCATTTCCCACATGAGGTACAGATTGTCGTCATCGTAGGCACCATACAGTGCATACAGATCGATCGGCACCTCATACATGGAATTCGGTCGGTAGACGCGCGGATCGTCGTTGGCTGCCCCCTGTGCGATCAGCATGGAGCTGTCCCAATCGGAGATGCTCGCGCCTTTTCCGGCATTGAAGCTGATGGTTTTCTTCACGCCGAAGCCGACTTTGTTCGTGCCATATCGCGAGGCGAGGTTCTGTTTGGCGACTTCCGTCTTGGTCACCGTGGTTTTTCCGGTGAGTTTGGATCCGTCTTCCGTGCTTGTGCCGGTCACGGTCACGGTCACGGACTCGCCCACGGAGATGGAGCTGCCCACGGTGATGACGTCACCGTTCTTGAAGGTGCCGGACTTGCCTTCGGAGGTCGTGTACTTGAGGTTTTCGGCCTTGCTTGCGCGCAGGGTCACGTCAACGCTGCTTCCGCTGAATGTTGCGGAAGACGGTTCCGCGGAAACGTACGGCTTGGCTTCGGCCTTCAGATAGTAGGCGCTGACCGCGTTGCCCTTGGCGGTGCCGGAGGTGATCTTGCCGCCGGAAACGGTGATGCTTCCGCCGTTGACTTCATCCGGATACACGCCGTCGTCAAGGTTGGTGCTCATGCCGACGAGGCTCTGGTCGCCGCCCATGTTGGCGATTACCACGCCATCGTTGGCGGTGCCGTCCTTGGTGAAGCGTTCGATCATCAGGCAGGACTTGTTGGCGTTGTTCTGATCGGCGCCGCAGTTCTGCAGATATTCGCTCTTGCCGTCCATGGCGTTACGGAAGTGGTTGACGGCCACGACCGACTTGTTCTTCCACATGTCGTCGCCCGCATCACCCAGCTGGGACTGCTCGGCGAATTGTGCATTGGTTCCGCCAGAGCCGACCGGACGGTTGAAGTACAGCGGTGCGCCGGCCTTGCGGGAGCCCACGATCGCCCAGCCGAATACGATCTGATCATTGGTCAGATACGTGGATTCCTTGTCGCCATTGGCATAGTTGTCATGCGACTCCACCCAAGTGACGAGCTGGTCTTCCTTGGCGCCGCCGGTATCGATGTTCTGCACCATCTTGGTGCTCAGATTGCCTGAGCTGATGGCCGCGCGCACGGACTTGCCATAGTTGGATGCGGTGTTGCCGCCGCCGTCGGAGGAGTTGTTGGCGAACAGGTCCGCATAGGCCTTGTAGTCGAGGCCGGAATCGCCCTGCAGCACTTCGCCGTACTGGAACTGCGAACCATTGTTCAAAATGGTGTTCCAATAGTTGGAGGTCTTGTTGTCGAACACTTCGGTCGGCAGTTCGACGTGCTTGGCGGCATCGAAGCGGAAGCCGTCAACGCCGTCCGCGACTGCGGTCTTCAGGAAGTCCTGCATGCGGTCGGCCACATACTGGTTCTGCGTGTTCAGATCCCACAGGCCAAGCAGGTGGCACTGGGTCACATCGCGGCGGCTGGAATAGTTGATCTGGTCGCCGTCGTTGCCGCCGCAGTTGGAACGGGAGTGGAAGTAGTCTTTGTTCTGCCAATCGGAGTCGATGGCGCTCCAGTCGGAGGTGAAGTGGTTGGCTACCACGTCTACGATTACGCGCACGCCGTATTTGTGTGCAGTGGCGGTCATTTCCTTCAGATCGTCTTCGCTGCCGACCACGAAGTTGCCGATGGAGGTGTTCGCCGGCTGGTACACGTAATACCAGTTTTCGGTGAACTTCTTGCCGTTTGCGGCGACTTCCTTGATTTTGCTCATCGGCTCGGTTTGCACGGAGGTGTAGCCGGCCGCGGCGATTTCAGGCATATGTTCGGTGATGGTTTTGAACGACCACATCCACGCATGCAGGATGGCGCCGTTCTTCATGCTCTCGGTCAGGCCGTACTGTTCGCGGGCCTGCTCGAACGTGGCATTGCCGACCGTATCCTGGTAGCTGTCACGGTCCGAGGCGAGTGCGGTGGAGGCCACGCCCATGCCGCCCAGCATGGTGGCGACGGCAGCGACTCCGGCGGCGGCTTTCTTCCACGTTTTGATGGTGCGGGCCTTGCGGGCCGCCTGCCTGCGCTCGACGCGGGTCATCGGTTCGGATGGACCCCCGTCTTGCGGGGGCTGTTGCTTAGTGAATACGTGCGCAATACCTGCGAACGTACGCGAACTTATTCGCACTTTGACCTCCTGCTTCCTTGCATCTTTCCTTTGAAAACGTTTGCTCCTTAGCGAACGTAATCCTTAAAATATCACAAATTTTTGGTGAAAAATGAGTGATTTTTAATGAAATCGACGATGAAAAATGATTGGTTTTTCTGCTTTTTTACAAACGCTTTCAGCAAGGTTGTCCCCCATCCTTCGACCCCCGATATACGACATGCCTCGAAACAGCCACATGCAAACGTTTCTGAAAATCGTTTCACCGCATGCACCCGTCAACAGCCTCTCCCCCGCTTCTTCACCCCTCTTCAGGGCAACGGGTACAATACGAAATCGTCGGAAAACACGAAGAAACACGGTAGGAAAGGACAGACCCGTGACCTTCAACCGCTACATCCTCTTCCGCATGGTCGTTGAATTTGTGGGAGCCATCGCCTGCGCCATCCAAATGTTCCAGCATCACACGTGGCCGGGCATCATCACCATGGGCGTGTTCGCGCTGGTGTGGGCCATAGGCGAGATCTGGCTGAGCACGGTGTACAACCGCGCGCACCCCCGCCGCGACGAGCTGTCCGACGAGCATCAGGCGACGGCCATCCGTTTCACGTTCTTCGTGCTTGTGGTGGCGCTGGTGGTGTTGGGCTTCGCAGGCATGATCGTCACACTGTTCAGGCATGCGCCGTTCACCGTTCCCGCCATGGCGTTGCCGACGTTGGGCATGCTGGCGCTGGCCATCGCCGACGCCCGCTACCTGTGGCTCGAGCATGAGGGCGGGGACACCGATGAAGACTAGTTTGAAGTTCAAACGTATGGAACGCGGCTTGAAACAGGCCGATCTTGCCGACCTTGTGAACGTACGCCGCGAGACGATAGGACGCCTCGAACAGGGGCAGTATTGCCCGTCGCTACGCCTTGCCATGGACCTTGCAAAAGCGCTTGATACCACGGTCGAAGACCTGTTCAGTTTCGACGACGAAGAGTGACGCTTCGGCGTGTTGCGTTTGTAAATTCTTATCAAAATGGCGATTTTCCAACGAAAAATCGCCATTTTTCATATTCGGGGGCATGTGCGAACGTCGTCACATGGTGTGACAACGCCGTCACATATGTGCGATTCACCTCACATCCCCCGAGAGCGCGGTTCTCAACGGGGGCGTATAGTCAAGGTCGTAGCGGGAAACCACTACGGCAAACCGCTGAAATGTACGTTTTATTTAGAGAGGAATCACGATTATGAAGAAGAAGATCGTCGCAATTCTCGCCACCATCGCCGCCGTGTTCGGCTTTGGCTTTGCCGCTAACACCGCTATGGCTTATGGCGCGACCGGCACCGTTTCCGGCAACGTCGCCACCTTCACGTTTACGGGACTGACTCCGGGCCAGCGCTACGTGGTGTCCTACGATGACACCACCGTCGAGAACGTCACCCTGGCTGCCACCAAGTACTCCAACGTTAAAGAGGCACACAAGGACGGCACCCTGACCGCCACCTACACCTTCAAGTCTGGCTTTGCTGGCACCATCGCATCTTCCATCTACGCAGTCGATGGGGCAGGCAATCCGACCGGTGCCGCTCTCGCTTCCGCTTCCGTGACCGTCGCCGCTACCGGCGAAGGCACCGCCAAGAAGAACGAGACCGCTTCCACCGGTGCTGCTATCGCTCCGTACGTTGTGGCCGTCGTGCTGCTGGCTGCCGCTGGCATCTCCCTGGTTGCCGTTCGCAAGAGCTCTGCTCGCTGAACAATAACCAAGTAGATACACACCATATCTATGTTTCATGAAGGGGCTTGGGTTTTCCCAAGTCCCTTCATTTATTCGAAAACAAGCATCGTAAAACCGATTGTTTTCTTTTTTCAGGAAGAGATCATGAAAGTCCTGTTTATCTGCACCGGTAATATCTGCCGCTCTCCTATGGGAGAACTGCTCCTCCCCCAATTCATGCCCGATCTTGAATCCGACAGTGCGGGCACACGCGGGCTCGTTTCGCACGAAATCGCACCGAACAGCAAAAGGCTGCTCGACCAGCATGGCATCGATTCCAGCAGCTTCCGCGCGAAACGAGTCACCCCGCAAATCGCGCAGGGCAGCGATCTCATCCTCTGCTTCGAACACGAGCAGCGCAAGGAAATCGCGGTGATTGCACCAACCGCGGCCCGCAAAACCTTCCTCATCAACGATTTCGCCAACATGTGCGTCTACTGCAAGGAACAGGGGTACATGGGGGGTAATACCCGGCAGGAAAAACTCGAATCGGTAATCGACAACGCAAGCATGATCCGACCGATGATCCCCGATACCAACAATGTGGAGGATCCGATCGGCAAGGACTTCGCCGTATATCAGGCAGCGTACAACGAAATCTGCAAGGCTTTGCAGACCATAGCAAGCGCCACTGCCTGAAAACGTTGAAATCTCAACGAACCAAGCTAGAAAGGGTGCCCAACTCCCTCCATGGGGGTGCTCTTTGCTAGTATGGAACCTGATCAATATGATGTGACAAATGTCGAGGGGAAACATGGCTGCAGCAGAAAGCAACGTGCCAGCAACCAATCAGGTGGTCGTCGAATCCAATGATACGGAAGACGACGGCATCACCTTGATGGATTTGTTCCGTATAGTCCATAAGCATCTTCTGGTGGGCATCATCACGTTCGTGGTGGTTTTCGCAGCGGTGTGCGCATACACATTCCTGGCACCCCCGAAGTATTCCGCGACCGCGCAGGTGTTCGCCACCTACAGTGATTCGTCGGTGCAAGACAACAATATTTCCAACATCAACAGCGCCAGCACGTATATCACCAACCAGATTCAGTCGTATCCGACGCTGGCCACCACGGAATCCGTGCTGAAGCCGGTTATCGACGATCTTGGCCTCGACACCACCGTCGCGAATCTGGCCGGGCAGCTGACCGTCACGAACCCGACGAACACCGCGTTCGTGAACATCACCGCCGAAACGGGAGACGCGAAGCAGGCTTCCGACATTGCCAACAGCGTGGCGGAATCCCTGAGCAATGTGGTGGAGAAGTCGCTGTATGCCTCCGGCAAGGAGTCGCCGGTGAAGCTTTCCGTGGTGCAGCGCGCTGCGGAGCCGATCTCCCCCAGCTCCCCGAAGGTGGCATTGTACTTGGCCGTCGGCTTGGTGGCAGGCCTGATTCTCGGCGTGTTCGCCACCCTGATCCGCGATCTTATGGCAACCCGCGTGGAGGAAGCCAGCGATCTGCAAGACATTATCAACGCGCCGATCATGGGCCGCATCCCCACCGACGAAAGCCTGCAGAGCAACAAGCCGATCATCGTGTCGAACCCGGCCGGCCGTATCGCTGAGGAATTCCGCCGTATTCGCACCAACCTTTCCTTCACATCGAAGGTTGAAGGCAGCGATGCGCGCATGATCGTCATCTCCTCCGTCGGACCTTCCGAAGGTAAGACCACTGTTTCCGTGAACGTGGCGGCCGCCCTTGCCGAAAACGGCGCCAAAGTGCTGCTGATCGACGCCGATTTGCGTCACCCGTCCGTAGCCGAACGACTTAGCCTGGAAGGCGGCGCCGGCCTAACGCACGTGCTTTCCGGCCAGGCCACCGTGAAGGATGTGGTGCAGCGCTATTGGAAGCCGAACCTGCATATTCTGCCGGCTGGTCCGAAGCCGCCGAACGCTTCCATGCTGCTGAACTCGAAGACCATGACCGAATTGCTCGACGCGGCTTTGCAGACCTACGATTACGTGATCATCGACACTTCCCCGATGGTGGTGGCCAATGATGCCACTGTCTTCGGCTCGAAGAGCGACGGTATCGTGCTCGTTTCCGGTCGCGACGTGACCATGAAGCGCGATCTGAAAGACATCGCCGTGCAGCTTGACAACCTCAATGTGCCGGTGGTGGGCTTCGTATTCAACCTCGAAAAGGAACGCAAGTCTTCCACGAACGGCAATTACTACTATTACTACTATTACGACGAGGATGGCAAGAAGAGCAAGCACGCTCATAAGAACAGCCGCAAGAAGTCCAAGCACAACTAAGCTGCTGGGCTTCAGGGTTTCCGCCCTCTATCGCGAGTCGGAAACCAGTCTAAGTAACCGAAAAGGGGTTGCAGCAAATCGTTAAGATTCGCTGCAACCCCTTTTCCATGCCCAAATTTTTTGCCTTCAGCCGGCTGGCCCGCAACTTCGCATCAGCTGCGGAGGAGGATTTCCTCCAAGGCGCCGATCACCGCATCGGGCATGCCGGAGGTGACAAACAGCTCGTTGCTGAAACGGGGCGCGGTATCGAAGGTGCGCAGAGCCCCGAGCGCACGCACTCCTTGCTCACGAATCGCCTGCATCGCATGCTCTTTGGAAATGTACGGCATTTGCGCATGCAAGAGCACGTCAAGCACGTCCTGTTCGACTGAATTCTCAGCAATCTGCAGTCCGTCTGCAATCGTAACGTTCAAGCATGCAGTAGACGGCACGTCGCGCACAACGACCGACAGACTCAACGTCTGCTGATCGTATGTAATTTCTGCAGTATTGCAAGCTTTACCGCCAATTTCGATACGAACGTTCTGCGTGTCTGGCTGCGCAACTCCACGGAACACAATCTCCCAGTTACGCTGTGCCGGAATGGCTTCAGCACAGCCTTCCACCGGACTGATGGTGAACTGCGTGGCATTGTCCGTATTCTTCCAGTCAAGGCTCATGCGCGTATCGGCAACATGAATTTGGCCATCGCAAGACTCGGCAGATGCAGAACCGGAAGCAGCAGAGGCCACAGAACCATCGTCTTCCTTGAGTGTGAACGAACCGTTCGCACCGGGGAACACCAGCACCTGCAGGGACTCCGGATTGCCCAGATCATTCACCTTATTGCCCTCGCCAAGCTGCTGCAACGGCACGATACCGCCAGCCTTGGCAAACACCGGCATACGGTCGATCGCACGCCACACTTCCAAACGACGCCCGGACTCTCCTGCCGAAACGTAACGGCGACCATCGAAGAAGTCATACCATTCACCTTGCGGCAGCCATGCTTCCGTGCTACCCAGCTGCGCGGAATCGTCATTGTCAGAAACAATTGGTGCAACCAGCAGCTCAGTGCCGAAACGGAATTCATCCGGCACCTCGTACGCCTGCGGATTGTTCGGATCCGCCCAATACATCGGCTCCACCAATGGCATGCCCTCGAACGCGGCGCGATAGTTCATGGTGTACAGGTACGGCAGCATCATATGGCGCAGTCGCAGCGAACCCACCATGGAATCGCGCACTTCCGCGGAGAAGTTCCACGGCTCCTTGCCCATGAACTGCGAATTGCTGGAATGCAGGCGATTGATCGGGCTGAACGTGCCAAGCTGGTACCAACGGGCTTCCAAATGCTCGTTACGATAGCCACACATATGACCGCCAATATCGTGACTCCACCATCCGTAGCCGATATTCGACGCGGTAGCAGTGAAATACGGCTGGAACTGCAAGGATTCCCACGTAACAATGGTGTCTCCCGAGAAGCCGACCGGATAGCGGTGCGAACCCGGGCCAGCATACCGCGAGAAGGTGAGCGGCCAACGGTTGTTGCGTTCCGTGCAACTCACGTTGCGTTCGGATTGCTCGACATGCATTTCATGCTCATCGCGAGCGCCCGGCTCGGCGCACTTTTCGCATTCGCAGTTCTCATTTACATTGCGTTCGGAAGAAGTCTCGTAGCGCCCGGAATCCAGGTAGTGCAAGTGGTTGAGCACCCACAGCGGGTCAAGTCCGGGCTGGCGAGTCACGCCGCCTTGCTGCCAGTCGAGCCACCAGAAGTCAACGCCTTCGGCTTCCATACGATGATGCATGTCGAAGTAGGCGCTTACGAAATCCGGATTCGTGAGGTCGAATTCCACTGCCTCTTCGGTTGCGGGATCAATGCCGACGCGCTTGGCCACCGCCTCATAGTCGTCTTCGAACGCGCGCACGCCGTCTCGCGGATGCACGTTCAACGTGGCTTTCAGGCCGCGCTCGTGCAAGTCGCGCAAGAACGCCTCATGATCGGGAAACAGCTGCTTATCCCACGAATAGCCGGTCCAACCGGAACCGTATTTCGGATCGACATCGTCCACGCGGTGCCAGTCCATGTCGATCACGGATGTGGTGAATGGAATGCCTTCGCGCTTGAACCGGTCCATGAGCTGCAGGTATTCGTCTTGCGTGTAGCGGTAGTAGCGGCTCCACCAGTTGCCGAGTGCGAAGCGCGGCAGCAGAGGCGTTGGTCCGGCCAGCTTGTAGAAGTCTTGCACCGCTTCGGTGTAGCGGCGGCCATAGCCGAAGAAGTAGAAGTCGGTTTCCGCGTGATCGCGTGGCATAACCCAAGCCCCCAGCGGATTCGGTTTGCCGTTCACTTCGTATGCTTCCACGATCACGTTCGCGGCGGAATCATCGAGTACCGCCCATCCGTCTCGCGAAATCACACCATCGTCCAGAGAAATTTCGCCGTTCGCCTCGTCGAGCGTGCGCGCGGTGCCTTTAAGATTATGCTTCGGTTCGTCGCCGTAATGCCACGTATTGAACTGGGTGTCGGCCACGCCCTTGACGACTACGCTCAAGCCTTCTTTGCTGAATGGCTTGCCATCGTACGTCACATACAGCGCGGGGGTGTCAACAATGAGCAGTCCGTCGCGATGCGTCACCGTGAATTGCGGGTCGGCGCCAAAATCGCGGTTGACCACCATTTGCGTGAGATTGTCCTCAAATTCGCCGGAATCAGACCATTCGAAACGGATCAGCGATTCCGTTAGAATGCCAATCCTCCAATGATCCCCTTGTAAAACCGACGATTCTCGCATTTTCGGACGTGCCTTGCGCACATAGTCGACGAATACCGTGCCGGTTGCGTTATCTAATGCGTTGTTTGCCATGCTACTCCTGCCTTACTTGCCACTGCCCGTCGCAATACCTGCGATGAACTGCTTCTGGAAAATCATATACACAATGATCACTGGAACAATTGCCAACGAAGTCGCTGCGAACAATCCGCCGTAATCGGTGCCGTATTGTCCGTTGAAGGCCTTCAGACCGACAGCGAGCAGCTGCTTGTTTTCGTCAGTGATCATCAAGAATGGCCACAGGTAGTCTTCCCAATTCCACAGGAAGGTGAAGATGGCGAGCGCCGCGATGGTGTTATGGCTCATTGGCAGAATGATGCTATGGAAGATTCTGGTTTCGGATGCGCCATCGAGTTTCGCCGCTTCAATGAGTTCGTCAGAAATTCCCGAGATGGATTGGCGGAACAGGAAGATACCGAATGCGCTGATCATGCCAGGAAGCACGAGCGACGTGTAGGTGTCTTGCAGACCCCAGTTGGTGAACATTTCGTATTGCGGAATGATGGTCACTGCCCAAGGAATCATCATGGTGCTCATAACGATGCCGAAAAGCAGGTTGCGACCACGGAATCGCATTTTAGAGAACACGTAACCAAGCACCGCACTTGTGTAGATTGCAATACCGGTTTTCAGTACTGCTACGATCAGCGAGTTTGCGAACAATCGCAAGAAATTGAACTTTTCTTGGATGCTCACATAATTGTCAATCGTGGATGGCTTAGGGAATAATCCTCCGGTCACTTTGACGATTTCGCTATTTGGCGCGAATGATGAAATGAACATCCAAACAAATGGAACAATGGTGATGATGGCGGCGATGAAGAGCAGAATCGTAAGAATGATGCCGCCAATTTTACGTGATTTCATGCCAGTTCCTCCGAATCTCCAGAAACCTTGAACATGATGAGGGTGAGCACACCAGTGAACAGGAAGAGCACAACTGCCTGAGCTGACGCGACGCCGAAGTTGTATTTCTGGAATGCCTGATCAAAGATGAGATAGCTGATGGTGTAGGTTGACGTGCCCGGACCGCCTTCGGTCATGACGAGAATCTGCACGTATGCCTGCAGGTAGCTGATCAGTGACGTGATGACAATGAACAAGGTGGTTGATTTAAGCAACGGCAGGGTGATTTTGAAGAAAATCTGCACTGAGTTGGCACCGTCGATGGCGGCCGCCTCGTACACGTCTCGAGGAAGATTCATGAGACCGGCCAAATATAGAACGGTCGCGTAGCCAAAATCCTTCCAAATGGTCATGATGATGACTGCCGGCATGGCCCATTTGGTGTCGTGCAGCCAGTTGATGTCGAGTCCTGTGATTTTGTTTACCATGCCGAACTGCGGGTCGAACATCCACATCCACACGAAAGAGACTGCCACGAGCGGAGTGATGGTCGGCATGTAGAACAGACCTCGGAGGGTGTCTTTGCATTTGACGAGTTTGGCGCTGAGCAGCAGGGCCAAGCCGAGACCAAGCACAATGCGGAAGAGTGTGGAAACACCTGCGAATACCGCCGTGTTCCCCATGGAAGTCCAGAAAAGTTTGTCTGTGAGGATCTGTTTGAAGTTGTCGAGTCCGACCCAATCATAAGTGCCAATCAGAGGATTCCAGTTATGCAAACTGCCCGCGAAGGCTTTAAAAATTGGGTAGGCCAGGAAAATGGCGAAATAGACCACCAAGAAGACAACAGCCATGTTGCGTAGGGTGAAAATTCTCGATACCAGAGATTCACCATTTTTGTTTTTCATTGAATCTCGCCTCTCTGTGAGCCGATTCGACCGTTTTGTTACGCAATACAGAATGTCAGATCGAATCGAATAAGAAGATTGAACGTATCTCGTAGATAAAAAGGCAGTCGCGGCGCGGAAGAAGAATCGTACCGCGACTGCCCGGATTGGAAAAGGGATTGGAAAGGATATATCGGTATTACTTATGTTCGTCGAAGTAAGCGTACTTGCTTTCCATTGACGTGAAGTCAGAGCTCTTCATGTCGGTATCCATCTGACCCTGGGCCTCCTTGAGAGCCTTATCGATGGACATGCCGTTCTGGAAGACGTTCTGGAAAGCAGTGGTGCCGCTGGATTCAACGGTGGATGGTGCCGGTCCCGGCCAGATCAGTCGGTCTACGCGTGGCTGGATGGCGGCCATGACCGGCTTGGAGAGAATGTCCTTGTCGTTCTGCAGCGAGGTCTTGGCTGGGAAGGAGTTCAGTTCGGATACCGCTTCACGAATGTAATCATCGTTGGCGAGCAGGTACTTGATGAAGTCCTGGGCAACGGCCTGCTGTTCTTTGCTCTGGTTCTTGTTGACGCCCGGAGTGGATTCGCCGTTGTAACGGTCGTATGCAAACGGAGTGTCTTCGGAGAAGGTTGGGGTGGCGAACACGCCGTAGTCAATATCTGGATACTTTTCTTTCAGCGTGCCTTCCATGTGGCCCCAAGCGTAGATCATCGCAGACTGGCCGTTACCGAAGCTTTGGGTGTAATCGTTGCCGAAGTCAACGGATCCGACCTTGTACTTGTCATACAAATCCTTGAGGAACTGCATGTTTTCTTTGGTCACATCGTTGTTGTAGTTGGCTTTCTTGCCATCTTCGCTGAAGAGCAGTTCACCCTTCTGATAATTCAGACCTTGATAGATGGCGCTGTAGGCGTCGCCGTTGAAGTTGAAGCCGGCCTGCGTCATCTTGCTGCCGTCGGTTTTGGTGAGCTTTTGGGCGACCTGGATGAATTCGTCCCATGTGGTCGGAATGTCGGCGTCGGTGAGGCCCGCTTCGCTCCACAATGTCTTGTTGTAGTAGATGTTGCCGGTGTTGATCACGGAGTCGATGTACTTGACTTTGCCGTTCTCATCTTCATGTACGGATGCGGTGGAGTAGTCGGATTCCAAAGACTTGGTGTCGATATCGTAATCCGCTGCGTATGGACGAATCAACGCATCGTAAGAGTTGTGGATGTTGAAAACGGCCGGACCGTTTTTGCCTTTCAGAGCCAACGGCAGCTTGGTCCAATAATCATCCCATGAAACATTCACCGTTTTGATGGTGACGTTCGGATACGTCTTCGTGTAGGACTCAATCATCTTGTAGACAGGATCCGTGCCCTTGCTGCCCCAGCTCCAGTACTCGAGCTGGATTGGCTTGCCGTCGTTCACGAGATGATTGGGGTCGTAGGTGATGGTGTTGCCGATAACATCAAGCCCTTTGTCGGCTTTCGTATCGGTTGTGCCGGAGGTGGCATTGCTGTTCCCGCACGCAGCCAAGCCGACGATACTCAGGGCCGCCACTGCCACTGCGATACCTTTGTTGATTTTCATATCTCTCCTTACGTCCTCGTAAGCCTTCATCCGCCCCTTGCGGACAAGCAATAGCATACGACAAGGGTTTCATATTGGCAATTCAAGGTTTTTTGAAATGTAACCGGTTTCATTTGAAACCCGTTTCATCACACCGCTGTGAGCGTGCACATATTGTTTTTCATACGGCGTGTCGTACCGTAACCCGTTTCATTCATCTTTCAACTTTGTCGACATGAGGACGGCAATGATGGTAGGCTGAAACAAACAGTGAAAAACTTTCGGAGGCACCATGAAAGCGAGCATCGGCGATGTGGCACTGAAGGCAGGCGTATCGAACGCTACAGTCTCACGCACTTTCGCACACCCTGAACAGGTGTCAGAGGCAACACGGCTGAAAGTGCAGGCCGCAGCCGATGCGTTGAATTTCAGCGTTTCCAGGTCGGCAGGAATTCTTAAATCCGGTAGAACCTATCGCATAGCATTATTGGTCGGCAGCGGCATCATCGAATGGTTCACCGCCGAAATCATTGCCGGACTTAACGATGTTTTGCGTGACGCCGGGTACGATCTGGTCATCTACCCCATCGAGGGGTCGGAAGCGCGTGACGCATTCTTCGAGGAACTTCCCGTACGCAGCAATGCGGATGCCGTATTCGTTTCCTCATTCGGCATCAGCCCCGACGAGGTCAAACGTCTCGGAACCGCAAAAATTCCGATTATCGGCATCAATACCACCAGCGAAGGATTCGATGCAACTGTCGGGATCAACGACAAAGAAGGCATCAAACTCATCGTTCGGCATCTCGCCAAGCTGGGACATCGTAACCTGCTGTATTTATATGAAAGCTTTTCCTCCACATTGGGATTCAGCTCATTTAACCGCATTTCCGGATTCCAAGAAGCCTGCGATGCGATTGACGGATTGACCGCCCGCACACTGGCAGTGCAAAAAGGCGACAGCATTCTGGATGCGGCAATTTCCGAAATCATGGCGCAAGACAACCCACCCACCGCATTGTGTTTCCATCAGGACTCACAGGCAATTCCATTGTTCTTCCGCCTTCAACGCAGCGGCCTTTCCGTGCCTGGAGATATTTCCGTAACCGGATTTGACGACAGCACCTTCGCTAAGGAGGCTGAGCTAACCACCGTTCGACAGCGCCCATACGACATGGCCGTCGATGCGGCACAAAAGGCTCTGGCGCTAATCGAAGGACAACCCATCGAGGAACCATTCGAGACATTCCCCGTTCAACTGCAAGTACGCGGATCAACCGCCAAGCCACGCGCCACCCCTCTGCTGTAGGCCGCAGCGTGCAATCGCGCGAGATCACTTCGCGCAATATCCCCATTTCAACCGGTCTATCTGCGTTATGTATGGCAGATTTTGCTTCTTGTCCGGAGGTTTCTCGCTTATATATGGCACGTCGCCTGCGAAAACAGCCACTTCGGGGGTACGTTTTTGAGGTTTTCACCGCATGCGTCTGCCATATATAAGCGAGATGTCTCCGGTCAGGCCTCCGAATCTGCCATACATAGACGAGATGCGAGCCGCAGACAAGCTTCTTCGTCCTACCCCGGCGTTCAATGTGCTTTTCTTACGGCGTTCAATGTATTTTTCTTCATACGCAAGTACTTTTAATCGCCTAAAGCACCGACGCGAATCAAACTCACCAATGTTCGCACCGTCAACGGCATACGCCAAGCCAATAGCACGGACTCAATCCAAACCACTAACATCAGTAGTTTGGCGGATACTCGCACGCATGGCCGTCCACGCCTCCATTGGATGAAAAAACGCGGAATAGAGTCATTGCCTTTCGCCGACCATCATGGCGACGCGCGCAAACAGATAACGCTAAACTTGTCTCATGTTGCTTATTTGCTTAACCTAGCGAAGCGACGGAGCGAGAGCAGGTGATATATGGTAACAATTTCTGACGTGGCGCACGCAGCCGGTGTTTCCAAGGCAACAGTCTCGTATGTACTATCGGGAGATCCTCGGATCACCCAAGCTACAACACTTAAGGTGCAACATGCGATTGACGAATTAGGCTATACGGTTAACCATGCAGCCCGCGCACTATCCGTAAGAAAAACCAAAACAATAGGTGTGGTCTCCCCCGCCTTTCACGGCAACTATCTGTCAGCCCTCTTTGGACTGTACGTGTACCTGCTATCCGAAGAAGCGACAAAGAAAGGATACGACACCCTGCTCATTGGCGAGAACGACGGCTTCGAGGCAATGCATGAAGCATGGTCGTCAAAGAAAGTGGATGGGTTCATCCTAATGGACGTCAAAGATGAGGATCCACGAGTCAACTATGCCGCAAAAGAAAACATTCCGACCGTTGCATTCGGCTCGCCAAAGAACTCACACGGTTTGGATACGGTGGATTCCGACTTCGCCAAGGCTGCATCGTCAATCTTGAATTTCTTAGCCTCTGAAGGACATAAAGAGGTGATTCTTATTTCATGGTCACACACAATATTTGATCAGGGTCTTGGCTACGCTTGGCGCTTTCTGGATTCAGCGATAGAGACCGCCAAACGTCTTGACCTGAAAATGCATGTCGAATATCCGAAAGACGACGATTCGGATCCTTCACCCCTCATTGAACAGGCACTAGACACGCACACCAAAGCGACCGCTCTGATACTGCACAACGAGCCGGCAACAATCGTTGCCCCTCAGGTTTTGGCACGCAGGAATCTCCGAACACCGGATGACTTGCAGGTCGTAACCGTTTTCCCGAAACAGCTAGCAACATCAATGAAGATATCGTTCTCTGCAGTGCGTCCGGATATTACGCAACTATCAGAAGCCGCCGTGGGAACCCTTTTGCGTCGAATAAACAATCCGAAAGCCCCGACGGTCACCCGCTATCTTGATTATCCACTAATCCAAGAGCCTGCGTAGCAGCGCAGCTACATAGATTACACACAGAAAACAACCGCGGGATTCTACATTAGTTAAGTTCGTCGATTTGACTTTTCAAAGATCAGGGTTTATTATTTAACTTGTTTAACCGGTTCAACAGTTTGGGATTAAAACTTCCCAAACGCAATAAATTAATCATTCGGCGCATAGGTGCGCTGTTAATGAAAGGAAATACCAAATGATCGGTTCAAATATGAAGCGCGTGATAGCTCTAGTCGCCGCAAGTGCCGCGGCAGTCAGTCTCGCCGCTTGCGGTAGCAACTCAAGTCAAGATTCCAAAACAATCGAATTCTGGGATCCATACCCTCAGAAGAACGATAGCAGCACATGGGCGAAATACGTTACCAATTGCGCTCCTGAGGGATATAACGTGAAACGCGTCGGCTATGCGCAATCCGACCTATTAAACAATCTCACAACAGCCGTCAAGGCCGGCAACGCGCCCCAAATCGCCCTGATTGATAATCCAAAGATGCCTACTGCTGTCGACGCAGGACTTGTCACGGATATCGAGGCAGCAGGAGTCGACGTTTCAGGTTTCGACAAGAATATCGAAGGCCCCGGCATCATCGACGGCGTACAATATGGCGTTTCTTACGGCACTAACGCATTGGGCTTGTATTACAACCCCGATGTCCTCAATAAGGCCGGCGTCGACCCAGAATCGATTACCGATTGGGATTCACTCAACAGTGCCATCGAAAAAGTAGTAAACGCAGGATATAAGGGCATCACGTTCTCCGGCATTTCCGGCGAAGAAGGAACATTCCAGTTCCTTCCCTGGTTCTGGGGAGCCGGCGGTCAATTGAAGGACGCTTCAGGTTCCAGTGCCGAGCAGGATGCGCTTGATCTGGTATCCGGCTGGGTCCAAAAAGGTTGGGCTCCGAAATCGGTCGCAACGGACAACCAATCTGCTGCATGGGATCTGTTCCTTGGCAGCGATTACGGCTTCTCCGAAAATGGTTCATGGCAGATGGAATCGGCCGTCGAGAAAGGCTACAAGATGATTTCCATCCCAGCCAAAGATGGCGGAGTAGCCCCAGTTCCAAGCGGTGGCGAGTTCATTACCATTCCAGCCCAGAAAACCAAAGACAGTGACAAGATGAAAGCAACCGCGGAGGTCATTCAGTGCCTCATTGACGGAGATAATCTCAAGAAGACCAATGATGAGATGGTTTATCTTGCCGCCAAAAGTGACGTCCGCAAGCAGCAGGTGGAAGAGAACAGTGCCTGGGCACCTTGGGTTGACGCCGTAGAAAATGCTGAAGGCCGTACCACTGACGTTGGTCTGGAATACGAAGACATTTCTGCAAAGCTTTCTGAAGATCTACAGGCTGCCTTGAATAAGGGCTGATTCGCGGTCTCATATTTTTCTGGGGCATCTGCCCGCCATTCATTGCGATATTCAGACGCCCCATTCCATCTTTTCCATCAACAGGCAGGTGAACTATGTCTCAAACAATCACCGCAGATAAACCAAGGCGAATCAAGCCAACCACATTGGCCGCCATTGGTTTCGCGGCCCCGCTGATTATTTACATGCTTATCTTCTACGTTTGGCCTCTGATTCAGAATATTTCCATGAGTATGCACCGCTACACACGTCGCACTTTTGTGACCGGCGATGCCCCTTGGTCTGGATTCGATATCTATAAGGAAATATTAAGCGATCAACAGTTCTGGACTATTCTCGGACAGACTTTGATTTTCGTCTTCGCTTCTATCGTTTTCCAATACTCTATCGGCTTGGCATTGGCGGTTTTCTTCAATCAGAATTTCAAACTTTCCGCGGCTTTGCGCGGCGCATTCCTTGTACCATGGCTGCTTCCGCCAATGATTTCCGGTACGATCTGGCAATGGATGATGGACGCCGACAGCGGTGTTATTAATAATTTCCTCAAACTATTTGGTTTGGACCCAGTTTGGTGGCTGCAAGCCGATCATTCCTTGTGGGCGGTTATCATTGCCAATATTTGGCTTGGTATTCCTTTCAACCTCGTAATTCTGTATTCGGGCTTGCAAAACATCAATGGCGACTTGTATGAAGCCGCCGCGTTGGATGGCTGCAATGCTTGGCAGCGCTTCTGGAAGATTACTTTCCCGTTGCTCAAGCCGGTATCGATGATCACGCTCCTGCTAGGTTTCGTCTACACGTTACGAACAGTAGACATCATCTGGATTATGACCAAGGGTACTGGATCTTCGAGAACCTTGGCAACTTGGGCTTATGAGATGGCTTTCGGAAAGGGCACATCAGCAACCATCCGGTATTCGGAAGCATCCGTTGTGGGCACGATTCTCATTGTCGTAGCACTGATTTTCGCTCTGATTTACCTGTGGGCCCAGCGGAATGAAGAGAAGAGGTAACTAAATGAAACATCGTTCATCATGGTGGAAAACACTTATAGGCATCATTTTGACGCTGATTATGCTCTTCCCCGTATACTGGATGATCAACATATCATTCACGCAACGTCGCTCCATCCGTTCAGGGGATCTGTTCCCGAAAGATTTCACGCTCGACAATTATGCCTCTGCGTTAAGTTCACAGCTCCCCTACCTAGGAACGTCATTGCTAGTTGCCATAGGATGCGTGATCCTGACTCTAGCAATTGCATTACCTTCGTCATACGCCATTGTTTTCTTGGAGTTCAAAGGCTCAAAGTCCATGAACTTCCTGTTGATTGTTGCTCAGATGATTCCCGCGGTCGTTATGTCTCTAGGCTTCTACCAGATCTACAATGACATCGGCCTTCTCGACAGTATTCCGGGACTTATCGTTGCCGACTCCACTTTGTCGGTACCGTTCGCGGTGATTCTGATGACGGGATTTATGTCTGGTATGCCACGCTCGCTGGTGGAGGCAGCGCAAATCGACGGAGCATCACAGTGGGGCGTTTTTACCAAAATCGTGATTCCACTCTCCCGTAATACCGTTGTCACGACTTCGCTATTCGCTTTCCTCTGGGCATGGTCGGATTTCATGTTTGCTTCGACCCTCGATTCCGGTGGCGGCAAGATGAGGCCAATCACCATGGGTCTATATGACTTTATCGGTTCGCAAAACCAAGAATGGGGGCCAATGATGGCCACCGCAGTATTGGCCTCAGTACCAACAGCACTGTTGCTGATTTTCGCGCAGAAATACGTTGCCGCCGGCGTAACAGCCGGAGCAGTGAAAGACTAATCCAACCCTTAAATACATAATTAACAAGGACCAGCTATGAGTGAACTAACTTTTGCTATCGATGGAGATGCACTGTTGTGGACTGGGGACGGCGAATACCTTCGCATCGAACCATGGGGAAAGAATTCAGTCCGCGTCCGCGCCTCGAAAATGCATGAGATACAAGAACAAGAAGGAGCTTTGCTACCACAAAACAATCAGGTCTCAGACAGCCACAACTATGGTATCACCATTGACAAGCCCAATAGAACCGCCGAATTACGCAATGGCGATATTGTAGTTCAAGCGAAAGCATCCTGCGGCCTGTACTCCGGATCAGGATATGAAGAGCCACGCTGTTTACTAAGCTTCTATAAGGCAGACGGCACACCGCTCATTCAGGAAATACCATCTGGCGGATCACTAAATCTTCGAGCGCGATGGTTCAAACCGATCACCGGAGGCGACTATTCCATCGTTGCTTCCTTTACCACACCGGAAAATGAGAAACTATATGGTATGGGCGAGTACCAACAGAACATCCTCAATCTGAAAGGTTGTACCCTCGAACTCGCGCATCGCAATTCACAGGCATCTATTCCTTTCGTGGTTTCCAGCGCCGGATATGGCTTCCTGTGGAATAATCCGGCACTTGGAAACGTTACGTTCGGCAAGAACCGCACGGAATGGCGAGCTGAATCAGCCAAGCAGATTGACTACTGGATTACCACAGGCGATACACCTTCTTCGATAATGAAGCATTACGCCGACGCCACAGGGCACGCTCCTCACATGCCTGAATGGGGACTGGGATTCTGGCAGTGCAAGCTTAGATATTGGAATCAACGTCAGCTCCTAGACATCGCCCATGGGTTTAAACAGCGTAATATTCCATTGGATCTCATCGTTGTAGATTTCTTCCACTGGCCGCATATGGGTGACTTCCGTTTTGAGAATGAATTCTGGCCAGATCCCAAAGCTATGGCGGACGAGCTGCACAGCATGGGGGTGAAACTCATGGTATCTGTGTGGCCCCAGGTCGCGCTCGCCTCAGAGAATTATGTTGAGATGAAGTCAAAGAACCTTCTCGTGCGCGCAGATAAGGGTGAAGACGTCGGCATGATGTTCGAAGGTCCCAGCCAATTCTATGACGCCACCAATCCAAAAGCTCGCGAATATGTTTGGGAGAAGTGCCGAACAAATTATGCCGAGCTTGGGGTTGATGCATTCTGGCTCGATGAAGCGGAACCTGAATACGGAACGTACGATTTCGACAACTATCGATATTACGCTGGCCCAAACCAGCAGGTGGCAAACATCTACCCAAGAGACTATAACAAAGGATTCTACGAGGGACAACAAACCATAGGAAGGGATGGTGACATCGTCAACCTCACCCGTTGCGCTTGGGCTGGTTCGCAACGCTATGGTTCTCTTGTTTGGTCTGGAGACGTTGGTTCGACCTTCGCCGACCTTCGTGCCCAGATTACCTGCGCCATCCACATGGGCATGGCCGGTATTCCTTGGTTCACCACCGATATGGGCGGTTTCCATGATGGGATAATTGATTCGGACGATTTCAAGGAGTTGTTGGCCCGCTGGTGCGCGTTCTCATGCTTCCTACCGGTCATGCGCAACCATGGCGACCGTAGTCTACATACGACAACCGGCAAGGAGACCATCACCAATTCGGCCGGAGACCACCGTTCGCCAAGTGGTGCCGACAATGAGCCTTGGAGCTATGGCCCCGAGACGGAGCAGATCTTCCGAAAGTTCATTGCCATTCGCGAAAAAATGCGCCCTTACACTCGAGAACTGTTCGAATCAGCACATATCGATGGCCAGCCTTTGGTCCGCGGACTCTTCTACGAGTTCCCTCAAGACGAATCGGTGTCTGATATCGCCGATGAATACATGTTCGGCCCTGATATCCTAGTGGCCCCCGTAGTTGAGGCCGGAGCTAGGTCGCGTGAGGTGACGCTTCCCGGAAACGCTAGCATCACATGGACGGATCTACGCACTGGCAAAGTGTATGAAGGGGGGCAGAAAATCACTGTCGACGCCGGAATAGACACGATTCCAGCCTTCGCACGCGACGGCCACGATCACGGACTGATCGGAATGCTATAAATTCCCGCACAACAAGTGTGGGGCGTCCGTTCCCAAGGCGAACGCCCCACACTCTGCGCATCTTTTCCATTTCAACCGGTCTATCTGCGGTATGTATGGCAGATTTGTAGCGGGCTTTCAATCAAACAGATGTTGAGCAGTTTTACATGGCATTTATCAAAGATCTTGTTTTCTGCCGCTCCGCACTCAAAGAATTCAACCAGAAAATACCGATCGCTTTTGCAGCCGCTCAATTAAATGCCTGCAAAAATCCATTCAATACGCTGCTGCCAGCAACACTTCGGAAAGCAAAGTAAAAATTTGATCAATATATTCGGAGACATCGCCAAGCAATGCAACCGTATTAAAACTTGGTTCGATTAAGGTTCGATAAATCTGCCTCGCTATTTTTGCTTATGGCGAGGCAAGATACATCCTTCCCACATGGCTTTGCTGCTTTTTGTATCTTTTGTTGTTATCCGTTGCCACTTATCGGCATCGGCACAGCATATCAGTATCATGTGCGTATGCGACTTATTGGCAATATTCTGTGGCTGATTCTGGGCGGGCTGCTGCTCACCGCCAGTTGGGCGATTATCGGCCTGGTGTTGTGCGTCACTATTGTGGGCATTCCGCTGGGTATTCAGGCGTTCAAGATGGCGGGGCTCACGTTGACCCCGTTCGGTAAGACCGTGGAGTATGGCGGCGGCGTGGGATCCGTGTTGCTGAACATCATCTGGTTCATACTGGCTGGTTTGTGGATGGCGATTGGCTATGTGTGCGCCGGACTGCTCAACTGCATTACCATCATTGGTATTCCGTTCGGTATCCAGTCGTTCAAGATGGCCAAACTAGCGCTATGGCCGTTCGGCTCGCAAATCCGCAGCTTGTAACCACTTCAGATCACTTCATCCAGCATAGACGGCCATCGACTGCCGTCTGGCATATAAGTATCGAGGAGCTGCGGTCCGAACAGGCCGTGACCACTGCACCCTAAGTAACGAAACATATTTCATTCGCATATGGCAGCTCCAGAGCGGCAAGGCTCAAAAAACTGAACAGTTGAACATTACCTACCCAAATGATTGCTAATGCCAGCCGCCTTGTGGACAGGTTAAAGAATACTTGCGATAGCGGCTTCTCTAACCGTAAGTTATCTAGAAGAAGACATCCGTACCCCGTCAAATATGGTTACTTGCGCAGCTTGCTTGCCGCGAAGATAAACAATGGCAGCGCGGCGAACGCGTAGTTCTCGCACTGGATATACAGGTACACGATCAGGACAAGCCAGCAGATAACAGTCTTGCTCCAAACACCATGTTCGGCAGCTGCCGTATCGAAGACACGCGTCATGGAAACTATGGAAGCGATGACCAGCAGAACCAGTCCAATCAATCCGTATTCGGCGACGACGCTGGTATACGCACACATCGTCCATACGGTGTCCGCATTCATGCCAGCCGCGAATCCCACCGCAGCACTTCCATTCATGCCCAGGCCATTCAATAATCGTTCCGCATGCTTCGCGCCGGCCCATACCGCGTTGATGATGTTGCCGGAGCCATATCCGGTAAGCACCGTCCACGGATGGGCGAGCAACCCACATATCGGGTCAAGACTCTGGTAGATTCGCGCGAAGAACGATCCGTCTCCTTCGGCACCGTTTTCCGCAATCGAAGATAGTCGGGAATCGGCAAGCACGCCCAGCAGACCAAGCATAACCGCACCCAGCAACTGCGCAATACCACGCACGCGCTGTTTCTTGTCGCACCACGAATTATGCACAATAATGGCAACCAGCAACGCCACCACCGAATCAAGAACGATCCGGGTGCCGGCCTGCATCAGCACAGAGCCAATCGCATACACAACGATGAGGTTGCGCAACCGCTTGGCACAGATACGGTCACGCCCACGCATAAGCCACATAAGCGGCAGCAATATGCCGAACAGATGCATGCCGATATAGCTGGGCTCCGCGAACAGGAACTGCGGGCGGCCACCGCCCCACACCGAGCTTTCATTGATATACTGCCGGTACATGAGGTGCGCGAAATAGTTGGTCAACGGCTTGATATGCAGATGGATGGATAGCCATTGCACCACGCCCACGCCGAAGGAGAACCAGTAGGAAGCGATGAGAATCCGCAATGGCGTACGCCACGGAATGCGTTTGATGTCGAACGCAATGGCGATCGCACCCAAAGTGGCGAGCACGCCCAATAATCCGGTGATGCTCATGAACGCGGCGTTGAGATGGATGCCGAATTTCAGCCATCCCGGGATAGACAGGATTATGCAGGCCACCGGCAGGAGGAACATTGGCAGGTACCGGTTGGCTGCGATGCGCAGTTGACGCCAATTGCATAGGCAGTACACGGCGAACAGCGCCGGACTGATTGGCGACCAGAACGGCGCGTACAGGCCGAGCGTGGTGCCGTCCACCGGAAGAAAAGCGATGGCCAGCAGCAGCCAAATGACGTTGCGTTCCTGCGTTGTCAGAAATCGCAGGAACGGCCGATATTGCGGCCGGCCATGATGGTTGCCCGCGTCAATGGTGTTGTTGTGTACGCATGCTTGGTTCATGTGATTCTCCCTCCCCCCGTCAACCTTACTCGTTCATCATGATGTATGGGTGCCACCCGTTGTTCATTTGTAAACGCAACGCCTTCGCCAGGCTTGTAGGTCTGGCGGCTCGTCGGCGAATGGCTCAGCGGGCGCGCGGTAGCCGAGCACTCGCATGGGCCGGTCGACCTTGTGCTGCACGGGCCGGCGATGTAGTGCCTGCCCCTGCTGGGCACCTTTATTTAATCGCATACATGCCAGGCAACATTATGCTTGTTCACGCTCGGAGTCAGACTCAACAACATGCCGAACGAACCGTCGGCAAGCGGGCAACTGATCCGATGACGCCAACAGCACACCAACAATATTTTGTCTCATCATTCCGACTCGAGGGATTGCCAATTATCTGGAGGAAGATCTAGTTTGAGATATTCATACGAATTCGTTTTGATTTCAGAAAGAACGCCTTTGGCGTTGCGAATCCAGTTGTTACCCTTATTGTCTCGAAAGGCAATAACCGATTCAACACGAACATGCATTCCTTCGCCCGGATAAGGAACATAAGTCGTAAATCTCCCAGGAGGGACGGTACCTACACAAACAGTATTATTTGTCCCGCTCAAATAATCGGCACCAGCCCCTTGATATGTTCCAGAAGTTAAAACGACATCATAGATCGGCTGATCCGAACCATTATTGACGGAAACCTTCATTAATGGAGAATTCTCCACCATCTGAACGCCGCCTTTCGAATCATGTACCACCCAAGACGATATCTCATTCGCTTGTTCAAATTTGGCAATCTGCTGGTCATGATTCTTCACATAGTCATATGACATAAAAGCAATAACGATGGAAATCACGGAAATACCAACCGTGAATATGTCTGAAACATTGGTAAGCCCCGGATGTTCAGTATTCAAAAAAGTTCCAATGGCTTTAATCATTCCACCAACATTTTGCCGAATATAGTTCATGCATTGATCCCTTCCCCGCCGAAACAATATCCCCATTCTCCGACTCACACCTATCTAATCCTCAACGGCAGCATACCACACACTCAAACATTTGTTCGATTTTATCTTTTAATAGAATATCCCAGTCGGTTTGGGTGTGTAGGATTCGGAGGGAAGAGAGACCACAGACTAGAGGAGAATTGTGAACAAAAAGAACCAGGACGCGGAGAACGACAACCGCATAAACGCCAAACACGGCGCACCGGCACATTCCCGAATCGCAAATGGGGGGGGGGCAGAGGAATTCCAGCATCGAGCTGCTGCGCATCATCGCGATGTTCATGATTCTTATGTACCATTTTATAACCCAGAATGGTTTTCCTATCAACAAGCTCCCGCTGGCCATGGAAATTTTCTTCCGATTCTTCATGGCCAGTGGCGGCAAGGTCGGCGTCGTCATCTTCTTTTCCATCTCTGCTTGGTTCTTCCTCGACAAGGAACAGACCATCAAATCCAACCTGAAACGCGTGTGGATCATGGAACGCGAACTCCTGTTCTGGAGCCTTACGCTCATGGCGTTCTATCTCATGCTCGACCGCGCCTGCATTGACGCAAAGCTTATGATAAAGAGCATCGCACCACTCTCTATGAGTTTATGGTGGTATGCTACAGCCTATGCTATTTTCTTGGCACTGTTACCCTTTCTATCCAAAGGACTGAAAGCTCTCGGTAGAAAGTACCATCTCGCACTTGCCATAACCGTACTAATAATTTGGGGATTAACTAGCTTTATTCCAGGATCCCTAGGAGGATACCCCAGCATCAATTCATCGCTCACCGGTGTTTTTGGGTTCATCTACCTATTTATCATCATCTCCGCCTACAAGTGGTATATGAAGCCGTTTACGCTCAAAAAAATTGGTGTACTGCTTGGCACGGGAATCGGACTCTCCCTACTGTTTGAAATTGTTTCCATCGTTTTGCACCATTTTGGATTCGCTTCAAGCTTCGTCATTACCAGCGATTGGAAGCTTCCCATGGTCATGATCGGATTCGGCATCTTTCTGCTGTTTAATAAGTGCACTTTCCATAGTCAAGTCATCAACCGCATTGCGCAATCCGCATTCGCAGTATATCTGATTACTGTCTACGATGCCTCTATAACACTATTATGGAAGCGACTATTCAACCTTGGGAATCTATACCAGCGACCATTTGCAATTCTGCAAATCTTAGGTATTTTGCTGGCGATCTATATGGTCTGTACCCTACTTGACTTCGTTCGACAAGTATTGTTCACTATCACCATCGACCGTCGACGCGGACGCTGGTTCGAACTGCTATGGGACATGGTATACAAACAAATCTGCAATCATTCCCACACACCGATAGCCGATTCGTCCAGCATTCAAGCCCAGAACTGTTAAAACGATAGTGTTTGGCTCCTTGAGCATTCCCAGATGGGACTATGGATGTTTTCTTAGAAATATCACACAGAGGGCTGCGGACGTTTTCTTGGAGACAGCCACACAGCCCTTTATCAACAAAACATCAATAAACTCGTTTTTGGGGTTCCATTAAAAATCCGAAGTTTTCTCACGCATTGAATTTGACACCAACCTTATCTGCGTAAAACATAGCGAGACGCAAAAGACCCAGCATTCTTAACTTTAAAAGCAAAAGCGGAAGCGAAAATTTAACTCGTTTGCCCAAAGGGAGCATATCCACCGCCTTACGAGTTACAGGATTGTCATAATACTGCTTGACCAGAGAGTATGCCTCTTTATCATTTTGTTTCACGGCATAGGCCATCATTTGCAGTAAAGAAAGAACCACCGACCCTGCATACATAGGCAAAATAGACAAAGAAAATTGCTTATAAATCTCCGATTCCAAAAGATTCCTAGCTTTTAATAGACTAATTTTGTTATAAAGCATTTTGCTGCTATTTATATTAGACATCAACCCACCGCTAGGCTTGATAATATAATTATATAATGGCAAATCAACACTAACCATATGTTTGGCATATCGCATATATTCGCAATTAAAGATACCATCCTCATTGAGGACAATACTGTCATTGCAAATAATATTATGTTGCTTAATAATATCCATTCGATAAACATGACGCCACATCATACCTCCCTCATGACCATCATAGAAATCACCCCCCCCCCTGATAATAATGAACAATACTGTCAACCGATACACCAATAATTCTTGGAAAATAATTATGCAATATTTCTTCTGTTGAATTAAATAAATAGTTATCACGAAGATGAACCGTCTGCCATTGCGTTGCATTCTGTGCAAGGTTTTTTTGACGGTATGCCATGACGCAATAGTCAGCTCGTTCATTCTCCATAAGAGAAATGATTCTGTCTAAAAATTCCGGCTCGACCGTATCATCAGGATCAACCCATGCCAAATATTTTCCATGTGCATGCTCAATACACGAATTACGAGCTTTGGAGACACCCCCATTATGCTGTCGATAGACTTTAACGCGCGCATCACAAGAGGCAATACGATTTAAAATTTCAGGGGTTGAATCCATAGAACCATCGTCGACACAAACAAGTTCCCAGTTAGAATACAGACCATCCTGAACACTCCGAATCGCACGCTCAACATCCGCAGAAACGTTATAGCATGGCATACCAATCGACACCAACGGCATAGCTGATTCATTCATCTTAGATTCACTCCATTCTTTATTTACTTGCTTTCTTAATAATTATGTTGAAAAGAGATTCACTCAAAAAAAGTTAACTTATATTTCAAAATGTATCTATTGAAAATAGATTTATCTTTTCCAGATATAATATTAGCACGATTATCGGTTATCAACTTCCATAATCTTTTATCGGTAATCCTGATGCGACAGATTCGATATAGGCATCCATCAAAGCCATGGCGTATCTTGCATACACGCAATTAAAACTCGAAGGAACTTTTTCCTTTGTAATACTATCAAATTCATTCTCAAGTTCATCCAAATTTTTCCGGAGTCATCGGTAGATCCGTCATCGACAAGAATCACTTCCAATGGCTGATACGTCTGTCGTTCCACAGATTCAATACAGCGTCGTACATATTTAGCTACGTTATAAACAGGTATAATAACGCTAATAAGCGGATATTACTTTCCGCCATCATCATTTGAACATATAATCTCCTAATAACTTTATTTGCACTAACAAATAAAGTTATTGAAAATATAGTATATATTATGTAAGCATTACTTTTTTTGAAGTCTACTCAGAATAACCGTCGTTGTGAATTTCTCCTGCATCAATATCAAAGCAGCAAAATACACAATTGTGAAAACAGACCCTTGCAACAGCAGTCGGACGAAAAGACCGCCATCAGAAACAAGGCCCCTAACCGGCAATAGAACGCAGGAGGCAACAGCGGAAGCAGCTATGCACTTCAAGATGTTCTCCCCACTGAACATCTTGGAAAGATCATGCCGCAGGTAGAAACATAATACCAAAGCGCCTACGGCCTCACCTACCGTCGTGCCAATAGCTGCGCCTACAGCACCCAGTGGCGGGATAAGTGCAACTTCCAGAACCGTCAACGAAACCAGTCCGATCACAGTAGCTAATGTAGGAATACGCTCTTTCCCCTGAGGAACCAAAACATTATTGCTGAGCATCGTATAAAGCGCGCTGAAGAAAACTGCCAGCATAATCACTCTCATAGCCGGTACGGCAGGTTCGTACGTGTCGCCCGACAGGAATCGGATGATTTCATCCGCATCAAAAATGCAGAACACCACTACATAGAATCCGGCAACCATAATAAACGAACTATCTTTTCTAAGTAGCTCGTAAAACTCTTTGGTCCGGCCATTACCGAAATAATTCGCCAAACGAGGAAGCAAAACCGTACCCAGCGCAGAGATACAGGCAATAAGCATCTGCTTTATCTTGACGGACGCGCCGAAATATCCGTTCTGCGTGTCATTGCTCAGAAAGCCCAGCATCGCCGTATCCATGTTCGCATATAACGACCATGCCGCAGACAACAGAAACAAGCCGAAGAGTGGCTTCACATGCTGGCGCAAATTACATTCGCGAAGAGGAACACGATCCACAAGTTTGAAGGATCGAAGATAATTCAAAATCATTGAGCCATTTCCGCCAATGACGGTTATAATCGCATAAACCACGTAATCTCCATGTTCATGAACGAACATGAACATCAAAATGATTCCAACAATTTTGAATGCAACCGAACGCACTGTGATGTAGGAGTATTCTTCCAGCGCCTGATACAGCCAGTCCATCCCAAGCGCCTGAAGCCAGATATTGCTGGACAGAACCAGCAGCAATCCTCTGTATTCTTGGAATTTGGGTACGATTCCAATCATCACAAGTAGAACAACCAACGATAAAGCCGTGGCCAGCATGCTGATGGTGAACAATTCTTTGACCGTACGAGACAATTTCTTCCTGTCATCCCGTACAATCGCACATGTACGAACTCCATACAAAGGCATTCCCAGAGAAGCGAACAACATAAAATAGTTGACTATCGCGGTAGCAAAATTGATTTTGCCATTTCCATCTGCTAGAAGAACTCGAGAGACATACGGGAAAGTGATTAAAGGAAAAATAAAATTAGAACATGTCAAAAAGGCATTCATTATAAAATTTACTTTAATCGACTTTCGTTTATGCCTTGACATCGTCCCATCCTTTATATTTGATTAATTCCAATTCACGAAGTCCTGTTTCCTTAAAACATGAAAAAGAATTTACCTAACTAGATCATTATTCAATAAATTACAACAAATTAACATCATTCTTTAAACTTTTTCGCCTGACAATATTTAATAAAATCTTCAAAACTATCGAATAACCGCTTACTTTCACTGAAAACCTTAGCGGAAAGGTCGTAACTTCCATCTACAAAGTGCATTACGCGGTCGAACTCCGCACAGCTTACTCGACCTTCTTCATCAGGTCGTTCAAACAGCCAAAAATATTCTCTAAAAAATTCCTTATCCGGAATTTCACCAGGATGGGTTTTAACATAAGCGTCAAACAAATTGACTGCTTCTTCTAACTGAGCATTCGTCCTTTTTTCCTTGTACACGGAAAGGGGCATAAGAACTCGACAAGGATTCCCCGCAGCGACAGAATCATCTGGTATATCATGCGTGACCACCGACCCCGCACCAATAATGACATTATTCCCGATGTGAACATTCTTGAGAATAATCGCATTCATGCCGATAAAGACATTGTCACCAATGGAAATCTGACCAGTATTGCCGAGGACCTCACCGTATGCTCCTTTCAGAACACTCCAATCATATCCATGATCGGCGATCACAACACCGTGCGTAACCTGCACATTACGCCCAATAGTCAAGTTGCAGGGATTATTGATACCTAAACAATTGCTCCTTGGGTCAAAGAAGTATGTCCCCTCACCAATTCTGGCACCTTGTTTTTTCCAGAAATTAATAAAGTCCTGCGAACTGGCTTTTTCTTTTAAAACGAAACGTCTTAATAAATTACGAATCATCGTTTAACTTTCATCAAATTACTTATTTTCTTCTGTATCTTCTTGAGATATATATCAATCCAGAACAGATTGAATATATTAAACCATCGTCCATCAAGTTCATTTCTAGATATCGGCAGACTATTTACCGCAACGAATCTGTCAGGCCGTATTTCCACTATCGAAGATGAAGGCACAGGATCATGCATTTTCCGCGACTGCAAATGCATATATAGATAAGGCCGAATCACCGCCGTACGGCTATCCTTGTCCCATGAGACAGAGACGATGCCTTTATCACACCAGTAATACCGCGTTAAATCATAGACCTCGCCTTCATGGAAACTTTGCATATTCGGGTCATATACAGTGCGCTTAATCTTCGCACTCCTTGTGTCAACGTTGAAAGACAGGTCTTTTTCATACAACTTGGCTCCATCTTCTCTGAATAGAACATGCACGTTCAAGCGATCCGGATTCATCCAACATTGCACATTCTCATCGAACACGTATATCTTGCTTGTAGTGAATGCCTCTTTGTAAATATCACGCCCCTGCAACGGTTTCATGAAGCGCCGGTTGTTTTCAACTGTATTACGGTAGATCGTCAAATGACCAACGGCAAAAACCTTATCATATCCTTCTTTAAGAATCGGAGTCAGCAACGTCTCCAAATCACCGAAAACAAGATCACAATCGCAATGCCCCCAATATTCGTAGTCTTGAATGTAATCTTCAAAGAGGAAACCATATGCCGGCTTGAAATCACAAAGCTTGTATGGCTGAGGGATGCACACATCAAACCCTAGTTTTTTCTTGGCGTTGGCCTTAAACTCCTCCAAAGTCATTGGCACCACATGCACATTGGAAGGGTACTGGTATGATTCCGTGGAATCCGTGAAAATCAGAAAATCATATGACGGATTCGCGCCACACGAACGAAGGAACAGCGGAAAATAATTATTGAACTTACCGAAATAGGGAAGAATCAATACACATTGTTTTTTCATCGGGCACCTCCTCGCCATACGTGTTGTTTTGTGCTCTGCCTCAATAGGAAGAAACGGCTCACCGTATCCACCATTAGTAATTTCGTTCGCAATGAAATCGATGAGGCAAACAACCCTTTACGAAAAATCCTACTGAATTCCCGTCTGATGCGTTCGAAAACCTTGGGATCAATAACGTATTGTTGCTTCAATGCTGTCCTATAAATATTGGTGCAGCTTTCCACCCGCCATCTGAACAGAAAGCGCATATCGAATCGAGGAAACAGCGACGGCAGTTCTGCCTCATATCTCTCGGCTGTATCGTAAATGGCATAGCATTCTTTACTCAACGGTTTGGTGGTATAACTGTCAGACCGAAGGGCATATACATAACCTGCTTCACCTATGTGAACAATATTCCGACATCTAACGAAGACATGCGGAAGAATATACGCTTCTTCCATCAATTGACCTTCGGGGAATCGAATTGGGGTTGTTCCCGAGAACAGTGAAGTCCGGAAAATCTTGGCATATACCGTGAGCCCCACCGGACCATCTGAAGCCAAGCATGAGCTCATCGCCTCGATTGGAGTCATTGCAGCCCGTCCCGGCAAAATACCATAGCGGTCAACAATTTGCCCCTGTTCGTTCTGACGCACGATACCGCAGCAAACAAGGCCAGTCGCTGAGTCGGCAAATTCGTTGAGCATTGCTTGATACGAACCGCTAATGACCTGATCATCACTATCAACAAAAGTGACGAACTCACCAAGCGCATTGTCTAAGCCTACGTTACGCGCCGAAGATACTCCACCATTCTCTTTGCGGAAATATCGAATCCTCGTGTCACGCTCGGCATAACGCCTGCATACATTCGCACTTCCATCAATTGAGCCATCATCAATCAGCAAAACCTCTAACGGCACATCTTGCGACAGCACGCTGTCTATGCACTTTGCGAGATATGACTCAGCATTGTAAACGGGAATGATTACCGAAAGCAGTCCTTGTTTCATGCTGTTTCACTCTTTTCATCAGGAACGCAGTCAAAGCCCTTACGGGTCAAAAAGCCTATGGCCACGCCAAAGCATGGGATATATGACGCATCGAGTTTCAACGTTGCATTACTCCACATAGAGATAATGCAGACCACACACATGCAGATGCCTGTCAGGTTCAGGACGGCATCATACTTTCTGTATATCCAACGCTGCTTACACAAACAGATCAATGCAATTATGAACACAAGTACGAAAAGGCCGAAGCCTATATAGCCGGTTTCTATGAAAGTCCATTGATGCGTGAAGGAGCGGTAACTCAACTCGCCATATCTCAAATAGAATGGGGAATCCAAGAAAGCAAACTGGGAGTGCTCAGCACTTCCGAAACCAAAGCCAAACAACGAAGTCGCAAAATCATTATTGAAGAAATTCTTAACAATGAAAGTGAACGCTCCCAGACGAGGAATACCGTAGCTATCCGCCCATGTAGCGGTAAGATATGTTCTGCTGGTATTCCAATCAGTCAGAAACTCAAGAATGTCTGGCATAACTATGGCAATATACTGAACCAGGAAGATTCCTGCGATAAATGCCACAGCAATAAAGCACAATGTCTTGAGAGACCACCGTGAAATCAATATGGAAAGAACTAAAATAACGATGAAATACAGGAAAAAGGTTTTCTCCTCCGCCATCGCGGCAATCATAATTGAAGTCACCGCGACGAATGCGACAGTCCATACCGGTTCACGCCCATTCAGATATGCATTCAAATAATATGCGAACAGCACAGCGCTGAACGTGTTTGCACCGGCACCGTTAGCGAAAAGCCCATGGACGAAATCAGGATTGCCGCCGCTCGTCACCAAAGATTGAAAAATCGCCAAAAGAAGATTAGGGAACTGCAGCCCCAATAAGACGTGGAACAGCTTCGTCATGTCTTCCACATGAAGCACAGCAATCACGCAAAACAGGTAAATGAGTCCACGAAACGTATTGCGCACGGCCCACATCACCAGTAACGGCGAAACAAGATTAATGACCGCTGTGAAGATATCCATGACGAACAATGCGCATACCGCTCCCCAGAGCATATAGGAATGTTCTTTGCGCAGAATCGGCAGGAACCGACCCTGAATTCCAAATATTACGGCAATCAGCACTACATCATTAAGATATCGTATGGTTCCCGGCAAATGGAGGTTCTCAATCAACGCCTCCATCACAATGGAGTAGAACAAGATAAAGAAAACACCAAAACGAGCATCTAATGGAGTGCGCAATAGACCTTTACGTCTACTATGCCCCGCAGTTTTCAACATAGCTTCAGAGTTCATAGCGCAACTTTCAGACCGGCCAATGATAGCATAAGCCACGTTGCCTTCATACGCAGCAATCCCGCGAACACCGCTTGGGGAATAGGCAGTTTCCAGAATGGATACCCGGTAACGGAAGTGCGCACGGAAACATCATCAGTCATTTTCCGCATCGCCTTTGATTTTTGAACTGTTGACGCATGGGATCCGGCTATGGTCTGACAAGCCACACGCGTATAATCTATGATGCCACGTCTGGCACGCAGAAGACATTCATTCCGACACGTTGAATCCTCGCCATCAGCCATAACCAGCAATTCGTGGAACAGTTCCAGATATGAATCGACCATGTGCTCCGAGAACGTTCGCGTTATCGAACTTTGCCCGTCACAGCGATAGTTGTACCGGGTCTTCCCAATCGCGGTAATGGCCGACGCCATTCTGCATGCTTCGGTATTGAAGAACTTGTCTTCCGAACGAATATTACGGAACCGAAGATTGTTGTTCACAATCAGCGAACGCCGATATACTGCGGTCCATACCGATACCGGCACCGGATCCCACTTCTGACGGTTCGGCAACGGCCCATAGAAGGAACGACGCAATCGGAAAATCTCTTCTTGTCCAGTGAGCACCTGGTCAGCGAAAGGATTCACATTCCTGTCTCCTTTTGCACCATCAACCATACATTGCATTCCCGAAAAACAAATATCGGCATTGCGTTGGGTCGCAGCAGCATAGAGTTCTTCGAACATCTGCGGCTCGATCCAATCATCAGAGTCAACGAATCCGATGTACTCCCCCGTCGCGACTTCCATGCCACTGTTACGGGCCGGTCCCAGTCCGCCGTTCTCACGATGCACAACCTTGACTCGCGAATCCTGCTTGGCGTATTCTTCAGCCATATCACCACAGCGATCCGGTGAACCATCATCCACAAGAATGATCTCAATATCTTGCAAAGTCTGTTTCCGTACGCTTTGCACGCATGTATCGAGATACTTCTCCACGTTATACATGGGAATAACCACGCTGACTTTCGGTTCGCTCACGCCTTCTCCTCATGCTTGCCGTTGATAAGCTTTTCATACAGATGCATGTAGTACTCTGCTCTGCGAGGCCAAGTCAGACTTTCAAAGCATGCTTTGATATTCTGCATATCGGGACGCATTTCGGGATGCTCGGACCACTCACGCATCGCCTGAGCGAAGCCCTTCGCCCCATCCTGAGTCTTGACGTAATTGCAGACCTTATCATTCAAAGCGACTGTAGCTCCGACCTGATTAAAAGTAACGACTCCTAGCCCATTCTGCATAGCTTCAGCAAGAACCACGCCAGTTGCTTCACGAACGCTTGGCATCACAAAAAAATCAGCCCATGCATACTGCTCCGCCATTTCCGTGTAAGGAATTTCACCCAGCACAGTGACATTATTCATCAGCTCACGCTGAGCAACCTCGTCACGAAGTTTCTGCTCCAGATGGCCCCATCCGCACATCCGCAACTCATACTTGGTAAATCCCTGCCCCTTCAGCACGGCGCAAGCATCCAGTAATAGTTCGACGCCTTTACGCGGAATGTACCTGCCGACATACAGGATGTGCGGCACCTCATGGTCCGTCCTTTGGTGCTCGCGCCAAACTTCAGGCCAGCATCCCACCTCAGTTTTCACGATATCGTTGCTTGCATCGATTCCATGATCAATGAAATACTGTCTGCTCTCCTTATTCGCAAACAGATGCATGTCAAAGGAACGATATGCCTTGCGGAAAGAAGGCTTATGAATAATGAGCCAATTAGAGCAACGCCGAATCATCTCGAACAATGCAACCGGACGAAGATACTTGTTCAGCGGCTTCGGCGCGTACTCAGCACCGCCCTGCGGACCGGAAACCTTCACCGCATCCGTTTCGCCAAGTTCAATAAGGGAACGGAATTCGACAGGCGCTATCTGATGAATGACGTCGAAATGATATCGTCCATCAAGATCGTGGACCATTGGAGCGACACGTTTCAGCCAGATACCATGACGCCCTGGATAGAGATATCCCTTGTAAACCTTCTTATAAAGTGAAGGAATATCGCAGTAATGCACATGAAGCCGGAGTTCCGGATGCTTTGAAGAATAATCTTCAATGGCTTCCTTCTGCTCGATCTTGGTAATCAAATGCACGTCATTATCGAGGTTCTGGCTCATCGCCAAAGGAAGATTCCAGCCTACGGCTTCCTCACTACCGCCATAAGGCGAGCTCGCATATGCAATGTACAAAATCTTCATATCAGTTACCGTTCTTACCTGAATTCAAAAGCTTTGCATACCGATCAACCAGCTGCTCCGCATATGCCTGCTGTCCACAACGCAGCGTGACATATTCAATACACCGACGCTGCATAGTGCCATAGATATCTTCATCAACCGCGGCGGCTTTAAGCAGACCATCTTTCAAATCCGCGATGTTTCCGGATTCGAAAGTAAAGCCAGTTTTGTCTTCCTCCACCAGCTCGGGGATGCCGCCGATGCGTGCACCGATGATCGGCGTCTGAGCGGCCAGAGACTCCAAGCCGGAATACGGCATGTTCTCCCGCCATTCGGAGCTCAGCACGCTGAAACGGGCATTGCCGACTTCCCGCTGCAGATCCTCACTATTCTTGTACCCCAAAAGGTGAATGCGTGAAACGGCCTGCGGGCCAGCGGATGCAATCAACTGCTCAATCGTCTCACGTTCCGGGCCGTCACCGACGATGTGCAAATCCCATGTATCTGGCAAAACCTCATTATGACCAGCACCGGCACTCTCTGAGCCAGCGCCTTTGCCAAGTCCTGCGGCCTGCAGGAACGCCTTCACCAGGGTAAGGATGCCTTTCTCTTTGGAAAGTCGGCCAAAGAACAGGAAATATGGCCTTGTCCCAGCCTGCGCGTCCTCGAATTTGTGCGTATTCGCCACACGAGCGCCCATCGCCATCTGCGAATCGGTCAGGAAGTTCTGCATGGCGACGGTTTTGCCTGCGAAACCTCCCTCGTCGAGCTTGCTCTTCATGAATTTCGACGGTGCAACTATCAAGTCAATTTTGTCGTACGCATGGTGGAATTTTAGGAATTCCGCCTCCATGGTCGCCAAGGCGCTTTTGGTACGGGAACCTTTCACACACACGTTCTTCACAGCATGCATGAAATGTTTATCCAAGCAAGCGTCGCACACTTCACCATGCCCGTTGACCATAGTGTATGCGGGGCAAACAAGAATATAATCATGCGCCGTATACACCACCGGCACATGATGTTTCTTCAAATACGGTGCATCAAGAATCGAGAGCGTCAGCTGGCGATGCACATTGTTCATGTGGATCACATCTGGCTTGAATTCCTCTAGCAAAGCTTCGAACTTGCGTCTCGCTTCAAAAGAGTAAATCAGTGTGGAAGCTTCCTGAACCTTCTTGAAAGCGGAAATATCCCCCACATAATCCTTTTCGGAAACAAAATATTTACTCCAATAACTTGACTCGTTATTCGGGTGCTGCATGGAGAAGAACGCGACATCGTGGCCGAGCGCACGTAAGCCTTCCGACAATGCGAAGAAATAGGTTTCCGCACCACCTTTGCGATAGAAATATTTGTTCACTAGGAGAATTCGCATGCTCACTCTCCCCCATACAGGTTCAGTGTTTGATCGGTGACGTCATCCCAGCTATATTTGCTGACGATGTAATCTGCAGCATTTGCCTTGTAACGTTGTACAAGATCATCGTTTTCGAGCAATTCCTGAAGTTTTTCCCGCAGGGATTCAACAGAACCATGCTGGAATGTCGCTGCGTGCCCTTCCACTACCTCCGCACATTCCGGAATGTCGGACGTAAGGCAGCAGTTACCGTAACTCATGGCTTCCAGCAGACTCATCGGCATGCCCTCCAAGTCGCTTGGGAGCACATAAATATAAGCATTGCTATAGAGCTCTTTGAGTGCCTGCCCTTGTATGAAGCCGGTCAAAATAACACGAGAATCCTGATTAGCCATCTGCTGAATATGCTGGTAATACTCGTTGGAGTCGGAAGCGCCTCCAGCGATGACAAGCTTTTTGTTCGTATTCAGCTTGTTGAACGCCTCGATAAGGTAATGCACGCCTTTCTCGGGAACAATACGCCCGAGAAACAGTACATAGTCGTTCTTGTGAAGACCATATTTTTCGGTAATTTCCTGCGCCGAAACCGGCTCACCATATTCAATGCCATTGGGAATGAAATGTGTACCGCGACCATATTTTTCTTGAAAATACTGCCGCATGCTTTCGCTGAGCACTATGATTTCATCCGCGCATTTCACTGCGGTACGTTCTCCGAACTTGAGATATGTGGAAGCGAACTTGCCCCATTTGGCACGCTGCCAGTCAAGACCGTGAATGGTCGCTACCGTGCGAATGCCCGTCCAATGCGCCAGACGCAGCATGACGCAGGGACCTTCGGCATGATAGTGGATCACGTCCGGTTTGGCCGCAATGGCTTTCAGCGTCGCAAAGAATGAGGAGGTCAACGCCGCCAAACCTTTCGCTTCAAAAGTCGGCACTGGAACAACACGCACGCCGTTATATACAAAGGGCTTATTTGCGGAATGAACGTTTCCATCGAATTCGGCGCCCGCAACATTATGTCCCTTGCGATTGTATGCGATGACCTTATGCCCCTTTGCGGCCATACGCGTAGCTAGTTCATCTACAACGATTTCGATGCCGCCTTCACGCGAAGGAATGCGCTTATGACCTATCATCACGATACTAACCATCACCGGTCGCCCTTAGTTATTCAGAATGCCGGGATAATGCCACAAGCGTTATGCATGGCAGCGGATTGCACAGTCTGACCACTAGCCAAACCGACGTAACGGCCGTTATCGGCTCTTCTTGCAATCGATCGACCTGTGGTCGGCATGCGAGTCCCGTCCTTTCCCTCCAAATGAACCCCGAATTGGTGTTTTTCAAGCGCAACGCGAAACGCGCAGGAACTGCCAAACCCCGTTCATTATCTGCCAAAGTCGATTTTTACATCCCCCTCAGACACACCCAGCCCCCCATCACTCACTTCGGGGGTATTCTTCACGGGTTTTCCATGAACACTTTGCTTGTTCGTGACTTAAAAACTGTGTTTGGAATCTGCTTCAGTCGGTTTTCCGGACGTTTCTAAATGAGCGAAAAGAGCCGATAACGGCCGTTATGTCGGCTTAGTCCCGGTTCGAGGACGGTAATCCAGTGCCGATTCGCGTAGCCCAGGTCATGGGAAAGATGCTTGGCGGTGGTGTCGAATCCGTAGTGATGAACTACTACCGCCATATCGACCGTAGCAAAGTGCAGTTCGATTTTTTGGTGGATGCCGATTCGACTCGCGTTCCAGAAGAGGAAATCAAAGCGTTGGGCGGCCGCGTTTTTCGCATCCCTCCATACCAGCATCCCCTTCGCTACCGCAAGGAATTGGTCAGGCTTTTCCATGAGGAACACTGGCCGATCGTGCACAGCCACATCAATACGCTCAGCGTATTCCCATTGTCTGCGGCCAAAAAGGCTGGAGTGCCGGTCCGTATCGCCCACTCGCATTCCACGATGGGCAAGGGCGAGTTTGCCAAGAACCTGATGAAGCTTGCACTGCGTCCGCTCTCGAACCTTTACCCTACAGAATGTTTCGCATGCAGTGAATACGCCGGAAAATGGCTGTTCGGCAGAGACGCTGACTTCACAGTGATTCCCAACGCCATCGAACTGGAGAAGTTCCATTTCGACCCAGTCCTTCGCCAGGAAACCCGCAAGGAACTCGGCATAGCCGATGGTATGTTCCTGATTGGCCATGTGGGTCGTTTCATGCCGCAGAAGAATCAGGCTTTCCTTGTCGACGTTCTCGCCGAGCTCCTTCCCCAGAAGCCGGACACGATACTCGCGTTCGTTGGTGACGGTCCAGACAGACCAGACGTACAGCAGCACGCCCAAGAACTCGGCATTGGTGACCACATTCTGTTCTTGGGCCAGCGCACGGACGTCAACCACCTTTACCAGGCGTTCGATGCTTTCTGTCTGCCGAGCCGTTATGAAGGTCTCGGCATGGTCGCCATCGAAGCCCAGGTCGCCGGATGCCCCTGTGTCCTCAGCAATCAGGTTCCGCACGAAGCCGATATTTCCAGAAAAACATCTTTCATAAGCTTGGAAAATAAATCTTCTTGGATTTCAACTGTACTCAACATTTCCTCGCAAACAGCGAATCGGCAGATTGAAACATCAAACACATGTGCTGAAAAATATGACATTTCAGCCAGTGCGAATCGTCTGACCTCTCTGTACGTAAGCAGTGCGGAAAGCGCGAATGGATGGGAGGAAACGCTGTGAATCCTCGCGTTGCTGTAATCACTTCAGGCTATTTGCCAGTACCGAATGTTCTCGGCGGAGCTGTCGAAGCATTGGACATGATGATGGTTCAGGAGAATGAGAAGACTCCGAATTTTGATTTCACTGTTTTTTCTTCTTGGGCACCCGGCGTAGATCAGATCGTGGGTGAAGGTAATTTCAAGCATACTGATTTCTGCTTTATCAAGACGCCATTGCTGGTTCGCGCGGCGGATCGTTGCATTTATTGGGCAGCCAAACATGTGCTCCACAAAAAGAAGCTCATGAGCTATCGGTATATTGCGCAACGCCTGTGGTATATCAACAAGGTTTCCAAGAAGCTCGCACAGCCCGCAAAGAATGGCGGCCCAGCTTTCGACAAGATAATGATCGAAAACCACGCAACATTGTTCATGACCATGCAGAAGCACGGTAATTCCGAGCGATATGCGGGAAAAGTGTATTACCACCTGCATAACGAAGTTCTTAATGATTTCGGCTGCATTAAAGAGATTTCCAAAGTCAAAAAAGTACTTGGAGTTTCCAAATATATTGTTGGCACGCTTGACACGTATTTAAGAGAGCATGGTGAGCCTGGTCTGCGCGAAAATCAGAAAGCTGTATGGCGTAATGGCGTCGACACAAGCCGGTTTGGTTCGGAGGAGGCTAATAGCAAGGCGATTGAATTTCGAAAGAAATTCAATATAGCCGAGAATGATATTGTTTTCCTGTTTTCCGGGCGTCTTACTCCGGAAAAAGGCGCTGAAGAACTATTGAAAGCGTTTACTGAAGTAGCGCAGAAAGTTCCCAATGCCAAGCTGGTTGTTGCCGGAGCTTTCTTCTTTAATTCGAATATCGTGAGTCCATTTGAACAGAAACTTCGCGATTTAGCTTCAAATCCTGTTGTGAAGGATCGAATCATCTTCACTGGCTTTGTGAATTACGAAGATATGCCAGCTATTTATGCCATGGCCGATATATGCGTATTGCCGTCAATTTGGGACGATCCAGCACCCCTCGCGGTAATCGAAAGCTTGGTTTCTGGTAAGCCGCTCATCACCACTCGTTCCGGAGGCATCCCCGAATACGCCGATGGGCAGTCAGCCATCATCCTTGAACGTAGCGATCAACTTGTTGACCAGCTTGCTGATGCTATGACAAAGATTGCTCGAGACTCCGACGAACGTGATGCCATGGGCGCGCATAAAACAGCATTACGTTCCGAATTCAATAAAGAAACATACATGGCACAATTAGCCATTCGTCTGAGGTGACTACGTGGGTAAGTACAAGAATCTGCTAGTCAATGTCGGCATCTTCGGACTCAGCGCAGTAGCCACCAAACTGATGGCATTCATACTGATGCCGTTGTATACCCTGTACCTATCTACAGAGGAATACGGCATCATGGACATGGCTACCATCATGGTGACCACATTATTCCCTGTACTAACTCTGCTCATCAGCGAGGGCATGCTCCGTTTTACGCTTGATGATAAGTCAAAAGCTGCGTTTTATATTACCGAAACCATGCTGGTCATGTTGGCAAGCTGTGTGCTTTTGGCAATTATTCTGCCAGTATTTGATTTGCCTATTTTTGGTGGATTAGGTAGATATAAAATTTGGTTCTTGTTGTCCTATGCGGCGTTGTGTTTTCCCTCTGTGATGGGTACTGTCGCTAGGGCTATGGATCAGATGAAACTCATTGCTTACGCCTCAATATTGTCTGCGCTTATTATGGGCGTGCTTGCTTATGCGTTGATTGCCGGAATGAATCTCGGTCTTATGGGGTATTTCTACTCTTATATCGTAGGCAATGGTTCAGCGATCCTGGTATATCTTTTCGCCGGTAAGCAGTATCAGTTTATCGATTTTACAGTATGGCGAAACAACGCGTCTCTTCGTAAGCAGCTTTGGCGCTACTCGCTGCCATTGGCTCCGAATTCATTGTGCAACCAGATTCAGACGACGGTTAGTCGTTTCATCATTACAGGCGTACTGGGTATTTCCGCTTCTGGTTTGTATGCTGCAGCTTCAAAGATTCCTAATTTGCTTAATGTGCTTCAACAGATTGTTCAACAGGCTTGGCAACTTTCCACGTTCCAAGAGTTTAAAAGCTCCGGGCTCAAGCATTTCTATGATGTAATCTGGCGTGTGTACCATGCCCTGATGTCGGTAGGAAGCGCATTGGTAATCACACTCTCTCCGTTCATCGCTAGGGTGCTTATGCAGCGCCAGTTTTACTCGGCATGGCCTCTTATATCCATTCTTGTGCTTGCCTTTTATCTTAGTGCTATCAACAACTTTCTTGGCACGATTTATCAGGCTTATATGCGTACAAAGCCGTTACTTGTGGCTACAGTTGTGGGAGCTGCAGCATGCCTCGCATTTACCGCTATCCTCGTACATGACTGGGGTATTTCAGCTGCTGCATTCGGCGTGTTTGTCGGTAGCTTGGTGATTTTCGTGGTTCGTGTGATTGATGTGCGTCGTCTGATGGCCATCAATATGAGGCCGATTCCTACGGCCATTACCATGACGCTGCTTACTGTCCAGTCCTTGGTAACCTCGAATCAATGTAACCATTATCTATTCTGGTCATCGATTTGTCTGCTGCTTATTGCATTCGTGCAATGTTATGAACTTAAGCCTCTTATTACTCTGATATTCACAAGGAGGAAGTACACAGCATGAGTACTAATCCATCTGCCATGCCTGAGAAAACCCGAACTGAAGATCTCCCCCTGATTTCAGTGATTGTTCCTGTGTACAAGGTTGAGCGCTATCTTGACCGTTGTATACAGTCAATTGTCGACCAGACGTATCGAAATTTGGAAATCATTCTGGTCGATGATGGCTCTCCGGACGCTTGCCCTGATATGTGTGATGCTTGGGCGGCAAGAGATTGCAGGATCCGTGTCATTCATCAGGAGAACCGAGGATTAGGTGCCGCTCGAAATAGCGGAATCAGAATCAGCACCGGAGAGCTTATCGGTTTCGTTGATTCTGATGATTGGTTAGAACCGACTATGTATGAAGTCCTATATCGTTCTCTCACCAAAGAAAACGCTGATACCTCCATGATCACCGGTGTCTTGGAATATCCTAACGGACGACAAATATATCTTTATCATCCTGATTTACATCTGGTAATGACCACTTCGGAATCCTTTAAATACATTAATCTGCCAGGTTATTCGACAATCTCTGCTTGGAGCAAGCTCATCAAACGTTCCACTCTAGGAAATATTCGTTTCCCGGAAGGGTGCACTGGCGAAGATTGGCAATTCACCTACGATATACTTGCAGCGAGCGTACGAACTACTTTTGATTCAACGCCGCAGTACCATTATCGACAAGTTGCGGGAAGCCTTTCTAACACGAGCACAAATTTCAATTTTGCTGGTTACGAAGCTACCAAAAACATGGTGAAACTGGTACATCAAAAATTCCCCGAACAGCTTCCTTTTGCGTTGTATGGACAAATGAGAAGTATGGTGAGCCTTTATGATCAGGCTCTTGTCACGGGGCATGCTAAAGAACAGCAATGGCGAGATTTCGCAGAAGACACTCGCACTTTCGTCAATCAAAACATGAAAGCTGTTACTGAATCCGTGACGCTCCCTCGTGGGCGTCGCCTGCAGCTCAAACTCATGGCCATCTCTCCAACGCTTTATGGCGTGTTTTTCTTACTTCATAAACGTATTCATCCGGAACGGAGCAAGTGAAAAATGAGCATTAAACAACTTGCGATGCGGTTAGTTTATGGCCACAAGGCTTCATCGGAGCAATACATATCATGGCTCCGAAGCCAGGGAGTACACGTGGGACAGCATGTGCATCTATATACGCCATGGTCCATCAGAATCGATACTCAGAGACCTTGGATGATTGAAATCGGCGATAACGTACATATCACCGCAGATTGCTCTATTTTGCAGCATGACTATAGCTGGGCAGTAATACAACGCCTTACGGGTGAAGTGCTGGGATCATGCGGAACGGTTCGTATTGGCAATAATGTTTTTGTCGGTCAGAAGTCGTTGATTCTCAAAGGAGCTGAGATCGGAGACAACACCATCATCGGAGCTGGCAGCGTGGTGACAGGCCGTTTGGATGGGAACGCTGTATATGCCGGTGCTCCGGCAAAGAAAATCTCTTCCTTGGAAGCGTATATCGACAAACGCCGCAAACTTCAATTAAATGAAGCCGTGTTATTAGTACGTGAGTACGAGCAGACATATGGAAAGCGGCCGCCAAAAAAGCTACTTCGGGAATTCTTCTGGCTGTTTGAGCCTAGGAACACTCAGCTGGATGAGGTATTCCAAAAGGTTTTCCAGCTTGATAACAATACCGAACGTTCACAGCAAGCGTTTGTTCAAAGCGAACCTATGTTTAGCAGCTATGAGGCATTCCTCAAATACGTTGAATCAAATTCTTAACAGCTAGCACAGAGAAAGAGGCTTCTATGAAAGACTCAATTACTTCTTACACCATTACCTGCAGCAGACCAACTAATTATGGCGCTGTTCTGCAAACTTACGGCTTGAACACCGCTCTACGCAAGATGGGTGTGGACGCCAAGGTGCTGGATTACAACCCCAAATACTACTACACATCCACACAGCCATTGCCTATTCGTATGGTCCGTGCCGTCGTGCGTTTCCCCGATTTGGCCAAGGGACGCAAAATATTCGGTAAGTTCCTGGAAGATTATGTGCCCATGAGCGCCAAGACATATCGCACTCTTGCTGGAATCGAGGCTGATGTGCCTCAAGCCGATGTTTATATTTGCGGCAGCGACCAAATTTGGAACTGTAAGAACAAGCTTAACGGTAAAGACGATGCGTTCTTCCTGTCATTTGCGCCTGCGGGCGCTCGCAAAGTAGCGTATGCTGCCAGCATTGCCATGCCTGAAATTCCTGACGATCAGAAGGATCGTTATCGTAGACTGATTTCCGATTTCGATGCCGTGTCTGTGCGCGAACCGTCGTCGGTGCCCATGCTTGAAGATCTCGGCATTAGTAATGTTCAATCCGTCATTGACCCAGTATTTCTGCTTGAGAAGGATGATTGGAACGTAATCGCCGATGCCAGCGATTTCACTCCTACGGAAGATTACGTACTGGTGTATGGCTATAACCGCCAGAAAGATGTATACACTTATGCACGTCGGCTTGCCAAGAAGCTAGGCGTGAAAGTCTATACCATCGGTACTGCCATCGAAGATTACACACTTGATCAGGACCGTTATTTTTGGAATGCTTCCCCTAACACTTTTGTGAACCTGATTCGCAATGCGAAAGCCGTGGTGACAAATTCATTCCATGGCACTGTGTTCTCTATTGTGTACAACAAACCATTCCACTTCTTTACAGTTAAGCAGACCACAAACTCACGCATGCTCGACCTGCTGGATTCGCTGGCGTTAAAAGACAGACATGTTACCAGTGGCGACCTGCTGAGCAACCACATCGACTATACGCAGCCGAATACTCTACTCGCTTCATTACGTAAACAGTCATTAGCTTATTTACACAGCAGCGTACCGGAACCACTAAATCAGCATTAATCAAGAGTCCAAAGGAATGTCATTATGAATTGGAAGAGCACTGTAGAACAGTGGATGCCAAAACCGCTTATCGCTCCTCTCAAGAATCTGCGTCAAAGCATTCATCTATATCAAGATTCGTGGGCACAAGCCAAGCGGTTTAATCGTAGCTACTCTCGCATTATGCCCCATGAACGAGTAAGAATCGAGACACGAGTGATGTTTCTCAGCCATCAAATTGAAAAGGGTCTGAGCCATCACAATTTTCGCTATGGGTTTGGGAAAAAAGTTTTTAACGAGCTTCCGACCCTGCTTACACGTCTGGAACAAGCAGATCTGAATTTCGCTAATAACACTGTGTACAAAGAAAGTCTTGCTGCGCTTCATGAGTACATGCAGCGTCATCTCGATGCGGAGAAAGATATTTCTTGGCAGCAATCGTTATTCACTACAGATCAGTGGCAACACATTATGAATGCCGAATCAAACGATGGTGGAAGCATATCTATCCGTAAAAGTGACAAGCTCAATAACAAAGATCTTTCCTTTGCTGCGTTAAGTGAAAATAGACATTCAGTTCGTGAATTTGCTGATGAGCCGGTATCCCTAGACGAACTTAACCAGGCAATTCAGATGGCCATGCGCACTCCATCAGTGTGTAACAGGCAACCCACCAGAGTGCATGTCATTCTCGACAAGGAAGTTATCGCAAAGGCTTTGCACATTCAAGGTGGTGTTAATGGATATCCAGCCCCTCCCGCATTGCTGATGATTACTTCTGACTTGCGCGCGTTTATGACATCTTATGAGCGCAATGAGGGATATACCGACGGTGGCCTGTTCGGAATGTCACTACTATTATCTTTGGAATCTTTGGGAATTGGAGCTTGTCCGCTCAATACCATGTTTACGGCAACTGCAGAAAAGAAAACCCGCAAACTTTTGCATTTGCCTGATAACGAAGTACCCGTCATGTATATCGAAGTTGGACATTTCTTGGACGAAACACGTACCTGTCGGTCCACTCGATTCCAAGGCTCAGATATTACCTCGGTCTTGCAGTAAACACAGACTGATATTCCCGTTCGCGTACTTGCATCTGCGTGATCAGATACAGTCGCATAATCAGCAAGGAGTCTTCCATGGACGCACTCTATGTTTTCGTCACTACATCATTGCCCAAAGCTGGAGCGCAAGTTGCCGGATTGCCATTAACGCTGAATTTGCTACTTACTGCATATGTAATTCTTCGTCATCCGAATCAGACCTTATTGACGATGCAACGATTCCGAGGACTAACAATAGCCTACGGAACACTGTTCATATTTGGCACGTTATCCATGCTGATGGCTCTAGCTCAAGAAGTGAGTGCATTCACTCTTTCACAAATGCTCATTGTTGTAGGATCACCTTTGGTTGGGATCTCTGCAACAAGAATTCCGCCAGAGCGTTTTTCTCGAATCATTATTTGTTCCATGATCATCGTCAATGCTTATGGATTGATCCAGTACTTCGCAGGCATTGAAAATACTTCAGTCGCAGGATTAACCTATACACTGGGACAAAACATCAGCGACAAACCAATTGGATTTAAAGCCGATGGTACGACCGAGAAAATCATTTCAACTTATCAGAACGGTAATTCACTAGGTATTTTTGATGCCTTAGGTATTTCTTTTCTGTTAGCAAGATCCCAATCTTCACGCTTCTGGAAATTCACGCGATATTTGGCACTCGCTCTTGGTCTGGTCGGACTCATGCTTAGTGGCTCACGATCCATCCAAATTCCATTTTTCCTGTTTCTAGTCATCCTCCTTGCGCAATTCATCAAACAGGTGCCTCCACGCAAACGAGGTATAACACTGAGCATCGGAAGCGTTCTATTAGCAGTTGGAGTCGTCTTCTTGTATGCTCAGCAAACTATCGTTAGCCATTTTTTTGATCGGCTTGTCAATCAAACGATGGCTGACCCAACCGGTAGCGGTAGAACTGAACAATGGTCACAGAGTTTTGAAGTTATTTCACAAATGAATGGCTGGCAGCTTCTTAGGCAAATATTATTTGGGCAAAATCCTCATACTAACGTAGGCGGTGAGGGATTACCGAAATTCTTCTTCATGTTTGGTTTTGTCTCGACAATCGCTTTTTATGGCGGACTACTATACATTGTCTGGCAATGCTGGCAACGTCGTAAAAGCCACACTGTCGCAATCGGAATACTCTGCGTTTTCTGTGCTTTTTGCGTGGATCAATCCTTTAACTATCCACCTAATATCATGAATGTGGCTCTGTTTGCAGCTGCTGCTCTTAATCGTGATAGGGAAACGTCGAGGCGATGCCTTTCGATTTCTGTTTCCAAGTAATTCGAACTATCAGGAATGGAGTACTCATGCCGCATGAATCAGATCAAAGCAAATCGCGTATTATATGGGTTGATCTTGCTCGCGCAGTGGCCATAGGGAAACATGTCATGGCGAAAAACTCTAGACTGACTGCACTCGATTCGCTACGAGGCTTCGGCATACTACTAGTTGTTTTGGGACACACATCATGGTCTGCTGGTCTGGTGTCGTGGATTTTTTCATTCCACATGCCATTGTTCTTCATCATCTCAGGCATGTTGTTCCACGAAAGACAATTCCTCGACTCGTTTAAGAAGAAGGTTGCAAGACTTCTCATACCGTATCTGTTCTTCGGAATAGTGACTTTCGCGTACTGGGCCCTCATCGAACGACGCCTTAGGGGAGGGGGCAGTGGTTCCGTCACGAATGCGTTGACGAACATTTTTCTCGCCCGTGCCGGAACCAGTAATTATCCGCAGAATGCTGTGCTTTGGTTCCTGCCCTGTCTGTTTGTCACGGAGATGTTGTTCCTTGGAATCTTTACCTTCGTCAAATCAAAGAGAGCGATCCGGTATGATTGGGCTGTTGCCGCGACGCTTGCCACGGTCAGCTTTTCCTCAATCATGGTCATGCATTCCTTTGATCTGCCGATTGATCGCCTTCCTTGGGCTCTTGATATCCTACCCTTCTCCATGCTGTTCTATTGCATTGGCTACTTGTTGAGTCGTTTTCTCATGCCATACATGCAGAAATCCAAGCCGAAGGCATCGTTGCATGCTGTCTATGCTGTTATCGGTATGGCAGGACTTGGCCTGCTGAGGGTATTCGATGAGTTGACCGGACTAAGCGTCAACCTCAATGACGCAAGTACCAGCAATCCATTTTGGATGCTATGCGCAGCATTGCTTGGTTTTATATCGTCGCTCATGCTTTGCGTTGCTATCGACTGCCGGCTACTGCAGTTCCTTGGCAGGGCGTCGCTTACCATCATGTGCGTGCATGAACCGGTGAAACGAGTGCTGATTTTTGTTATGGCGAAAATTCTCGGGATGAATACAGATGCATTGCGAGCGAATCTTGTATATGCGATGCTGGTGACTGTTGTCACTGTAGCTATCTGCGTTGCTGTTCATCTCATTATGGGCAGGTTTGCTCCCGTGTTAATCGGCAGTTCCCGTCACAATCTGGCTTCGCAAGGCAAGGCAAGGGCATGATGGGAGAACATTTGCGGTTGGCATCATAGTTGCGCTGGAACGTCGCTTTGTTGTTGTAATGCCTGTAGGAAGTCGGCATCTCGATTTCGCTTTGCCCGTTGATTGCATTCATCCGCAATGGTGGTGTCAGTGTGACAGATGATTTGCCGCACTGACACCACTGGCAGGTTCAGCTAAGTGTTCGTTCTTCCTGCAGATGTTTGATTTGCTTTTCGATTCCGTTCCACACCAGTTCGAGACAGCGGCCACGGTTGCGGTTTACGGTCACTGCAAACAGTCCTTGACGCATGAAGTCAATCAGAGTGCAGACAAGGTAGATTATCAGCAAGATACCGAGAATCTGCAGGATCGCGAAGTGTTGTTGGTAGAGGTCTTCTAGTACGAACAGGTGCTTCCAAAGCAATGTTCTCGTGGCGGGATGATCGGTGATCAAGTACACGGCGAACGCAGACTGAGCTATGCGGTTGATGATCCGACTGCGGAAGGAAAGCGGGTCGAACAGTAGAAACATGCCGAAGCCCACCATGATGACGGGCAGCTTGAACGATCCGGCGATGAAGATGCCCTTATCGATTCCGAACAACGATAACATAACGGAAGCGCATGTGTACAAGAGGAAGAATCCCAGTCCGGTTCCGGTCATCAGCCAAGTCTGTTTGAGTGTGAACGGCTTCATGTACCACTTGTACGCGGAGATGAGGATGAATAGGTAGATGAAGCCAAACACGCTATCGTTCACTCCAGAAGTTCCGGGAATGAAGCTTGTCAGTCCCCAGATCGCCAGCACCGTTATGGCAAGCGCGTAATGCATGTGTTCGCCGAGCGCGCGTAGCCCCTTGGAAAGGAACGACAGCAGGGCGAGGAAGGTGGCGTATGCGGTAACATACCACCACATTCCCATAATGGTCGGCGCGACGCTGCGAACGATCGTTTTCATACCGAAGTCAGCACGGTCGAAAACCAGAAAGAATGCCATGAGCGCTCCAGAACAGCACTTCGCGTTCCAAAATCCATATGCGCTTGAGGTTCGATTTGATGGTCTGTTCCTTGTCGAGGAAGAACCACGCGGAGATGGTGAAGAAGATGACGACGCCCACTTTGCCATCGCCCTGCATGACGAGCTGGAAGAAGATCCTCTCAGGCCCCAGCGGAAGATTCTTAGCATCATAGCCATTGTGAACGACGAAATGATGGGCGAGAATCATGAACATTGCGACGATGCGCAATAGTTCTATGCTGGAATTACGCCCCCATTTGAAATTCGGGTCGGCGGGACGGCCTTATGGGAGGCCGTGGTCTTTGAGCCCATAATCATCTCTCCTTCGTTTTTTCTTCTCTTTCCAACATCCCCCTCATAGGGGATTCTATCCATTCGGAAAGACCGAGTTGCAAAACCGGCCTATAACCCCCGACAGAACCGCAGGCCGCGAGCGACTTCTGGCGTTCAGACAGCAAAGATGATGCGCCAACAGACTCGAAATGGCCTGCACTTACCGCGCACATGCCCTTACCTGTTCCTCAAGCATTTCCAAAGTATTGACGGAAGCCATAATCCGCTCTTTGCTCATGTTCTCGTAATACGGCTCGGCATGAACCACGCCATTAAGTAATTTCATCGACAGATTCAGCCTGTTAACCAAGTCCGGATCAAGAAACTTGCCGCACAAAGCAATGTTGCCACTGCACTTGTTTTCAATCCCCTCATTGCCATAGTAATGGGCAACCAGCGCTTCCATACCTTTCTCCACGGCGAGACGAAGATGAGTCGCCGCCTCAAGATATTCGCCAGACTCGATTCTCGATACAGCACGAATCCTTTGCTGCTTCATAAATCGGCTCTCGTCGAGATAGAACACCCGCATATGCCCCGCCATGTCCAGCTCAGCCTGGTTAAAAGAGCCGGAAACAGAAACAGATGTGTCGCTGGACTTTTTCAGCTTCGTCGGAGCGTATGCCCCAGAAGGGGCGGAACGGCGAATCAAGAAAGCGTCGTCACGCTCGTCCGCACATGCTGCGCTGACGGGAATCTCATGGCTTCCAGTATTTTCAAGCTCGTCCTGTAGATTGTCGTCGACTTTCTTTCGAACGGTGCTGCATACCAAATCGATAAAAACGATACCGCCAGCAATCAGAAGAATACTTTTCTCGAACCGTAGCGCATTCACATTGATGTTCATTATCGTCGCTCCTTAACTGTTTGAAGTTCCTTATTTTCATGCCGGCATGAAACATACGATACCTAAAATAAACCACCCTTGCAAAAGCATAAAATGCTCTAAGTCAGAAGAAATTAATAGAATATATCCCATGAATGGCATAATACTTGACGCACAAGAGCGATGGAACAAGAACCTTAGAAGTACGCGCAAGAATGAAAAACTCAGCCAAGAGAATCTTGCGGCGCTGATGCGCGAACAAGGGTTTACGACCTGTACTCAGAAGTCGATATCCAGATGGGAGCAGGTGGGGCGGAAACCAGGCTACGCATTCCCTTCGTACGACAAAATGGTCGGACTTGCAAAATGCCTCCAAGTTGACGTCCCCTACCTAACCGGCGACATGGGCGGGCGGACTTATGACGAACAATACATCGCAAACTCCATCGGAACAGATCCCGGCGTTGTAGCACTCATCAAGGAATTGGAACAGTATGCCTCTGAAAAAATAGATTACGAAGATGATGGGGAGCCGGAAAACATCACTCTGTATCACAACGCGGATGAGCTAGCGCTTTTCATTCTGGACTTCGTCGGAAGTGAATTCATTTCCAAATACAGAGACTTCGTCGCCGCATGGATGAACATCACGCCGCAAGACGATACCTCGAAAGCAAAAAACGAAGAAGCACGCTACAGGAAGGATCTCAAGGTGGCGAAATTCGAGCTCGTGGATTCCTTCCAGGCAGCGTTGTGCCGGCAATATCCCGATCCGGATTCCGACGCATTTCTCACCGAAAAAGGCCTGGAATGCAAACGCAACGAGGATTTGCAACGCCAGCAACACAAGGAGAGATTACAAAAGAAAATATGGAAGAAATTGCTTGAGCAAGGAGGGACCGATTCCGACCAAGACAAGATGAGGCAAATCTCTTCAGCGTTGCAGCCACTTGTAGATGCCTTGGCAAAAGTATCGAACTATCGAGAGGAACGGATCGAAGCACTCAGACTTCGCATCGCAGCACGCGCTCGAGCTGCTCAAGGTCTTTCCTGATAGATAGAACCCGTTTAAGGGGATTTTGTGGAGACGTCGTAGGAAAGACGACCATGAGTTCACGAACCAAAGCCTCCCACAAGGCCGGCAAGCCAACCACCGGCAAGCCAACCAGGATTCAACATGGGAAAGGACACGAACTTCCAGTTCTTCATTTTTGATGATTGGAAGATTCCGTCCATGCTTATCGGATTCGGGCTTTTTGAACTGTTCGCACACAAGGAATTCCACAGCCGTTGCGTTAACTGTTTGGCCGGATCCGCTTTCGGCGTTTACCTGATTCGCTACCATCCGGCGGTCAAGGCTCTTTTGGATGGATTGTCTTTCGCTCGACAAGCTGTACCTGCCCGCGCATCCGCTCGTGGCCATGACACTATGCGTGCTGGCCATCTTCGCCTGCTGCCTGGCATTGGACCTCGTACGCCAAGGCCTGTTCGCTGTGACAGTCGACCGCAACCGCGGCCACCGGTTCGAACTGGTCTGGAACAAAGCCACGGAACGCTTATGCATGCGAACTCCAATCAAAGCACAAAGGTCGTCTTTCCAAGAAGAAAGACGACCTTTGCGAACTGGACACCACCCAGCTTTATCACAAAGGGTCAATTTATACGAAAAATGGCTGTTTTTCAACTTCGGCGTGTTTCACATAGTAAGCGTCCAAACAGTTCCGCACTGCCCAATCTCACTCCACATTGATGAAAAACTCTTTGCTCCGTGCAATACATCTTCCATCGCACACAGCCGAAACACTCATAACTAGATCATCGTAGGGAGCGCTTTCCTGCGGAACAATGTCAATGTCAAGATTCGAACGCGACTTGTGCGGCCAACCATAGTCCGTCCACACAAGTCGCGTTCCATGTCTGCACAACCCGAGAAAAGGGCGGAAAACGCTAGTTACGCAGACGCGACGACCGCAGATGGGCCGTTGCGTATACACAGATTGCGGAAGCGATCACCAGTAGCAGTGAGATGATGGCGAGCGCCTGCACTGCGGATCCGGAGCGAGGCATTTCCGACTTCCCCGGCTTTTCTGGATCACCGGGTTCGCCAGGTTCTTCTGGTTTTTCTGGCTCGGCGACGGCTTTGATGGTTACCGCCACTTGTGCGCTTATGCCATCGTGGTCGGAGGTGCGAAGCTGTATGCCCGCTCCCCTACTTGCGTCTGCACCCATAAAGTCTTCATCCGACGTGTTGCGCACGGCGGTGATGGTGATGTTCTGGCTCACGGCTTCGAAGGCTTTCCTCTTCCCAACCGCCTGCATTGCGCGATCGATCTGATCGTTCAACGCCTGCAACTGGTCACTATCCGCCACAAGGCAGTAGTCGGCGATGCCGTTCAGTTGCGTTCCCGTCAAGGTCAGTAGGTCGTCATCACTCAGCCGCTGAAGGCCGCTCGCCGGATCCAATTCCACCGAAGTCTGCTTGCTGGAAATCGCCAGATCGCCGACATGGAACATTCCGTCACCCGTACCATCACCGCTAGTGCCGCCCGGAATCAGCCCAAGCGAGTCAGCCAAGTACGGCGCAAGATTCGACGAGTCGGAGAACGAGCCGCTCAACAAGGCGAGTGTGTTCAGTCCAGCTGGAATCATACCCCGGTATTCGCCGCCACGAACGGTAACATAGCCAAGGTTTTTAGCGTCATCCAGCAGGTTGAAAAGCGTCGGCGCGATGAACGTTCCGCCCGAAAAACTGCCTTGCGCGGAAGTCTCATCCGTTTCGGCGAAGCGCATCAGTGTCGCGTCTGAAGTGAACGTGCCACTTTCCACGCGCAATGCGCCACGACAGTCGACCGCAGGCTGTGTTCCACCCGTAACCGTTCCCGGGCCGACAATGGTGAGCTGCATGTTCGCAGGCACAGTGATCGCAGCAAACCCAGCAGCTCCACCGGATTCAGTGGCTTGCAGCGTATGCCCGTTCAGGTCAAACGTTACGTTTCGTACGCTCTTCGGTGGCGTAATCGTAACGCTTTCCGTCACGTCGGCTAGCAATGTGACCGTCGTGTTCTTCAACGTTGTTCGACCGAATGCCTCCTGTACGCTCGCGTAGGTTGCGTTGCCCACTTGCGCGACCGCCTGAGATTCGGCGGCAACCGCAACCGTATCTGCAGAGAACAACAGTGTTCCGAACAGCGGTGCAAACGCGAAAACAACGGCCGACACTACTGAAACCAAATACTTGCCTTGTGTTCGCGGGCACACATTCACCCGCTTCTCATGACTACGCATGATTATTTCCTTTTATAGGTTCTATTGCATATTTCAATCCGCACCGAAGTGCGTGGGACCACCCTCAGCTGTGAGGGATGACGTTACAGAAATCATGGCGCCATGTTGCATCAATTATCTCACAATGCGCAAAGGAAAGCAAATTATATATTTTGAAAATCCAAATCTTATATGAGATATATCAAAAGACAATCTTTAGTTATAGTGGACCTCATCACATAAGTTAAAACTGTTTCACATGAGTATTACAATATTCCCCATAAAAATAAATCCATCATATAAAATGCAAAAATATACGTATGACAAATAATTGTTTCCCCATCAAGAAGCAAGTGAGGCTGAATCCAAACAAGCGAAGCCATGGCTAAAAACAGCGCGGTCGCAACCAAAAAACTCCACCACGCAAAAACACATCCCCCGCCTGCACAAGTCAGGAAACACAAAAAGAGCGCTCCGGGAGGAAGCGCTCTGATTTGCACGACGATTCGTGCGAAAAGTACTGCGGAATTTAGTAAGATCCGGTGCCGCGGAAGACCACGAGCACGGTTTTTGCGAGAATCGCAAGATCGCCTGCAATGGACCAATTTTCGATATAGGAAACGTCCAGATATTCGCTCTGCTCCTGCGAAAGATCCGAACGGCCAGAAACCTGCCACGGACCGGTAATACCAGGCTTAACCAGCAGTCGCGCGGAATAAAGGGAACCATAGCGGGCAACCTCTTCCGGCAAAGCCGGGCGAGGACCAACCAAAGACATGTCGCCCTTCAAAACGTTGAAGAACTGTGGGAATTCATCCAACGAAGTCTTACGAATAAAACGACCAACCTTCGTAATTCTCGGATCATCCTTCATTTTGAAGATGAAACGATCGGTCTGTCCATTTTCTTCGGCAAGTTTCTTCTTCAATTCTTCCGCATTGGTAACCATGGAACGGAATTTATACATGGTAAACGGCTTGCCATGCAAACCGATACGCTTCTGCGAGAAGAAAACCGGACCACCGTCATCAAGCTTGATGGCGATCGCCGTACCCAACATCAGCGGTGAGGAAATCAGCAGCGCGAAAGCCGACCCAACGATATCCAGCAGGCGTTTAATCACGTACGTCGTATTCGTATACTGCGGCAAACTTGCCAGCAATACAGGCTGTTCGGCCGTATTACGCAAGTACAGGCGATGACCGCTCACATCTGCCAGAGACACGGCCAACGCAAGCTCCATGCCAAGAGATTCGATCGCAAGCGAAATGCCATGCAGCATTTCGGAATCACGGGAAAGCACGTCGGCAACGTACACTTCCTGCGCACCCAAGCTTTCGCACGTACGCGGGAAAGCGGAATTGAACGGAATCACCTTCAGCTTATCGGCACCCTCAATGGAAGGATCCGGATCGAACGACGTGACCACATAGGAGTCTTTCTCGTTGCCGTCGGCTTCGATCGGGCACACGGCAATCGGAGAATACCCCCAATTGGAGTAATCCTGCATGGTACGCAACGCACGATTGATGCCGTCGGAAGAGCCGATCACCACGGTCTTATACTTGCAGGCACCCTTCTGACGACTGCGATGCTGCCATTGACGCATCTGCCAGCGCGCAATCACTTCCAAGAAAAATGCGATGATCGGAGCGACGATAAGCGCGGTTCGAGGCAAAGAAAGATTGAAAATAAACGCAAGCGAGCAGTAGGTGATGATGGTGAGCAGCGATGCGTTAATGATTTTCGCATACAGCTCGTAACCTTCCGCCATCACATGGCGATGATACGTTCCGGCAAAAGTGAGGCTCAACACCCAAATCAGACTGAAGCAGACGAGGAACAGCCAGAACGGCATGACATGGACGATGGCATTATATGCGGCATTGTTGGACCAAAGACTGATGGACAGCGAAATCAGCATGACCGCAAGATCGACCATCACCAAGCAGGCGACAAAGGAATAACGCCATGCGGGCACGACCTGGTTCCACTTGCCCTTGTACCCTCCATCTTCACCAACGGAAAATGGCGTGTTCGAAAACGTCATCGGCTCGAACTGAGGGCTGTCGCCTTGCGATCGATTTTGCTGCTGCTTTTGACCCTGATGGCGTGATTCGGAAGAAACAATATGAATTTCCTGGGTTCTCACCACTTGATCTACCCCATGTTCAGAGTCGCAGAAATCGCTCTGCATGACTTCTCCCTCTACTAACCGCATCACACTCACCCCCCGCAAAGAAGGGGGTTCCCTCTATGAAGAGATACTATCATAGACCCTGTTAAAACAGTAGGATCCTAACTTGCTTTTGCGGTTGAATTACTATTGGAAACACTTGCTTTTGACGAGATACGACGAAACGCGAGGGCAAGAACGGATGAAAAGTTGGCGTCCGTTCCGTGAACGTGGGATTACATGCGAATATACCCGCATATTTCCCCCGCACTCCCCTGTTACAATATGGACTGTTTAGCCGTTTGCTCGACGGCTTGCCCGTTTGGTGGCCGCCTGTTTGGCCACTTAGACTGCCTACGGAACTGTCTAGCGGCCCTCAATCAGCGGGGTCTGGCGGAGGGTGAGCGGCTCACCCGTATCCGGAGCGGACTGCACATGCACGGTGATCTCATAGGATTCGCCGGGCTGCAACGTAACATCGCCCACGCCCACGGTCAGGCCATTATGCAAAGTCACACCCTTGTAATCGTCGGCATTCTGGAATTCCCAATCCACCAAACGACCGTTCGCAGGCGCGTAAATGAACAATGCCGTCTTGATCTGGCCTTTCGGAACGATATTTCCGGCACCAGTCACATAGTCAGCTTCGGAAGCCGCTTCCTCCGCCGTCATGGTGTTCTGCAACTTGATATGCACCGTATACTGGTTCGCGCCATTTCGTGCGACCTTCTGGAATTCGGTAGTCACTTCGCGATGCAAATACCAGTCCATTTTCGACTCGGTTTCGTCGGAAATATACACGCCGACCTGCGGTTTTGCACCTTCCGTAATCAATTTGCCGGAAATCGCGGAATCGGCAATCAGATTCTGCTCATCCTCGTGCGCGCTCCACACCATCACATGTCCCTGCTCAACAGACGTGGAAAGCGCCTTGACATACGATTTGAAATCGCCCGCATTCTGCATGATATGGTCGAACGCAGCCTGCGCGGCAACCGCGAAATACTCGTCCGTCTCCTGCGGAGCCATGCGCGCATACACGTCATGCAGCAACGTTTGGGCAGTATTCGTGCCATCCAACGTCGAACCGTCAGGCATGGCAACGCCACCGGTCACAGCCAGCATGTTCTGCAGGAACAGCGGGTCAATGGCGATCACACCATCAACCGCAACGCCATACTGGCGATTCCACATGGCGCTCACAATCTCGCCGGTACGCGGAAAATCAGGCGTGAAATTCACGTCGCGAATATCCTTGCCAAGCTTGTCAGTAAACAGCAAACGTTCCTCGGCAGTCAAATCCACAACCGGCTCGTCGGCATTCTGAATTTCCGAATCGGAAACGAACGGCTGCAAGCTCACGTGACCACCCTGCACCGTGACCAGGCCGAGCGATCCCGTAAGGCCGCCAGACGGTCGCGCCTCCGCATTTGTTTGCGCAAGAATCAAATAATTGCGCGGAGCATCATTCGCATGGCTTTCCGTACCCAACATGCTTGGCAACACCTGCACGATGGAATTCAAGGAATGCACCATGCTGTCAAGTTTTTCGCAATACGTTTCCGCGGTTCTCAGGGCGTCCGCGATCTGCGCGACATGCGGGGCTTTCACGGTTTTCACTTCCCGCGTGGCCTTGTCGATCGTATCGTCCGCGATTTGCAGAGGCTGTTGAGACGCTTCCAATCCGGAAATTTCGATAGTGCCATTTTCCACGTGAACATTATTCAGATCAATATTGTCGGCCGCCTGCAATAATTGCGGCAGCGCCTGCGACGAAATATTCTCCATGGCGGCCACCGTGGTACGCACGGCGGAAATATCATCGCCCACATACGGTACGGCCGACGCCAACTGCCAGAGCGGCGAAGACGTCTGCTTGTAAGCCTTGCTCACATGATTGGAGAACGCGCTGACCTGTTCCTCACGCTTGGATTTGTCGGAACCGACGATTGTCTGCTGCAGGCCTTGCGCACTCGACACCGCCTGCTGCAACTCGTTTTTCGCCTGTAACGCCGACCATACGAACGCGCCGGCGAAAACGGCGAGGACTGCGATTATCACGAGCACGCCGATTAGGATCTTGCGACGGCGACGTTTGCGCTTGATCTGGCGAATATGCTCGGCGCTCATGCGGCGGCGCACGCGGCGGGAATGCGGGGCGGCTGAGCTGGAGCTGGCGGTGGCGTCGGAGTCTGCGCTGGCGGTGACGTCGGTGCCGGATTGCGGTTCCTCCTGACGGTCCCGTTCAGGATGGACACCGAATTCTTCAGGCTGGTCAGACGCGCCGTTCATATTCCGTTTCGCTCCCTAATTGTTTGCAAGCACTTCGGATTCCTCAGTGTAATAGTAGGGGGAGTCGACGCAGCCCACGGAGCAATAACGGGGTAAACGGAAGTATTACCGCTCGCAAATATCTGAAGCACGCATTTAGGGCGACGCTTTCACAAGAGTGTCACTATATGGACACTTTCCGGCATTTAAAATCGTTCTGATACGTTCATCCGATAATCTATAGGTTGCAAAACGGTGCTTAACAAAAGAGGCAATCATGAGCGAAGAAGCAATACGAGAAGAAGTGGCGCAAGCTGTGGAAGTAGCCGCAAACAAGGCCGCCGAAGAGGAAATCAGCAAGCTAACCGAATTCGAAAGTGCCATCGACGAAACGCTCGCCTCCGGATATTTGGACGATACGCTAACAGTCACCGACGAAGACGGCGTGGCACAGGTACTGCCGGTGCTTGATTCCGAGCCGATCTCCCATTTGGTGGAAGGCCTTGAAGCTGTGGGCGGGCGTGCCAACGTGTTCGTGCACACCAGCGCCGGCGTGGTGGCCCTCAGCGTGGTGGGATACAAGCCCAACGAGGAAGAATAGCCGTCGCAGCATGCGCAGCTAGACGGCACGCATGCGGTTGAGGGCGCGCTGCACGGTTTCATGGGTGGAACCGGCACCCTGGCCACGCACGCCGAAGAACACCATCAGCACCATCACAAAGCAAATCGCAGCGCTGATGCGCAACGCCCACTGAATGCCGAACACGTTGGCAGCCGCATACACGGCTTTTTTGCCACCGAGCGCAGCCCAACGCAACGAAGTGAACGTCTCCATCAAAATAACCAGCACCGGGGCGCCAATCGCGCCCGCAATCTGACGAACCGTATTCGTCACCGCGGATCCGGCGCTCACCTCTTCCGGTTCCAAACAATTCAGTGACCATGTGGTGATCGGCATCAATACGAAACCCATGCCGATCTGGCGCACAAACTGCCAAATCGACACCCACCAAATCCACGAGGTCATGGAAATCAAACTCATCATGATCGTGCCGAAACACAAGGTAATCGTGCCGATCAACGCCACCGGGCGTGCTCCGAAACGATCAAGCACCTTACCACCGAAAAACTGCGAAATGCACTGGCCCAAAGCACCCGGAAGCATCACCAGGCCGCTAATCGCAGCAGAATAGCCACGGCAATCCTGAATGTACAAGGGCATGATCACCATAATCGAACTGAACGCGAAGAACGCGAGCGCCGCCGTGACCGTGCCAACAGTAAAACTACGATTCTTCAACACGCTCAAATTCAGTAGCGGCGGCTGCGCTTCAGGATTTTCAATCTGCCTGCGAGCCCCATGAATCTGGCGGAACACAAACCAAATAATTCCCGTGATACCAATCACCATTGGCAGCCAAACCATCGGATTTACAAACGAATACGATTCAATATTCGTAAAGCCGAACATTAGTCCGCCGAAACCGAAAACAGACAGTCCAACGGAAAAAAAGTCTGCCTTCGCGGTTTTATCGTTCTCACCGAAATTATGCAATCCAAAATAGGCAAGAAGCAGCGAAATTACGCCGATAATGGTCAACGTGAGGAAAATTGAACGCCAACCGTTCAAGTCCGTCTGCACCCCGCCAAGCGTCGGGCCGATCGCTGGAGCCACGCTCATCGCCATGCCAACCGTGCCCATTGCGAAACCACGGCGAGACAGCGGATAAATCGAAAACACTGTGATCTGCAACACCGGCCACATCACACCCGTGCCAACAGCCTCAAGCAAACGCCCGATCAGCACCATCAAAAAAGTTGGACCAAGCCAAGCGAACAGCGAACCGATCGTGAACACAACCATGGAAACAAGCACGATTTCACGCGTCGAAAAACGTCTCGTAAGGTATGCCGTGAGCGGCACCATCACGCCCATGACCAGCTGGAAAATCGATGTCAGCCACTGACCGGTCGTAACGGAAATACCGAAATCACTAACGATCGTCGGCAACGCGGCGCTCAACTGCAATTGCGTGAAATTACCGACGAACGTAATAAATGTCAGAATCGCAATGGAAATAAACGCCGTGCGCGTTAAATGACCGTTCTGATACGATTCCTCTCGAGTAAGCGCTCGGGACATGCTCCGCTTCGCTGACATCAATCACCTTCTCCACATTCAAACGCACAAACTATATGATAGCCCGTATGACAGTCAGGGCCATGTTCCACATCTGCATGGAGTTGTGGGGCATTTTCATATGTCTGATTTGCGCAGGCGGAATTTTCATTGCAACACCACAAAAAACCAGACGAACTCGCATCAAAATACTCATGCAGATTGCCTGCATGCTTCTTCTTGGAGCCGACGCACTCAGCTGGTATTTTCACGTAGATGCAGGCGAAACCACATACTACATGGTTCGCATAAGCAATTTCTCAGTATTCTGCATCAACTATATTTTCATGAGTTTCTTCGCAACCTATGTTTGGTTGACAGTGAGTAAACATCAGCATCGCAAACCAGCCGCATTGTATGCCGTCTACGCATTATCCGTAATTGGAATTCTCTTACTTATCATCACACAATTCACTGGTCTTTTCTACTATTTCGATGACCACAATCTTTACCATCGCGGTAATTTCTATCTTCTTTCGCAAGCAATTGCGGTCTTGGGAATCGCATTATGTCTCTTCATGTTGATCTCATATCGCAAGAATCTTGATCGCATTATTTTCCTTTCCATGATGTCGTTCTTCGTACTACCAGTATTGGCGACCATCTACCAAGCACTGGCATACGGTTTTTCATTGCAATGTTTGGCGATCGTGATTTCCACACAGATTATGTTCGTCATGGACACCGTGGAAATGAACATGCGATTCCACTCGCAACAGGCCGCCTACGAAAAAGCACGGTACGAAGCCGAACATGACGGCATGACCGGTTTGCTGAACAAAGAAGCGGGATGGAAACACATGCGCAAATATTTCGACCGCATGGATTCGCACGACGAAGCGATGCTGATGTTCGTCGACATCGACGATTTCAAAACCATCAACGACACATACGGACACACGGTCGGCGATTTCTGGATCCGCGAGGTCGCATCCCAACTTCGGCACATCTACCGGCAAGATGACATTATCTGCCGATATGGCGGTGACGAATTCTTGGCGCTTATTCGCAACACCGCCAGCGAACAGGTGCTTGAAACCACGCTGGGCATGTTCTTCCAACAGTTGGCACGCACCTCGGAACAGCACGGGCAAGACGTGCATTGCAGCGTAGGCGTGTGCCGCATTGCAGCCGCTGACGGTGCCAGCCTTGGCACGGGGCGCGCCGATGGAGACGCGATCGGAAGCGTGGATTTCGACCAATGCGTCGCACAGGCCGACTTGGCGCTGTACGAAACCAAACGATTCAACAAAGGAACGTTCACCGTCTACAACTACGACCGTTCCCAGCCAGCACCCGCAAATATCCGCGCCTAAATGAGCAGCTTCAGCTTTCCGGCAATTCCTGCGCTGGGCAACCGTGCAATACGGAAAGCATCGCCCGCTTTTCCTGCGAAGTGACAGTCAGCCCGTACTTGTCTTTCACGCCAATCTGCCGGGCCACGTAATCGCAACGGTATTCACTGTTCGTCGGCAGCCAGTATGCGGCCGAAGCGGAACCCTTCTGCTGATTCGCGGGCCCATCCACGGCCAGCAGATTGTACATGTCGTTGCCGAATTGGTACAGCTTCGCATGATCCCACGTGTTCGCGCCCGACTGCCACGCATTTTCCAACGCGACCACATGATCGATCTGCACCGCCGAAGACGTTTTCACTCCACGTACGAATTGGATGGTCTGACCGGTATACGGATCGTCAAGCGTGCCCGACGCAACCTGGCAGCTACGGCCGTTCTTATATTGCACGTCCGTCAGATCGCGCGCGAGCACGTCTTCGCGCACGTCGCAACCGTTGCCATCGTCGTCGGTTTCGCGGAATCCGAACGCATCGCGATCATATCCGGCCTTGCTGGGATTGTCGTCGACGGTAAGTTTTTCCAACGTTTCCGCAGCTGTGCCGGTTGCCGTGTACTCGCCGGTGATTTCGCCTACGGTCGGATTGACTTTCGGCAGCAGCATGCCGATAGTGACGCCGATTACCGCAACGACTACCAGCAAAATAAGAATACGTTCCAGCGGACCGTCGGCGTTGATCCAACTTTTTTTGAACCGCTTGCCGGCCCGCTGGATATCACGCACGTCGCGTTCAATATTCCGATAATTATAAGAATTACGATTATTCTTTCGAGGCATAATTATTAAAAATAATACGAAATTATGGAATTACGGAGTATCAGGCGTACGTGAACGTCATCGGATCATGTCCGGCGCGCGTCGGACCGTCAAGCGCGTCGATCGCGGCATGTTCTTCAGGGGTGAGCACGAATCCAAACAAATCGAGATTCTGCTTCTGCCGATCCGCATGCACCGACTTGGGGATGATGATCGTGCCATTTTCGATATGCCAACGCAGAATCACCTGCGCAGGGGTAACCCCATGCTCCGCTGCGATGCGCTCAATCGCACCGTTTCCGGCGTTCAAATCAGCACCGCGAGCCATCGGCGAATATGCTTCCACGGCAATGCCGTGCGCCTTGCAATAGTCCACGACCTCGCGCTGCTGCCAAGTCGGATGCAGCTCAATCTGGTTGACGGCAGGATATTCGCCGGTCTCCTCATGCAAGCGGTCGAGATGCTCGGGCAGGAAATTGCACACACCCAGCGTGCGCACGCGCCCCTCCGCGCGGAATTCCTGGAACGCCTTCCACGTTTCGCTGGAACGCCAGTCGAACGGGGTGGGCCAATGCAGCATGTACATGTCGACATAATCGAGCTGCAGCAAGCCAAGCTGGCGGTCGAACGCCTTGCGTGCGCTGTCATACCCCTGCTCGGAATCGCGCAGTTTCGTCGTAACCCACAGGTTTTTGCGCTGCTCACCTTCCGTGAATCCCGCATTGTTCAGCGCGCGACCCACGCCGGCCTCATTGTTGTACCCCGCCGCGCCGTCGATATGACGGTAGCCGGCTTCCAGCGCACTCTCCACTACGGGGGTAACGCCCTCATCGTCGATGCGCAGCACGCCCAAGCCGATTTGCGGAATCAGATTGCCGTCGTTCAATGTGACCATGGGGGTATGGAAGGTTTCCATGCGTTGTCCTTTCGAAGGCTGTGTTTCAGGCGATTATTCTCAACCGTTCTCATGCTTGTTCCAGCTTAGCCGCAGGTCGCCGCAATTCGGCCATATTTCGTGGCACATGCCTCGCATTGCGTCTTGGAACGGTTCGGACGCGCCGTTGCATGAGTCGCGCATATGCCGACAGATGATATGCGCGTACGTAACATAACCGCGCAGTCTCGTGCGCTATAACATTGCTCGGATAAGAGGGCGACGAACATGAACAGTACAGACGACGCGAACGATATGGACGGCATGGGAGGCATGGTCAATGCGGGTGCGACGGATGGCGTGGAATGCTGGGAAACGGCACGGGCGAATCACGATTTCTCTTCCCGCCATGGGCACGCGCTTGCCGGCATGCTTGGACCTGCTTTTGTGGCGGCCGTCGCCTACGTGGATCCCGGCAATGTGGCGGCGAATATCACATCCGGCGCGAGGTACGGATATCTGCTGGTGTGGGTGCTGGTACTCGCCAATTGTATGAGCGTGCTCATTCAATATCAGTCCGCAAAACTTGGTATCGTCACCGGAAAAAGTCTTCCCGAAATCCTGGGAGAACGACTTGGCGACGGCGGTCGATTCATGTTTTTCATGCAAGCGGAAGTCATTGCAATAGCGACTGATCTTGCGGAAGTAATTGGCGGCGCAATCGCACTGAAATTATTATTTGGACTTCCGCTTTTTATTGGTGGGTGCATAATCGGCATTATTTCTACGGTCTTGCTTATTTTTCAAAAGAGTGCCACGCATCATATTTTTGAAAAGCTGATTATCGCATTGCTGCTGGTGATTACTTTTGGATTTATTGCAGGCCTTTTTATTGATCCACCAAATCCTGCGCAAGTTTTACAAGGTCTTGTTCCGCATTTCAAAGGAACCGAAACGGTATTGATGGCAACTTCCATGCTGGGCGCCACGGTGATGCCGCACGCGATTTACCTGCATTCCACGCTGGTGAACGACCATTACGTGCCAGGAGAGCCCAAACCGAGCGTAAAGACCCTGCTACACGGAAGCAAAATAGACGTGTTCTGGGCATTATTACTTGCTGGATCGGTGAATCTTGCACTATTGATTCTTGCGGCGAATTCATTGCATGGCATGACCGGCACGGATACGATCGAGGGTGCGCAACAGGCCATTCAGCATGTGCTAGGTCCGGTGATCGGCACGATTTTCTCGGTCGGACTGCTGGCTTCCAGCCTGAGTTCCACGTCGGTCGGCACATATGCGGGCGCCGAAATCATGCATGGACTGCTGCGGATCAAAGCGCCGATGTGGGCATGCCGCGTGGTGACGCTCGTACCGGCGTTGGTGGTGTTGTGGTTTGCTAAGAATCCGACGGAAGCGCTGATCATAGGGCAAGTTGTGCTGTCGATCGGCATTCCATTTGCGATTATTCCGCTGATGAAATACACTCACGATCGATCATTAATGGGCGATTATGTGGATGGTCCGGTGAAATTCGCGATCAATATGGTAGTTGTTTCGCCGATTGTCGCACTTAACGTGATTCTTGTAATTCTCACGCTCTCCGGTCGTTCCTGATGTGGGTCCCATTTCGGTGTCCGCACAGTCGACCGGCGCAGCTGCCCGCGCAGGAATTGCCGGAACACCGAGGTTGATTCGGGTCTGCACAACCTCGGTTCCGTGTCTGCATAAGTCTGATTTTGCGTCTGCACAAGTCCGGAATTGGCCCTGAAATCGGAGTTGCGCAGACGGGCCAGGAAACCGAAAACGCAAGTTCGGACGAAACCTGTCTGCCTAAGTCGCAAGTCAGGCCTGAAATCAGACTTGCGCAGACGGAAAAACCTGCCAAACCGGCAATACGGGAATGAAAATCAAGAACAGATACCCCCTAAAAAGGCGTTTGGCAAGGAAACTGCACAAACATCGCGAGCTGCGTCGCGAAGCCAACGATACGAAACCAACAGCACAAAGGGCGATAGCGCGAAATCAACGGCACGAAGGACAACGGTACGAAACCGATGGCTCGAAGGGCGACGGCACGAAACCAACGGCGAGCTACACGCGCGTGGTGGCGCGGGCGATCACGTGCGACTGGGTGGTGATGTAACTCGGCTCCAGCACACGCGTGCCGTCGATCCGGTCGAGAATGCGGCTGACCGCAGTCGGCGCAATCCAGTCGAGACAAGAATCCATGGTGGTCAGCGGAGGCTGGAAATATGCGGCTTCTTCAATATTGTCGAAGCCGATCACCTGCATCTGTTCAGGCACGGAAATGCCGTTCGCAGCCAAAGTGAACAGCGCACCCAACGCAAGCTGGTCATTGAACGCCACAATACCGTCGAATGGAATCCCGGAATCAATAAGCTGCTGCGTAATGCGAGCGCCGGAACCAATCGTCCAATCCTGCCCAGTGCTCATTACCAGTCGGGAATCGAATGCCGCTCCCCGCGCGGCGCACGCTTCGAGCACGCCGCGAAGTCGCAGTTGCGCATTGCCTTCCACTGCTTCACGCACGGAATCGATATGCTCCGGTTCGGTTCGCGATCCGACCACCGCGAGCCGGGTTGCGCCATGGTCGAACAGGTATTCGGCTGCGAGTCGGGCTTCCTGAATATCGTCGGGGGTAACATGGTCGGCTTTGCCGTGTGTGGAACGCGCGCCCACGCATACGAGCGGATAGTCCACGTCCAAGTCCGCCGCTTCAAGGTTTTCGACTTCGGAGATCGACAGGATCATGCCGTCCGAGACGGTGGTGTTGAAGTTGCGCAGGAGTGATTGCGCTCCTTGTGCGGATCCTTCGGCGTAGGTGGTGACGTATACGGAGTAGCCGTAGCCGCGGGGCCGGCGGCGTGCGCGGGGGGGGGGGAGTCAAAGCC